>Ga0307518_10003554_pt1 | contig 11212 bp, 2 predicted proteins | sample 25_EM_MG_FD_203889 | JGI IMG/M metagenome (GOLD analysis project Ga0307518, IMG submission 203889) | Populus trichocarpa ectomycorrhiza microbial communities from riparian zone in the Pacific Northwest, United States - 25_EM | ecosystem: Host-associated > Plants > Roots > Unclassified | place... | reverse complement strand
TATCATAACAAACTATTTTGTTTTGATAGAGTTTAAATTATTACTTCTCTAATAAAAAAATTACTAATATATAATTAAATGAAAATAATTGAATAGCTCTCCGCGACATAAGCTTAGATATATTGATCTGTATCCATCTTGATGTCAAAAAATAAGTTGATAATAACTACATATTCATTCTTTTACGTGAATTTTTTTATTTGACCCACAACAAAACACAATTCAACTATACAATTATAGAAAATACTAAAAGACATAGAAAAATTATTATGCAAAGTGGCATTGCGTACCAAGACATAGAATAATGTGGATTGCCAAATGTTCTATTTTTTTCATCCTTAATTTTTTTTAAAAAAAGTTTGTTCTTATAGGACCAAATTAATGACCAATTTAAGTTAATTTTTGAGCAACTTCAGGTTTTTTAAAAAAAAGATCAATGTGAAAAAACAGAGAAAATGAATGACAATTTCACAGTTCAAATAGAAAAACTCACTTCGGTCCTCCTACTTTTTAAATGATAATTTTTTCGGTCCCTCGATATTTTGTAAACTCAATTTTGATTTTAAACTTTAATTTTTTTTTAATTTTTCAGTTCTTAACAAATTTTATTCGATGAGAGGCATTTTCACCTAGGTGTTCTCTATCCTTTCTCTTGCTTAAAATGATAGATTTGAGCTTGATGATTTTTTTATTTAAGGTGTTTGGGCTGATTTTTTGGTTGAAAATCAAATTTTTAGACAAAACAAACTCATGACCCAACTTTCGATCGCTGAAAATTGAGTTAATAGATAACATGGTTTTTGTATTATTTATTTTAAAATAAAAGATGGAGAATATGTTGTCCACTTTTTAATATAGAAAAAATAAAGAGGTCTGATGCGTAGGCCATATCTCTTTTGAATGAACTACGCTCATAGGCTTACTAGCGCTTTCCTGGTTTTGGTTTTTTTTTTATCTTTTTTTCATGTTTGTTTTATATTTTTCTATGTTTTACACAAATTAATTTGAATTCTTTTTATTAGGTATCATTGAAATTCCTTTTTTTGCCCCATGAAATCATAACAATTTTTTTTTATATTAGTGAATATTTCTTCATACATCCTTTCATGATTGTTTTTTAATTTTATTTAATCACTATATTTTTATTGTTATTTAATTAAATACTGTTTAATTTTTAATTTTTTGTAAAATTTTATAATATTATTTTTTATAACTTTACTCTACATTCTGTTTTTTCAGCCCACAGTAATAATTTTAGCTCAGGACAAAAACTTTTTTTAACTACACTAAAAAAATTTCATGCTACTACCAAAAAAAAAACGTGCTATTGATTACTTTTGTTTTCTAAATCTTTCTTTTGTCTGGCCCATTGCCTGGCACGGGCCATCTAGCCTTGGACATGCTAATATGCTATTGCTAGTAGATAGTCTTGGAAGGAAAACAAGGGAGACTGAAATCATCATAATATATATCAACGGCCCAGAAGAAAACAGCCACCCTTTCATGTCCAGCAGCAATCACAAATTACACCCAAAACTGAGGAATATTGGTGGTGACTCACTGACCGGAGAGCGAGCGAGAGACAGAGCAAGCCAAACACACGTCTCTTTTCGATTTTATTTTTATTTATTTACAAATTAATAAATACAATCTGGGTTTTGAATAATTTTGATAGCAACTATCAAATCAGCAAGGCATCGTCATGTATAGAAGCGCAGTTTCGCGTCTCAGAGCTCCCAAGGTCAGTTTCATCTCCTAAATTCCTAATCCCAATAACTCCATCTTGTTTATGTCTTAGATCTATTCATAGACTTGTGGGATATGCTGCTATCTGCCTGGTTTCTGAGAAAATGTCATTAAAAGAACTAGAAAAAGGAAACATCCTTGCCTTTACTAAAAACCCATTTAACATTTAATGATAATTTGGCATGGCTGATTTTCTGTGGCTGTTATTTAGCCGTATACCACTTTTTGGGTTGTTGGGCCTGATGTGATAGTGGGAAAATTGTTGTGTGATTAGGGCTGCCGTAGGTATCCAACAAGATTTGCAAGTTCGAGTGCAACTGCCTTGCAACCATCCTCTTCCAGTGGTTTCTTCAGCTGGCTTACTGGTGAAAAGTCCAAGTCTGTTCCACCTCTAGACTTTCCACTTTTAGGAGTTGAACTCCCTTCTACATTGCCTGATTATGTTGAACCTGGTGTAACTAAGATTACTACGCTTGGTAATGGCTTGCGAATTGCATCTGAAACATCACCGGTATCTATGCTTATATCCTTTTCTTGAAGGTTTCTGTTTTTATGGTTGTTGTCCATTTTAGCTTATTATTTGTCATTTCATGCTCTTGTATACCAGAATCCCGCGGCATCAATAGGGTTATATGTTGACTGCGGCTCAATATATGAGTCGCCAGCAACATTTGGGGCCACCCACGTTCTGGAACGAATGGCATTCAAAAGCACAAGAAACCGCAGCCACTTGCGTGTTGTGCGAGAAGTGGAAGCAATTGGGGGTTCTGTACAATCCTCAGCATCTCGGGAGCAGATGGGATATACATATGATGCTTTGAAGACTTATCTTCCAGAGATGGTTGAGCTACTTATTGATTGTGTGAGGAACCCTGTCTTCCTTGATTGGGAGTTCAATGAACAGGTAAATCATCGTTGTGGTGTTATTATGCATCTTTGTGAAACTGCAGATAAGTGGTGCTCACACATGATATTCTGCCCCATGCAGCTTCAGAAGGTGAAGGCTGAGATCAGTGAAGCTTCAAAAAACCCTCAAGGTTTGCTTTTTGAGGCAATTCACTCGGCAGGTTTTTCGGGTGCTTTGGCAAATCCTCTTTTAGCTCCAGAATCTTCAATAGATAGATTGAATAGTTCACTCTTGGAGGAATTTGTAGCTGTATGTGCAAGTGAAAATTTTCTTTTCTGTCATTGTATCCTAGAATTGAAATTATTGCTTGTTTCTAGAAGTATTGCATTCTTAATTTGAAGTTTTCTTTGAGTTTTTCAGGAAAATTATACTGCTCGTCGTATGGTGCTTGCAGCTTCTGGTGTTGAACACGAGGAACTGGTAGCTATTGCAGAGCCCCTTTTATCTGACCTATCTGATAAAAAGAGCCCCGGAGAGCCAGAATCTGTTTATACTGGTGGTGATTTCCGTTGTCAAGCTGAATCAGGGGTATGCATTAAGTTGTTTCTTAAGAACAAAAATCATTCTACGATATTTTACTCATCTATAGGAGTTGTCAACTTTGACTTTCCAACACAGGACCAGAAAACCCATTTTGCTCTCGCATTTGGACTAAAAGGTGGCTGGCATGATGTGAAGGAGGCCATGACTTTGACAGTTCTTCAGGTTTTTAAAATTTGATATATATATACCTAGCTGAATTTTGCTTGGTTATTTCTATTTGCATCATGACTTCTCCTTTGTTTCTTCTTAAGTCTTATCAAATATGATTGACGGGAACAATTAAATTATATGTTTAATCATATTTTAGATTCTAATGGGAGGTGGTGGATCATTCTCAGCTGGTGGCCCTGGGAAAGGAATGTATTCAAGGCTATGTAAGTTCTCTGCATATGCCTGATTTGTAATGGACATATGAATTGATCTTAAATATACATAGATAGAAGAGCGTAGTAACATTTCTCCATTATGCTACAAACACACCAATTTTATTGTTTATTATGCTTGTAGTTCATGGATACACATTCTTAATTGTGGGTTTGGTTACCATGGATTGCACTTTATTCTAATAGTTATACTATTGGATTGCTTTTCTTTTCTTTTTTCCTACTAATGTTTTATTTTGACATAATTATATTTGTTTGATATGATGGGCAGATCAACGTGTTTTGAATCAGTATCACAAAGTTCAGTCGTTTTCAGCATTCAGCCACATTTACAATCACTCTGCCATATTCGGTATCCAAGCTACCACAGTAAGCTACCACCCAGAACCTTCAAGTGTATATATGGTCAAGGAAAACATATTTTACAACTGACAATTTGTTAGAAATCTCTTTTTCTTTTTTAGCAGCAATCTCTCAATACTATTGGCTAACTAGCTTTTTTGTAACATGCAGTCCATATGCTTCTTGTATCTTTTAAGTTTTAACATGTGAATTTAGAGGGGGGGGGAAAAGAGAGGAAGAATGATGAGAAAATATGATTATAATTGCATGCATCCACATGGATGATCATGTATCAATTAAAGACTAAAACTTAACTACGAAACAGTAATATAAATTAAAGTAATTTATGCATTTCCAACAATGCTAAGATTAATATTTTAAAGACTGTATTTTAACTACATATTAAAAGTGCACTGATCATCTACAAGAAAACTAAATCTATTCAGTTCCGTTTCCATTCAAATAGTATTCATTATTATCTCCCTTACATGATCATCCTTTTTTTTTTTTTTATTAATAACACTTTTTTTTTTCCAAGCTCTCAATGTCTCTCACCAAATGGCAAATATAAGAGTAAATGTAATAATATGAAATCAAAGACATGATGAGTGAAAAAGCTGATGATATGTTTAAGCCGGTCAAGCATGCAACTTTCATGGAAATATGGCCAGTTTGATATTGAAAGGCATGGCTGATGAAACTCCCCTTTCTCAACACTATAAAATAGTGAAAAATACTGAAACAAAATATAAAAAGTTAATAGGGAAGATACTGGAATTGGAATTAATTTTCCTCAGCTGGTTTTTTCTTGTCTTTGGGAACATGTGTATTAGGAGGATATTGATTTGGAAACATACATAATATGGTCAATGTTCTCCAGCATCAACATGGAAGGACAATTATGTGACTTTTTCGGGCTTGAGTTTGGTGATGTTGGGTTTGACAGACTTTTTTCTTCTTGTTGCTGTTGCTGTTGCTGTTATTACTATTATTGTTATGGTGACCTAAGATGCACACTGCATGTAGCATGTAAAAAAAGTTGAGAGGCATGAATCCAATGGTAGCTGCTCTTGTGCCTAATTTTTTTTGCTGTATTTTGCATCTTTGCTCATGAACTTCTAATTTATAACATCAACACTGTAAGAAAGTGAGCTGTTTGCTCTATGACTTTGGCACATTGTTATTATACTTGTGGATATGTCTCCATGCACTTGTTTGACTGGACAGATGCAAACTTATGTTCAGGAACTACCATTGATGCCTACATTTGGTGGTGTTTTTTGAATCAAGCCCACATTATGCCATGCCATCTCTACATCATTTAGCCTAGGTGATCGACCTTTGTTGATTTATTACTTAAGGCATATGTTAGGATTATAGAAGCAGTGGCATACCTGAGTGTGGATTAAATGTTATTACTGTGCATGTCAATGCCTCTCATCTTATGTTTCTGGATCCAGGATGCAGATTTTGCATCATCGGCCATTAAGCTAGCAGCTAGAGAGCTAACTGAAGTTGCTTCACCTGGTGCAGGTTTGTCGTGATGCCCTTATCCTTTGCTATTATTCTTTCTGCTGTGCAAAATCTGACTTTATCATGTTGCAAACATGTTTCTCTTCTTCTTTTTTAAAGTTGACCCAGTGCAGCTACAACGTGCCAAACAGTCAACAAAGTCTGCCATTTTGATGAATTTGGAATCTAGAGTATGTAAACAATATCTTTCTTTCTTGGTATCAATCATGTATACTAGAGCAGTGCTACTGGTGGATTGTTAACTGTATCTAGGTTTCTTGAAGTTATTTGCTTATATTTATCTATTTACTTATATTTAAGGTATATTTTGCAGATGGTTGCTTCAGAAGATATTGGTAGACAAATTTTGATGTATAACAAGAGGTATTATCTTGTCCCATGCTATCCAGTACCATACGGACACTTATTTTTATCAATCAACCCATTAGAAATAGTAGATTAGGGATCTCATACCAATACTAGAACCCTAATGAAAGCTGTAAGGAAAATAGAGAATAGAATAAATTCCTAAATGAAACAATTAAAACTAAGTAACTTAATAACCTAGAATACTGGATTATCTAAAGAAGGAATAAAATAAATTACACCATTTTCTTTCAAAAACAATTGGGAAAATGTTTTACACTTGGATATGTTATTTTTTAATGTTTGGCAATTTCAATGAAAACTTCTTGAAAGTAATTGCGTACTCTTTGGTGTGTGGGAAATAGTTTTAAGAAGGAAACGATAAGCATTTAATTGGTGTTCAGGCACATGAATTGCGTACTCTTGGGTGTGTGGGAAATAGTTTTAAGAAGGAAACATTAATCATTTAATTGGTGTTCTGGCACATGATTTCATAACAAAAGTGGTCTTGTAAAACATTTTCATCTCGAGAACCACACATTATTTTCCCTTGTTTAGAGCATCTCTATCCTTTGACTATAAAATATTTTTCATTGACCAAGTGTTTTTAAGCGATCCAAACATTGGAGAATGGGGTTATATTATACCTCTAAGGATATTTCATGTGAGACAAACGAAACCTTGGTAATAAATAAAAAGCCAAAGTCAACTAAATTTAAATTTGAAGTAAAATATATTCCTAACCAAAATTACTTCTCTGCAAGGGATATATAACTAAATCCCTAGAAAAGCTAATGACACATAAGAAATCCGGAATGTACTCAAATAATGACATATATGTTCTTTTTTGGTTGGTAAAAACATGGTCATGACTTTTGAAATGCAGAAATATGAGTTGTTGACCTTCATGCGGCCCCATCTTAGTCTATAACAATGGGCATGCTACAAAAAACAAAAAAAACTGCATCCTGTTCTGTGCATATTCTGTATGGGAATGACAGTCGATTGCTGGAATAGTCTTCAAATTGCCTTGTCCTGATACAAATTATACTTTTACCCTTCACCTTGAGCTCTTTTTTCTCTAGAATAGTTTGTGAGAATTCTTCATCAATGTTTTCACGTTCCAGGTCAATTGAAAGAAACACTTACCATCTTAGTTCAATGATAAAAATATTCAATAATTTGCTTTGATTTCCTATAAAGGAGGTTGCATAATGCTATGTGCCAAGGGTGAGTGCTATTGGGTTGCATTTCAGGGAGACAAACTGAATTGAGACTGCTCAGTTAAGATGATTTGTTAATTATCTTCTGTTCTATATCTGTGCATTGTTGTGCATGTCTGTGTTTGTACACTGTATTCTGTTAATTCCACATTTCTCAGTCTCCCCCTTCACTATTTCTCACTTGGTGATGCAGGAGCTCCTAGAATCAAATAATTTCTTTGATTTTGATTTTCTTTCTATTTAGCAATTCTTCTTGTATTTTAGATCTCTAGTTGTCATGTGACTAGCATGTGATGTTTATTAATATTAGGCAGCTAGTGTCATTTGTGATTTCTTTTTGTACAATTGGATCAGGCTTTTTTAAGTAGTAGAATTAGGCTAGTACCACTACGGCTATTTTACAAGTCTTTTTTTTTTTTATCAATCTATATAGATTTTAGAGGTTTCTCCATGAATCCTAAACCTTGTTTTTCATTCCAGCTTCAACTATATTCATTCTTCTAGACTTCTACTATAATTGTTGTTTAGTATTGTTTTCCTTTTCTCACCCTGCATCACTTTGCCTCCAGTCTCTCTCTCTAATTTCAGGGCACCCTTCAAAAAGTCATAATTTCTGTCCTAATGCCATCCTCAAAACTGCTGTCTGCACCATTGAAGTCCTCTCCCCATTTTGGCTCCTGGCATTGCCCCAGAACACCATGTTATTGCCCTATTTTTAACCCATTTTGATAGCCCACTGGAGATCACACGATTTTAGAGTCTGCCACTGATATAGTGAAGCACCAGCTCATGCGTGAATGTCTTGTAGATTCTTTTATCACAATGAATGTGTTAATTTATTTTGATTATTTTGGTAACTCATTAATGACTCCACAAGTTTCTTTGGAGGTTGAATTCTCCCATGTATGATCTAGGCCAAATTAGCTATATAATGTTCTGGTTAATTGTCTCAAAGTTGTACGATCATTTCTTTACTCGCAACATTTGCCATCTGCAGGAAACCGTTGGGTGATTTCTTGAAAGCGATAGATGAGGTTACATTGCAGGATATTACCCAAATTTCCCAAAAGCTTATTTCTTCACCTCTCACAATGGCATCATACGGAGAAGGTATTCCCAATCAGTAAGAATTCTGTGTTTTGTATCTTGGCAGATTCTTTGATTATTTACCTTTTCTTTTGACTACTTTCCTGCAGTTATCAATGTCCCAACATATGATACAATCTGCAGCATGTTCAAGTCAAAATGAGCCTGTCCACTATTAGCAAACGGGAAGGTCCCCTGACAAACGTACAATTTCTCTTGCAACCAATTTGAGTTCAAGTTATCTTCAACGGTCCCTTTCTTTTCTTTATCAATAAATTGGTGAATCTTTGGCAAGCAGCATTTGATATGACTGACGTTGCCTTACACACTGTGTTTTGTTCCCATGCTCGGCTTTGTAATCTATATCTTCACGGTCATTGTGGAAAAAAGTTAGTGGTTTGGATGATATTTTATTGGTGATGGGATGCATCATGGTGTCGATTTCTGCATTTTTGTACTTAGGATATTGATTTATACAGATAATTCCATCGTGATGTTGAGCATAAATGAATTTTATTTTCAAATAAATGAATAAAGGGCCATGAACATGGAAGCATGGAAAGGCAGCTTATAAACGATACAGAATGTCTGCTTAACTGGAAATGATCTGAAAAGGTTCTGCTTGCTGATAATCAGCATCTACGGGAGCTAAATACGTATAAATTGTTATTTGTATGTGTTTTTAACGTATGACTGCAGTTTATATAACGTTATTCAATTCTATATAAAGAAAAACAATTACTCAAAAAGAAATAGTAAATTATAATTATCTGTAAAAACTCTATTTTATCATATTTAATTGAAACAAGGCATATAAAATCTGTTTAGATGGCTTCAATGAATTAACTAGATTTTGCAATCACTTGATGGGGAGCTTTTCCTTCTTTATGGCTAATTCCTTGTTGGCTGATTACTTCAACAAATAACTTTCCCGGTATGAAACATAGGATAAAAAAGCTGATCAATTCCTTTTTACAGAGATTTATTTATCGAATTATACAAATACACGAGCCACGAGGTAAAGTTTTCATCATGATCATCATCATGATCATCATGTGTTGATGGTATAAAAATTCAGCAACTCCATATTTACTCACAAGAAAGTAAATTTTTAAGATATAGCATGTGTGATATGAAGATTTTACCCGGATGTCATTTTTAATACCGAGGTGACATGTATTTCATGAATTTAAGAAATGATGTGGTTGATGAATGATGAAATGTCACTAATGACAAGGAAAACACCTTTCTAAAGATTCTTATTTTATTTTTTACTTTTAGATATAAAAAAAATTAAAAAAAAATTGGGGAGCGTTTGGTACTATGAATAATGATGGAATAGACATAATAATTTTATTATGAAATTGTTTGGTGTACATTTTGATAATAAAAAAGATTCTTGTCCTGTCCAAGATAAAGAAAATTTTTTTGTCCCACTAAAAGAGGCAAGACAAGCTTGTTCAATTCTCTTTATAAGGTGATGTAGCAGAATTTAATAGAACAACTTAATACAGAAAACACAAGAATTTTAATGAGCAAAAAATATTATCTTCTTAAGAGATTTACAAGACCTTTAAATAGGTTAGGAAAACCTACCTCCACTAGAAAACAACCTAAAGGCAGAAAACATTAAGAAAATTAAAACAAATTCAAAATAAAAATAAAAAATCCAAAAAATCTTAGGAAAAATAATAAAATTGACTTAAACAACAACTTCTGAGCCTAATTTTAGAAGATCTAACGGTCCAATAAGTGATAAAGTAGTTTTCCATGAGAAAACTGCATGTAGAATCACTTGAAAAAACTTAAGTTTGATTCAACAGACAAATCTTTTGTTATCTTAGTTTTAAGGTGCTAAGCTAGCCTATTGCGACTAGGTCTCCTCTTGGACCAAGACTTGTTTGCATCTGCTAGGATATCCACATAGTCTGTTTGGGTCATATCTCTATCTAGTAGTGTCAGATCCTCGCCTAAATGTTGAGAACTTTTAGTTTTTACAAGCCTGACAGCATCACAAGACTATTATTTATGAAATGACTATAATGCCATTCATTATTTTTATTGAATATGCATACTATCTTATGCAACTACAGTCATTACATTCTTATCATATTTCTAAATCAAACTCAAAATTGATTCCATAGCTAAGTTCTTCAACTCAAAGCTCCCTATTTGCAACTAGGTTATCAAATTCCTTGACTCAACTCTAGCAAACTCTCTTTTTTAGCAAGATCTATTAGTAAATTGTTTGGTTATGAAAACAAATAAAGATTAAATCAATTGGTTTAAAGGCGTGAAAATACTATCTTAAGATGTTTATTTATCCCATATAGAGACAACATCTCCAGGATGCAACTAAACATTTTAAACCGTAGAAAGAATAAGAAGAAAAGAAAAGGGAAAGAAAATATGTTTTTTGTAAATCTTCTCTCAGTGTAGTAATAAGTTTATATAGACTGGAAACATTATAATAAAATTATATGTCTATTAATGAAACTACATGACTATTAATAAAACAATTATATTTTGAATTAAACTAAATAATTGTTATTCAGTTTTATTTCAACAATCACAAATGTAAAAATTAATCATAAAAATTAAAAGAAATAAACTAAAAAAATAATTAATCTCACTAGCAAATTATGTTCCAAGTGCCCAAGTGCAAAATGTTATCTTTTGATATTATAAATATCAATATAATAGCATAAAGAAGTCCACTAAGAGAGCCTATTCATCATGACTTTTACTCAATTTACTACACAATAGAAATCCACACTTATAAACACCCAGGAGGGAATGATTTTTCTTTATTCACTTACAGACTTCACCAACAATCCTCTATTATTTTGTAATGAATGTCTTTCCACTTGATAAAATTATACATACAAGAAGGTATTTTGCAATTTAAACTTCCAATTAATGTTAAAACTTGAATCATACTAAAGTTATTGGTGTTTACGGATTAAACTAGAACTTCTTTTTTTTTTTGTAGAATCAAAGATACTTCACGCATAATACTATCCAAACTCTTAAAGATGTTTACAACTATTTAGAACTTTTTATGGTCATGTGCTAAAATCTTATTATCATGAATATTTACAAGA
>Ga0307518_10003553_pt1 | contig 11212 bp, 18 predicted proteins | sample 25_EM_MG_FD_203889 | JGI IMG/M metagenome (GOLD analysis project Ga0307518, IMG submission 203889) | Populus trichocarpa ectomycorrhiza microbial communities from riparian zone in the Pacific Northwest, United States - 25_EM | ecosystem: Host-associated > Plants > Roots > Unclassified | place... | reverse complement strand
AATTTCTTCGTCCGATCACGCTTGACTCGACTCAAGATTTTCACCGCTTCGCTTACTTCATAGACTTCCGACTTGGTACGTTTCCCCTGAACAGAACTCGCTGACTGTTGTTCTACGACAGAACGACATCAACACTACAATCGCCAGTCCACTGTTTAAAATGCTGGCCTTGGGGAAAACGTTGCAGGCCAGAGAATGGGGCAATGGCTGCAATTCTGGTGGTGTGTGAATGATGGTATCAATTATGAAATGATAAACATACCGGTGGTCAATTTCATCAAGGATCTTTTCAGCCTTAGCCTTTCCATGAATTCGGTTCAAGTACCTTTCAACCCAATCTACTAAATGGTCCTTAAATCCACCCTTGATAAGTTGGTGGAGGATGTCTGGTGACAGCATTTCATGAATGTCTGCACGCAGGAAGTCATTGGTGAACGGCTGGACACAATCAGTCACTGCAAATGATGAACAACAGACTTGTACTTACCACAGTGTCACCATCTAATCCATAGTTTTCATGTATATTGCGAAGTTCGAATTCATCAACAATCATGTCACTATACTCTCAGCAACATCTAAGTGCATCTTCGTCGAGGTTCTCGCGATACGCAAGACATTTCGGACACCAGCCGTGTACGATGCACGACAAGAGGACTTGTTCCTCGTAGTCAGCTATGTATGCTGCCAAAGCATAAATGACACGCCGGTAATAGTCATTGCCACATAGCACTGTTTCAGGGTCCTTCATTGCAGGATGAAGTGAGTCGAGAATGCGACTTAGCGACGAGTGAAAGAGTTGCTTCTTGAATTTACGGAATGCTGGGGTACTGGCGTGTTCTCTTGTTGCTAGAAGATGTAGTATTAGGAGCTGCATGAAATCAAACAAGTAAAGCTTACTCTTTGGCATGGCAAGAAACCCAATTAAAGCTACTGCATTGCGGTGAGCGTGACAAACAGTGTTATGCACATTTCCGATAGAAAGATATAGGGGATAATAATCGGTTTGGCCCGTCGCTACTGATACGGTTGTCTTGTCGCTACCAAGAATAATCGGAACCAACATGGCTCCAGCAGTTGTTGGATCTTCATTAACAATCCTATCCTAGTAACTTCACATTAGTAAATTCATAACAAAACAAGATGGGCTACATACCACTTGCTCCCAGGCCCAATCACCAGACATGAAGTCTTGCCAGCGCCTCTGATCATTTGATGCATTGTATTCCTGATATGGTACATAGTCCATTTCATCTACAAATTCCGAGCTCGCAAGCATGTTGTGAACAACTTCCCGTGGGTCTCGATACCAAACTTCATAGCTGTCCGACATCCAAGGCGCAGAATCCCCGTCTTGCTGTTCACCATTGAATCCAACATTGAAGCCTTTCCATTTGACATCGCCAACACAGGTGTTGTCAATGACACAGTAGAGGTCCTTGTGATTAGTGAATGGCAGTTGCCTCCCCAATTGGAGGACCATCGCAGCCCAGAGATCAAGTACTGCATCAATTTTTTAGCAGGTATTTTGAGCTGCCGGAAGAGGAGGTTGGCAAGCTCAAACTCCACTCGGTTGCGATATGGTGCCCAGTCATCTGATGCTTTTTGTGCACGCAGCAGGGGCGGAGCATCATCTGGTAAAAACTGGCCATGTTCATCGCATTTTCATGCTGCAACGAAGCATTAGCTAAGATATTCCAGAATCTCACAGGCTTACCGTCGAGACTGGGGTGATAATTACGGTAAAGCTTCCTTCCATGATCAATATATTCCGCCCTCATGGCCTCATGTTCATAGCCAAATGGGTCGTCCCCTTGTTGGAGTCCGTCAAATGCATGTTCGGGTACTGGAGACATCGGGTAGTTGTCTGGTTCAAAATGGTTAGGAGACTCCATGCGGTCGGGCGGATTTTGAGGATGGTGACTGAAGCATGGATGGAATGTCCATTTGTGTTGCGTGAGACCAGATAAATTTCTGAACCAACAGCCACACCCTGGCTCATCACAAGGGAGCTGAGGTGTGCTGGTGGGCCTCTGCATTGGTTTTTGGCAACCAGAACCTCTAGGAGCTGAGGGCATTTTGAAATGACTAGTATGGCGCAAGAAATAGAATGTCAGGGTAGAAAAAAACTAGGGCAGAATCAGGTTATTTGTTTGTGAGCAAATATTTCCAACGGACGGTTAAAGCTGCAAAGTTCAAACTTACTTTTCATCATCTCCCTCTCCCACCCTCAGCCTGACAAGTACCATGTCGGCTAATAATTCTTCTGTTGGCGGTTGCCCGTGATGAGAGAAAGCGAACCTGCATCCAGGTCACATCATACTCGACACACAGAATAAACGGCATACCCCAGCAGAGAAGAAGGCCAACGACTTTCATGCAGAGGAAGTCAAGAACACTCGTCAAGCTGCCCTTCAGCAGGGCCGTGAGTGAGTTCATGAGATGGAGGCGACCATGGCAGTCATGCAGAGCGTGAAGGGGGCTGTCAGAGTGATGCCAGTGAAACCAAAACCGAGGGTCAGACAACGCAGACCTACAAGCATAAATACCACTCCTTGTGTTGATGGTGGTGAGTACATGACTTATTGGCCATTGGCTGGATTCTGAAGACCGATTGTTATCAATTAACAGGTACTACTGAAATGGAAGTTGAAACTGACCCTGTGTCCAACAATCCCACTTGTAGTACTGGCTCCTCCGATCTGATGCATAAGCCATCATCCAATGGCATTTCTGCTAGTAGGAACAACGTTCGTGTGCTGAAAAGGCACAATGCAATGGCCACGCTGGCCGATGTGGCTGTTGACGTTGAAGAGCAAGAGTCAGCACATGTCCAGCAAGAACTCAAAGTGTTATTCCATCAGTTGTGCGTGTTGTTTGGCTTTCTAATCATGTTATTACTGCTCACCAAATCTACTCTCTATTGGCTTAATCGTATCTCGACGCCCAGACCACCAAACAAGAGAGCTCTGCTCCTCGGCCACATCAATAAATGGACGAATGAAGTCGATGTCGATGTTGATGTCGGCAATGGTACCCCTTCCAACATGCTCGCCTCCAACTCTTTGACCAGTGGAATGGCCGACCCTCCATCCTCTACTGCGCCATCCTCGACGACTAATGCAACCACTGTCAGTTTGGCAGCATCTGGTGTAGCTGCAGCCGGCAAAGTTGTAGGCAAACGTCCATCCAAGGTAGGCCTCTATTTGTTGATCAGCTTTATTCTTCATTTGTTTCTAGGTCACTTGGCGCGATGTGCACCCCATCAACCAAGAAGAAAGTGACAATGACTTTGACGAGCCTGTCTCCAAATTAGCTCAGACAGGTTCCAAACGCAAGCACTCTGGTTGCAATGATTCTCAATATGTTGCCACGTCTGACCTTGGCAAAGCAGACAATGAAGAGTCCGATACCGGCTACAATACAGATGTCCACTTGACACAGGCAGTCAAAAAGCCTCGTGTGACTGCAATGGTACGTCTTTTATTCTTTACTTTCTAAACTATTTTATGTCAAGTAATGGCAGACCAGCGTTATTGCTGGTAACCCATCAAAGAGAGCACGGACTGGCGCTGGTGCTGATGTGGAACAATCGAAGGGATCAGCTTCAGCAAGTGTCATTTCTGGCCCAACCTCGTCAGTCAGGACCGCTTGCACGGGTGGCAAATGCAGCCATTATACCATTGCAGACTTACCACTTGCGCTTCAAGAGGATAGGAAGTGGTCTAAACTGCTCTGCTGACATGGGCCGGCAGTCTTGATGATCCATGGATGATTGCAGATCAGGACCTCATGAACAACCTCCGAGCAATTGTCACTGCTGTTATCCTGCATTTCAAAGATCTCACCGATATATGCCCTGGAGCACCTGCTTTTATTCTCATATTGGCGTCCTTTTATTTAATTGGGTTTTGACTGATTATACTCAACAGGCGAGTCAGCGGCTCAGTATCTGGCGCAATAACTTTGGGTCCACTGCCATTGCCATTATTGCTCATTTTCTTAGTGTGGAATATGATAAGCCAGTCAAGGGGAAAATAGAGGATGCGGATCAAATGGAGGACACGGATCAAATGGAGGATGCAGACCAAATGGGGGACACAGACCAAATGAAGGTCACGGATGAAAGGAGGAGCCCTCAGGAGATTTCTGATGACCTCCTAACTGGACTTGCCTTTTTATTTAAAGACCTTGAACCCAAACCAGAGAACATGTTCCGATCGCCATTGGTATTGCAACTCCTCGCTCACACTCATCTGCGACCTTGTGTTGGCTGCCCCAATATCCCGAGACTCAATACTACTGCTCTGAAAGCGCATGGCATCAAAGGGGCAATTTCACTCTGTTGTGCAGCGGTAAGTTGTGCATATTATTTAGCAGATCACACTGCAACGTTCATTTTCAGCTCGAACGTGCCCTTCGCCTGATCCAAAGGGGTGACATTGATATTGGTGACCAGATCAGTGCTCGCAGTAAGGCTACTGTGAAGACGCCTTTCAAATTTAACAAGGCGACTGGGAAAGAATCATCAGCTGCTTTGTTGTTCTCTGAACAGAACTGGGGGTCATGCACCCGTGAATATGTACTAACTGAAACACTTGCACTCCGTGCTCCTGCTCTCCCTGTCCTGCTAGCCATTGAATTCGTAAGTGTAGGCCTTCACCCTGGGATAACAAACATACTAACCAAACACATTCACTCCATGCTCCTGCTTTGCATACTCTGAATGGCCATGAACACCATCCTCCAATACCAATGCAGCTTCCCCGGATGCAGGTGTTTTTTCAAGACACTTGGTGGTCGCAAAAAACATATTCGCTCAGCACACCCCATCCTCTCACCACCTTGTGTACCCAGCCCTCCAGCCTCACCACAATCATCCATATGTTCTTCACGTTCACCTAGCCTTCTGCCAACACAGATCCATGCAGATCAACAGTCCAACCAGGATGGGTGGGATGGGGAGGATTTCGGCCCACCACCACATTCTCCGCCGCCAGACCATCATGGTCCTCAAGGGCCTGCCCCCCCCGAAGAAAATACTCAATTCTTTGGCCCTGGTGACAAGTACTACCAGTATTATCACCCTAAACTAACAGGTCAGAAACTTCTGAGTCTTTCAGGTGTATATTTGACCTCTGAACTCTCTACAGGTCAACCGTGTGATGAAAATGGAGTGTTTCTAGCCCCAGGAACTCCCCCACCGGTCAACGCCAACAATCCCCATGATTGGTATCCCTACGAGAGTCAGCTGCAGTTCGAGACGGCCGAGTTTTTGTTTTCTCGGTGCCAGATGTCTGCGCCGAAGATGGACGCCCTCCTGGATCTCTGGGCTAGTTCTTTATATCCCCACCAAGCACAACCACCCTTTTCTAATCACCGCCACCTGTACCGAACAATAGATGCCACTACCACTGGCGAAGTGAAGTGGCAGTGTTTTTCTGCTGGCTACACCGGTGAAATTCCGACCGTAAATCCACCGCCGTGGATGTTAAAAAAGTATGATGTTTGGTTCCGGGATCCTCGCCAAGTTGCTCGTCAAATTCTTGGGAATTCGTCTTTCTCAAATGAGATCGATCTGTGGCCGTTCGAGGAATATTCAACAGAGGATCAGACCAGACAATACAAAGATTTCATGTCTGGAGAATGGGCTTGGGAACAGGCGGTATGTCATATTTTGACACCTCTTACATGGATCTCACAGATACAGGATATCATTTCCGAGGACGAGAGCACGCATGGTAGTACATTTGTACCTATCATACTCGGGAGTGACAAAACAACTGTATCTGTTGCCACTGGGAACAACAAATACTATCCTCTGTACATGTCAGTCGGAAACATACACAACAATGTAAGGCGTGCTCACTGAGAGGCCCTTATACTCATTGGCTTTCTTGCAATCCCTAAAAGTAAGTATTTTGTGCATATTCAACATTTGATAGTGCATGTCTCATTATCCATTCACTAGCTACGAAAGAGCACGCCTCAGATGCGGCATTCTGCAAGTTTTGTCGGCAGCTATTCCATAGCTCACTTGCAGCCATTCTGAGTTCCCTCAAGCCTGCTATGACAACACCCGAGGTGGTCAAGTTCGGTGACGGCCACTTTCGCCGTGTAATATATGGTCTTGGTCCCTATATTGCAGACTACGAGGAGCAGGCGCTCCTGATGTGTATTGTGCATGGGTGGTGTCCAAGGTCTGTCTGAGGATTTTCTCTTTTCTCGCTACACTGCTAACTAACATCTGTGCCAGATGTCAAGCGCTACAGGGCAACCTAGATGAAGATGCTCTTGACCGCAGTCGAGCATTCACTGAAGCGCTGTTTGAAGAGAGCACTCTCAACCTTATGTGGGACGAATATGGCATCGTTGGTGACCTTGTCATAGGTTTCTGTACCGTTATTCATATCTTACATTGCCTGAACCCTTGTTAGCCGTTTATGAACAATTTCCCTCGCACCAACATCTACCGTTTAATTGCCCCGGACATTCTACACCAACTCATAAAAGGCTGTTTCAAGGACCACTTGGTTGATTGGGTCACTGCATATATCCAAAGGAACCACTCAAAGAGAAAGGCAGACCAAATCTTGGATGACATTGATTGCAGGTCGGTTTCTGTGATATCTGCGCTGCTTAGATACTGATGTAACCTTAGAATTGCCACTGTAGCTCCGTTTACTGGACTGTGTCATTTCCCTCAAGGACAGGGTTTCAAGCAATGGACTGGTGATGACTCGAAAGCCCTGATGAAGGTATGTCGTCGTCATGCTCATGTTCAATGCCATGTCTTATTATATCGTTCTAAGGTATACATTGCCGCTATTGAAGGCTATGTGCCTGCCGAAATCATACGCACATTCCGTGCTTTCCTTGAATTCTGTTATCTAGTCCGTCGGCACATCATCTCGGAGAAAGCACTTGCAGAAATCGAAGATGCACTCAAGCGGTTCCATACCTGGCGTGAAATTTTCAGGACCAGTGACAACCCAGTTGTCACAACATTCTCCCTACCCCGTCAACATTCCGCCAAACATTATCCAACACTCATCCGTCTCTTTGGTTCACCAAATGGTCTGTGCTCATCTATCACCGAGTGCAAACACATCAAGGCTGTCAAAGAGCCTTGGCGCCGATCAAGCAAATATCAACCTCTCGGTCAAATGCTTCTAACAAATCAGCGGTTGGACAAGATTGCCGCTTCTCGTGTCGACTTCAGCAGCCGAGGGATGTTGAATCAAACATGTCTTTCATCTGCAATCAGGACACTCTGTGAGCCACACTATTTGATTGGCTTTTTGGTGTCGCTGACCTTTGTTTACTACTTAGCACAAATATTACTTGGCGACAACGGCAATAGCGGTGATGCCACAAATGACAATGCAGAGGAAGCTACTCACAATGGCACAAACCACACACAAGGTGCCAGCGTGCAAGACGATAGCGACATGCCTGTTGCAGACAATAGCCCCACAGATCTGTCTGTGCATGTGCAACTCTCACGCACCCCTCGTAAGTTGCTCAGTCATACATTTTTGTTTGTTCTAATACAGCAGTACAGAGCGACAGCGCCCACACACCCTATCCACACTCGGAGTCGAGCTCCACATTCCCAACTTAGTTGACTTGGTGCGGCGATTTCTCTTTGAGCAACTCAACCCAAATGATCACCGTGACACATCCGAAATTCCGCTCGCTGCATGCCCTCACTATGACAGCCGCATATATGTATTCAATTCAGCATGTGCAAGATTCTATGCACCCAGTGACCTCAGTGGGATTGGTGGAATGCAAACAGAGTTCATCCGTTCGACGCCTCTGTGGAGAAAGGAAGGCCCCCGGAAAGACTGTGTGTTTGTCACAACAAACCCAGAGGCCACTGGGATGCGGGCTCTTGACATTGCTCGCATCCTATCATTCTTTTCATTCAGGTATCAGTCTGAATTATATGAGTGTGCCGTCATTTGGTGGTTTGACAAGATTGGTGATGCCCCAGACAAGGACACTGGAATGTGGATGGTCTGTCCCGGTTACCTACCCAACCATACACCCCACCTCGCAATTATTCACATTGATACCATCCATCGCAGCGCCCATTTGATCCCTATATATGGTACCAATGCTATCTCCCACAATATCAAGCCTTGCCATTCCTACGATGTGTTTCGAGCATTCTATGTCAACAAATATGTAGATCATCATGCATTTGAAATAGCAAGCTAATACATTGAAGTGGTATACATAGAATTCTTGTCTATTAAATAGTGAGCGCGTGTCACAGGCCAGGTCAGTGACAGCGCTGTATAGCATGTGGTGGGGGAACACACCTCCTTTGAAGTGGGTACATAAAGAAATTATTACCCATTAAATAGCGATCATGAGTCACAGCCCAGGTTTAGCGTGATATTTCCTGCGGTGGAGAGCATATGAGAGAAAATATGAAACAGAAATGGTGGCAGCTCCAAGCAAACAAAGAGTGGGTTGTGTGAGGGCGTCTCCCAGGGACTTAGCAAAATTTTGGTTGCAGTGTGATTATATCAGCAGATCCCAAACAATGCGCAACACTGATGGCAACAGCGTCCACTGCAACTGGCATGACCACGACCATGACAACCGTTAATGCACAACCAACATGATGGCCATGACCACAACATCAATGAGTTGTTGTCATCGGCGATGACGGCGGCGGCGATCAACTGACCATCACCGCTGACAGCGACAACGACGACAACGCATGACAACGACAATGACTGTCGCTGCCGTGACGCCAATAGTACGACGAGTTCCAATGTTGATGATGGTGTCGATGGTGATGACCAGCCCACCACCACCACCACCAACAACGACGGCAATAGAATACCAACTGTATTCAACTTAGTCTACTTATTTTCCTTATTTTCCTTAATGCAATGCTCCTTGTTCGTCTTTTTTTGACTTAAGCAACTTGTAGTTTTCCAGAGTTGCGGAAAAGTACAAAAAGGGTAATAAAGTGTGATTAAGTAACCTGTCAAATTCCTGATGTACTTTTCATACACTGTTCGAGGCTTACAAGAACAGCTGGGGGACTATGGTCATTTTATGGACTCTGAGGACTTCTGTTGTGAAGGAAACATCTATGCGCTTCGAGCTTCAGAACTTGAGAGTGGTACTTGGACAGGAGTGAACCAAGCGATACTAGTACTAGCGATAACACGGTGTATAAGAATCAATGCTGTGTACAGTTGTGTGAACTACTTTGGGACTTGGGCGAAAAAACCGAAGGTTTTTCCCGGCTCGAAACTGGACCCGAACCTGTCGGGAAGAGCAAGCTGTGAGGGCGGGCTGGGCACCGAAACAGCTAAGCTCGAGCGGACAGGAGTCGAGTGACGCAGCATCAAGCGAGTCCAGGCTGGACGATGTGATTCGTGTGGATCCTGTAAGAGGGAGAGGTGGGTGGGTGTGAAAAGCACAAGGAAAGTGGTTGCGAGAGTACTACTAGCGGTACTACGGACTGATTGCTGGTGGAGAGAGCGGAAGACAAGGAGGAGACACCTCCGCTTCCGCTTCTCACGCATAGACTAAATCCTACGTCGCCCTCGTGCCTCGTCTTACGTAGGCCACCATCTTTACTGACCTCCAGTCACTTTCGGTGAAGGCAACACGACAGCACAAAATATCTGAAAGAGGTGGGCACCAGAGAGAGAGCGACTCTGTGACGGCGTACCGCTGGACTTATGATTTCACCGAATTATACAAACCAGTTGGCCTGTCGCTTCCGAGTAACGACGACTTCAAATCGTTGTTGGTTTCCTTCTCCACTCGACTCACCAACAGATATCTCGTCACACGGATCATCCAATGTGCCCCTAACCCTCGCAAGCCTAGCTCAAGCATAACACATTTGTATAGCATTGTAAAGCCATTTGTTTGGCACCGAAATGAAGGCACTGGCTTTGTGGTGGGGGGAGCGGTGAGGCGAAATGCAGGGTCTATAAGCGAGAACTAATAGTGCGGATGACATGGAGTTGTGAAGCACCGCTTTTTCGTCCGTTGTTCTATGGGTAGTGGATTTGGCTGTCGTCTGTGTATTTTTGCACATATATCATATTTACTGAGGATATGTATGCTACCCACCTCACATTTACATCCACGAATGCACCTCACAACTCAATCGACTGAGGTACAGAGATAATCTAACAGAATGATGACGTATGCTCGACCTAGAACAAAATACGCTCGCTCACTTACCTACAAGACTCCACCAGCGCAGAGTTTCAGTGCGCACACAATGCGATGGGAATGTGCGGGCGCAGAGCGACTTATTGCGGGATTCGCTGTACCCGAAGAACTGGTGCCGCCTGCAGATGACAGTGAGCAACTGGTCGTCTAATTCCAAGCGCTGAGGCGCGGCCCCGCAGAGCGCTGTATGCCTGGTGGTGTAGTATCTGTGGGACAACCTGTACGAAGAATCGCTAGTGGCCTATGGATAATCAGGCTGCGTTGACGAGCGGACAAGTGACGTGCAGATATGCGTGACATCCACGTAGACGAGTTCAGAATTGGGAGTGTCTGAGCGGGGGGGTGCAACAGGGCACTGTGTTATCTGCAGTTCGAAGAGATGGAGTATGTCCTGGGGGAGATGCGTGCGAGGAGAGCAGCTAGTGAAGCCGAGAGGACCTTAGACCTCGTCTGTGTGCTCTTGACTCGTACGTGGTGTTACATAGACCGCGCGAGGAAGGTGATTGAACGGAGCGCCGCTGGAGAATGTTCGAGTTCATGGCATGCGCAGACCAAGCGTGTATTCCATTGTCACGGTCCCTGCCAGCTAGCTGTCCTTGCAACGGCGTCAGATCACTTACCTTGCACTATCATGATGATTCTGACAGGCGCCCTGCAAGAAGTTTGAAAACAGGTGTCGGGCCAAAGCTGAAGATGCACAGGATCTAGAGGGTCCTGCGGAGGCCGTAGGTCGATCCATACCCCAGGATTAAGTGACAGCCATTAATTCAATAGTATTGACCCAACGACAACCGATCTGAACCTTGGCAATTTCCAACGAAACCTGTAATTGACATGTAATTGACAATCCCACGAGGACGATTACCATCTCTCGGAAGGCATCGCCTTACCGAGACTTATGCACGTAGTACAGCGAGTGGATTTGTGGCGACGATTGTCGTCATGGTAATAACTCGTGGGCCCGAGATCGTTTGTTGTGGTGTCGTACTAGCTC
>Ga0307518_10003552_pt1 | contig 11215 bp, 7 predicted proteins | sample 25_EM_MG_FD_203889 | JGI IMG/M metagenome (GOLD analysis project Ga0307518, IMG submission 203889) | Populus trichocarpa ectomycorrhiza microbial communities from riparian zone in the Pacific Northwest, United States - 25_EM | ecosystem: Host-associated > Plants > Roots > Unclassified | place... | reverse complement strand
CGGGGGACCTTTGCTACCACTCTCCAGACGAGAGTGGTAGCAAAGGTCCCCCGCTCCCCGCGCGCTACTTGCGCTTGATCATGCTCCGCACCTTCTTGATGGTCTGCTCGAAGTCGGAGTCGAACGGGTTGTCGTGCACCAGGTACGTCCACGTCGTGTTCGCCCGCCGCACGCCCGCGTCGCCGAGGTCGATCCCGTTGTCGGTGATCTCGGCCTCCTCGAGCGTCTTCGCCGCCCGCTCGGCCGCCTCCGGGATGATCTTGTGGAACTCGGGGATCGCCGCCCGGTGGAACTCGTCGATCGGCGTCTCCCGCGCCAGCGCCCGCAGGTGGATGCTCTCCCGCACGTCGGTCAGGAACGCCAGGTGGTCCGACCACAGCTGGTCGATGTGGAACAGCAGCACCTCGCGGCTCAGCTGCTCGACGCGGGCCTCGTCGTCGACCTTCTCCGAAAGCTCCTTGAACTTCTCCGGGTGCGCCTTCTCCAGCACCTCCGCCGCGTGCGCCGTCCGCAGCACCTTGTCCCGGTGCTCCAGCAGCTCGCCGCGCTGCCGCTCGATCAGCCGCGTGTAGCGCCACGTGTTCCGGTGGATCTCCAGGTCGACACCCTCGGCGACGCGCTGCGCGTGGTTGATCTGCCGCAACGCCGCCGGGTCGACGATCTCGCCGCTGCCCACGTCGGAGCTGATGCCCTCGGGGATGTCCGGCGCGTTCGACAGCACGAGTTCGTCGTTCAGGCTCGCGAAGAACACCGCGCTGCCCGGGTCGCCCTGCCGTCCGGACCGGCCGCGCAGCTGGCCGTCCAGCCTGCTCGACGGGTAACGGGCGGTGCCGATCACGTGCAGACCGCCCAGCTCGACGACCTCGTCGCGGCCGTCGCCGTCCTTGCCGCCCAGCCGGATGTCGGTGCCTCGGCCCGCCATCTGCGTCGAAACGGTGACCGCGCCCTTCTTGCCGGCGTCGGCGATGATCGCGGCTTCCTCGGCGTCGTTACGCGCGTTGAGCACGACGCATTCGAGGTCGACCTTCGCCAGCTTCTCGGCCAGCTCTTCGGACTCGGCGACGTCCTGGGTGCCGACGAGGATCGGCCGCCCGCTCTCGTGCACCCGCCGGATCTCCTCCTCGATCGCGCGCAGCTTCTGCGACGGCGACCCGAAGATCCGGTCCTCCTGGTCTTCGCGGATGTTCGGCGTGTTCGGCGGGATGACCGCGACCTCGAGCTTGTAGAACTCGCGCAGCTGCTCCGCCACCGCGACCGCGGTACCGGTCATACCCGCGACCTCGGGGTAGCGCGCGAGCAGCGCCTGCACGGTGATCGAGTCGAGGATCTCGCCCCGGTCGGTCGCCTTGACCTGCTCCTTCGCTTCGACGGCGGCCTGGAGGCCGTCCGGCCAGCGCTGAAGTTCGGCGACACGGCCGCGCGCGGCGTTGATCAGCTGCACCTTGCCGTCGCGCACGAGGTAGTCGACGTCGCGGGTGAGCAGTGCGTGCGCGTGCAGCGCCACGTTCACCGCGGGCAGCCTGTCCGAGCCCGTCTCGTCGTAGAGGTTGATGTCGTCGCCGAGGGCCTTTTCGACCACCGACGCGCCTGCCTTGGTCAGCCAGGCGTTGCGGCCGTCTGCGTCGGTCTCGTAGTGCAGTCCGAGCCGCAGCCGTCGGACGATGTTCGCGACCTCTTCGTCGGCGTCGGTGTGGTCGATCGATCCGGCCATCACCAGCGGCACGCGGGCCTCGTCGACCAGCACGGAGTCTGCCTCGTCGACGATCGCCACCTCGGGCTCGCGCTGGACGAGGTCCTCTTCACGCGTCACCAGGCGGTCACGCAGCACGTCGAAGCCGATCTCGCTGACGGCGCCGTACGTGACCTCCTTCGCGTACGCCTCGCGGCGCTCGTCGCGGGAGTGCGCGGGCTCGACCCAGCCGACGGAGACGCCGAGCAGGTCGTAGATCGGGCCCATCCACTCCGCGTCACGACGGGCGAGGTAGTCGTTCACCGTGACGACGTGGACGTGCTTGCCGCGCAGGGCGTACCCGGCGCCGGCCAGCGCACCCGCCAGCGTCTTGCCCTCGCCGGTCTCCATCTGCACGATATGCCCGCTGAGCAGGCCCATCGTGCCCAGCAACTGGACATCGAAGGCACGTTCTCCGAGCGCCCGCCGCGCGGCCTCGCGACCGAGCGCGCAGACCTCGATCAGCTGGTCGTTGCCGAAGGAAGCGGCGTCGCGAAGCTTGCCGGCCCGCTCTGTCAGCTCCTCGTCGGAGAGCTTCTCCAACTCGGGCTCGAGCTTCTCGATGGCCGGCAGCAGCGCTTCGTAGCGGGTCAGCTCGACGCTGCCCGGCCGCTGGATGATCCGGCGCAGCTTCTTGCTCACCCGGCTGATCAGTGCTGCCACCCCTGTGCTCCCGTCTGTTCTTCTGCCGTCCGCACCCGTATGCCCAACGCAGTGGTGGTGCGGCCGAGTTCCACGGCCGATGGCACGATCCAACCGTGTCCACTCATGTCAGCGCCAGGTCCCGTGCCCGTCGATTCGCCGCGATCACGCTGTCCGGCCTGCTCGCCGTCACCGTCGCCGCGTGCTCGTCGGGAGAGGGTAGAACCCAGCCGCCGCCTCCGGCCACCGAGTCGCACGCTCCGACCGGACCGGTGCCCGCCGGACTCGAGAAGTTCTACGGACAGAGCCTGACCTGGGCCGACTGTGCACCCTACGCGACATCCGATGACGCGAAAGCGGCGTTTCGAGTGAAGGACGCACAGTGCGCCCGCCTCACCGTCCCGCTCGACTACGCGAAGCCCGAAGGCGACTCGATCACGCTCGGTCTGCTGCGCCGGAAGGCGTTGGATACCGACGAAAGGATTGGCGCGCTCGTGGTCAACCCCGGTGGGCCCGGCGCCTCCGGGATGCAGGCCGCGGCCGGTCTCGCCTCCCGTACGGCGACTAATGAGCTGGGCAAACGCTTCGACATGGTCGGTTTCGACCCGCGCGGCATCGGCGCGAGCCAGCCGCAGGTCCGCTGCCTGACCGATGACGAACGCGACGCGGACCGCGCGGACGACAGCGAGACCGACGGCTCACCCGAGGGAGTGAAAAAGCAGGAGGCCGAGTCCCAGGACTTCGCGGCGAAGTGCGCCGAGCGGACCGAACACGGCGCCGCGATGCTCGCCAACCTGGGCACGCGTGACGTCGTCAAGGACATGGACATCCTCCGTTCGGTTCTCGGCGAGCCGAAGCTGAGCTACCTCGGCTACTCCTATGGGACGCGGATCGGGTCCGCCTACGCCGAGGCGTTCCCGGCGAACGTCCGCGCGCTGGTGCTCGACGGGGCCGTCGACCCGGAGCAGGACGCGGTGGAGTCGCTGGTCGCGCAAGGACAGGGCTTCGGCAAGGCGTTCGGGGAGTTCTCGAACTGGTGCGCCGCGCGTGAGGACTGCGCCCTGGGGCGCGACGCCGCCGGCGCGACGAAGGCGTTCCAGGATCTGGTGCGGCCGCTGATCGACTTCCCGGTGCCGGTCGGCGACGGCCGGAAACTGTCGTACGAGGACGCGACGACGGGCGTGATACAGGCCCTCTACCAGGAAGATCTCTGGGAACCGCTGAACACCGCGCTCAACGACCTGAAGCGCCAGCGCGGCGCCGGCCTGGAGAAACTGGCCGACCTCTACAACGAGCGCGGCGCCGACGGTCGCTATGGGACGACGCAGGACGCCTTCGTCGCGATCCGCTGCGTCGACGACCCGCGGGTCACAGATCCGGCGAAGATCCTCGACGCGCAGAAGCGGTACGCGCAGGCGGCGCCGTTCCTCGACGACGGCAAACCGGACGGAGCCGCGCGCGACTCCTGCGCCTTCTGGCCGGTGCCGAACACCTCGGAACCGCACCAGCCGAACGTCGAGGGCCTGCCGAAGACGCTGGTCATCTCGACGACGAACGACCCGGCGACCCCGTATCAGGCGGGTGTCAACCTCGCGAAAGCGATCAAGGGAGCTTTGCTCACGTTCGAGGGCAACCAGCACACGGTGTTCCTCCAGGGCGTCTCGTGCGTCGACCAGATCGGCATCGACTACCTGGTGAACGGCGCACTGCCGGACGAGGGCACGCGCTGCGCCGCCAAATAACGAGTTCGGCGCGAAGGGCCATGAGCGGCCGGGACGCTGCGAAGATCGCGAGATGAGCCTTCGCCGCGTCCCGGCCGTGCTCGTTGTCGCCCTGCTGATCGCCTCCTGCACGACGCAGCAGCCACAGCCCGCGCCTACGGCGTCGCCGATGTCCACAGCGTCGCCGACTCCGGACCCGAAGGCGCTCGAGAAGTTCGGCACGCAGAAGCTGGCGTGGGGCGCGTGCGCGTCCTTCAAGGACAAGGCGTTCGACTGCGCGAAGCTCATCGTGCCGCTCGACTACCTGAAGCCGGACGGCGAGACGATCTCGATCGGCGTCCTCCGGCACAAGACGAAGAACACCGGACGGCGGATCGGCTCCCTCGTACTCAATCCCGGCGGCCCCGGTGGGTCGGGTGTCTCGGCCGCGGCGCGGATCGCGATGTCCCGGCCCGCGGCGGCGCTGGCCGAGCGCTTCGACATCGTCGGATTCGATCCGCGTGGGGTCGGGACCAGCGAACCGAAGCTCGTCTGCCTCACGGACGCCGAACGCGACGCGGACCGCGCGGAAGATTCGGAAAGCGACTCGACGCCCGCCGGGATCGCGAAGCAGCTCACCGACGCAAAGGCGTACGCCGCGAAGTGCGCCGAGCGCACGAAGCACGGCACAGAGCTTCTCGCCAACATCGGGACCAGGGATGTCGTCCGCGATCTCGACGTCCTTCGCTCGGCTCTGGGCGACGAGAAGCTCACCTACCTGGGCTTTTCCTACGGCACGCAGATCGGGACCGCCTATGCCGAGGCCTACCCGGACAAGGTGCGGGCGCTGCTCCTCGACGGCGCGGTCGATCCCGAACTCGACACGGCCGAATCGCTGGTCACGCAGATGGCGGGCTTCCAGAACACCTTCGCCGAATTCGGCAAGTGGTGCGTGGCTCGCCCGGATTGCGCGCTCGGCCGCGACGCGGGCGCCGTCACGAAGGCGTTTCAGGACCTGGTCCAGCCGCTGATCGCCGACCCGGTGCCCGCGGGGAACCGCGAGCTCTCGTTCGAGGACGCCATCACCGGCACCAGCGCCGCGCTGTACTCGCAGGACGCGTGGAAATTCCTCAACGACGGGTTCGCCGAGCTCAAGCGGGGCAGCGGCAAGACGCTGGTCGCGCTCGCCGACAACTACTACGGCCGCGAGCCGGACGGCCGGTACACCGGCATCCTCGACGTGTACTTCGCCGTCCGTTGCGTCGACAGTGCGCGGATCGCCGACAGGCGCGTCATCGACGACGCTCACCAGCGGATGCTCCAGGGCGCGCCGTTCCTGACCGGCGGCACCCCGGACATGAGCGAGCTGGACATCTGCTCGGTGTGGCCGGTGCCCGCGACGTCGGAGGTGCACAAGCCGGACGTCGACGGCCTGCCGCGGCCCCTGATCATCTCGACCACCGACGATCCGGCGACCCCGTACGCGTCGGGTGTGAACCTGGCGCGGGACCTCAAGGGAGCTTTGCTCACGTTCGAGGGCGCGCAGCACACCGTCTTCCTCGACGGCAACGAGTGCGTCGACGGCGCAGGCCTCGCCTACCTGATCGATGGCGGACTACCCGCCCCCGACACCCGCTGCTCCTAGCGGGGGAGCAAGGGACCTTTGCTACCACCGACCCGCTGACCAGGCATTTCCCGCCCAAAAGGGAGCGGGGGATCTTTGCTACCGCCCGCCCCCGACGACCACCGCGTTATGCCTGGTCAACGCAAGTTCCAGCATCACCGCGAACTCCTCAGGCTTCGTCGGCGGCACCTGCAGCCACACCCGCACCAGCCGCCGCGGCTCGTCCCGCGAAATCCACAGCTTCACGAACACGTCCGACTTGATCTCCGGCACGATCCCGCCGATCACCGCGGCCGGCACCTTCGCGGCGATCCGGAACGACTCGGTGTCCTGCACCCGCTCCCATCGCTCGCCCCGCAGGTCGGTCGCCCCGGTCAGCAGCCGCCGAAGCCCGCCTTCGGGCCCGAGCATCGCTTCAGGCGTGTACGGCGCCGAAGCCGGAATCACCCGCTTCCCACCAGGCCCGCTGAGCGTGATCTCCGAGCCGGACAGCCGGTAGTCGACTTTCCTCCGTTCGAAGTCGTCCTGCAGGTCGGCCTTACCGACCGCGCCACCCTCGAGACTGACTTCGCCGTCGAGCCCGCGCACCGGTAGCCCAGTGACGACACCGTTCACCCCGAGCGTGAACCGCACGCTGCGCAACGAGACGAGGGAGTCGGCCGCCGCGCTCACGTAGTCCTGGGCAGGCGGCAGCGGGGGAGACCCCGCGCAGCCGCCGATGAGCCCGATCGTGAGCAGCAGCGCCGGCACGAGGTGACGGCAGCGCATGGCCAGAGCCTATGGCCATGGCCCGAATCTTGCGCACAGTGTCCTTCCGGCCGCTTTCGCCGAGCGGCGGCGCCGATGAGGCTGTATCCGTGCAAACCGAGACCCGTCTCCACCGCGCGTGGTTCGTCGCCGCCGCCGCGTTCATCGCCCTGCTCGCCGCCGCCGGCTTCCGCGCGGCCCCGGGCGTGCTCATCGACCCGCTTCACAACGAGTTCGGCTGGTCGCGCGCGACGATCGCGTCGGCCGTCTCCGTGAACCTCGTCCTCTACGGCCTCTTCTCGCCCTTCGCCGCGGCTCTCATGGAGCGCTTCGGCATGCGCCGCGTCGCATCGACGGCGTTGTTTGTCGTCGCGATCGGCGCGGGCGGCACGGTGTTCATGAACGCGAGCTGGCAGCTCATCCTCTGCTGGGGCGTGCTGGTCGGCGTCGGCACCGGATCGATGGCGATGAGTTTCGCCGCCACGGTCGCCGCCCGCTGGTTCGTCCGCAGCCGCGGCGTCGTCACCGGCGTCCTCACCGCGGCGGGTGCCACCGGCCAGCTGATCTTCCTGCCGATCGTGGCGAACCTCGCCGTCGACGAGGGCTGGCGGACGGCGTCGCTCGTCATCGCCATCGCCGCGCTGGCCGTCGTCCCCGTCGTTCTCCTGGTGGTCCGCGATCACCCATCCGATGTCGGAACGACCGCTTACGGCGCGGAGCCAGGCGAAGTCGCTCCCGTCGCCCGCACGGGTGGTTCCGCCCGCCGCGCGCTGTCGGTACTCGGCTCGGCGGCGCGCACGAGGACGTTCTGGCTGCTCGCCGTCGGCTTCGCGATCTGCGGCGCCACGACGAACGGCCTGGTCAGCACGCACTTCGTGCCCGCGGCGCACGACCACGGCATGCCACAGACGACCGCCGCCGGCCTGCTCGCCCTCGTCGGCATCTTCGACGTCGCGGGCACGATCGCCTCGGGCTGGCTCACCGACCGCGTCGATCCGCGAATCCTGCTCGGCGTCTACTACGCCCTTCGTGGCGTTTCGCTCGCTCTGCTTCCGCAACTGCTGAGCGGAACGGTGGAACCGAGCATGTGGGCGTTCATCGTCTTCTACGGACTCGACTGGGTGGCGACGGTTCCGCCCACCGTCGCGCTGTGTGTCCGGCAATACGGCGCCGCGGGGCCGATCGTCTTCGGCTGGGTCTTCGCCAGCCACCAGCTCGGAGCCGGTCTCGCGGCCTTCGGCGCCGGCGCGATCCGCGACGCGTCGGGTAGCTACGCGCTCGCTTGGTACATCGCCGCGAGCCTCGCCGTGATCGCTTCGGTCGCTTCGCTGTCGATCGCCAAGGCGGCCAAGCCCGAACCGGCCCTCGTGGGGTGATCCACCACTTCCGGTCGATCGGCGCGTCGCGAAACATGTCGTTAACACGTTCTCGTTAGGGTGCGGCCATGGATCGCCAGCAGGAGTTCGTGCTCCGTACCTTGGAAGAGCGCGACATCCGTTTCGTCAGGCTCTGGTTCACGGATGTGCTGGGGTTTCTCAAATCCGTCGCGGTGGCGCCCGCCGAGCTCGAGGGCGCCTTCAGCGAGGGGATCGGCTTCGATGGATCGGCCATCGAAGGATTCGCGCGCGTCTACGAGTCGGACATGGTCGCGAAGCCCGACCCGGCCACGTTCCAGGTCCTCCCCTGGGAGACCCCGGACGGCGGCCCGTACTCGGCGCGCATGTTCTGCGACATCGCGATGCCGGACGGCTCCCCGTCCTGGGCGGACCCCCGGCACGTCCTGCGCAGGCAGCTCTCGAAGGCGGGCGAAGCGGGTTTCACCTGCTACGTCCACCCCGAAATCGAGTTCTTCCTGCTCTCCAACCTGCCTGACGACGGCAGCGAGCCCGAACCCGCGGACAACGGCGGCTACTTCGACCAGGCCAGCCACGCGACCGCGACGCACTTCCGCCGCCACGCCATCGAGACACTCGAGGCGATGGGGATCTCGGTCGAGTTCAGTCACCACGAGGGCGCGCCCGGTCAGCAGGAGATCGACCTCCGGTACGCCGACGCGCTGACCATGGCCGACAACGTGATGACCTTCCGCTACGTCGTCAAGGAGGTCGCGCTCACTCAGGGCGTCCGCGCGACGTTCATGCCGAAACCGTTCACCGACCAGCCGGGTTCCGGGATGCACACCCACGTGAGCCTGTTCGAGGGCGATCGCAACGCCTTCTACGACGCGGAAGACCCGTACGAGTTGTCGGCGACAGGTAAAGCTTTCGTGGCGGGGCTGTTGCACCACGCGAAGGAGATCTCGGCGGTCACCAACCAGTGGGTGAACTCCTACAAGCGGCTGATCAGTGGCAGCGAGGCCCCGACCACCGTTTCGTGGGGCCGCGCCAACCGTTCAGCGCTGGTCAGGGTGCCGATGTACTCGCCGGGCAAGGCGTCGTCACGCCGCGTGGAGATCCGCACGCTCGACTCCGCGTGCAACCCCTATCTGGCGTACTCGGTCATCCTGGCCGCCGGTCTCAAGGGCATCGAGAAGGGCTACGAGCTCCCGCCTCCCGCCGAGGACAACATCTGGCAGCTCTCGGACGCCGAGCGCCGCGCGGCCGGGTATGCCCAGCTCCCGCAGAACCTCGGGGAGGCGCTGGCGGAGATGGAAAAATCGGAACTTCTGCCCGAAGCGCTCGGAGAGCACGTTTACGACTTCTTCCTTCGCAACAAACGTGTTGAATGGGATAACTACCGCAGCGCGGTGACCCCGTACGAGCTGCGGACCCTGCTTCCGGTTCTCTAGACGAAGGAGACCTGATGGTGCGGCGGCCGATGTTCGGAGTTCTGACGGCGTTGGTCGCCGCGACCATCGTGGCGAGTGCCGCACCAGCGGCATCAGCCGCCGGAAAATCACTCGATCTCGATGCCGCCGACATCCCCGCGCTCCAGGCCCGGATGTCCTCCGGAAGGCTGACCGCGGTCGGCCTGACCTCGGCTTATCTCGACCGCATCCACAAGGTCGACCGGAAGGTGAACGCGGTCATCGCGGTCAATCCGGCCGCGATCGCGCAGGCCGCGGAGAGCGACATCCGGCGCCGCGCCGGCAAGACGCGCGGACCCCTGGACGGCATCCCGGTCTTGGTGAAGGACAACGTCGACACGCGCTCTCAGCAGACGACGGCGGGTTCGCGAGCACTGCGCAGCAAGCCCGCGAAGGACGCGACTCTGATCCGCCGCCTGCGCGACGCGGGCGCGGTCGTCCTCGGCAAGGCGAACCTGTCCGAATGGGCGAACTTCCGCGCCGCCAAACCCACTTCCGGGTGGTCGGGCGTCGGAGGGCAGACGAACAACCCGTACGTGCTGGACCGCAACCCGTGTGGGTCGTCAGCCGGATCCGCCGCGGGTGTCGCCGCGTCCCTCGCCCAGGTGGCGATCGGCAGTGAGACCGACGGCTCGATCGTCTGCCCGGCCGGGATGACCTCGACCGTGGGGCACAAACCGAGCCTCGGCCTGGTCAGCCGCACCGGCGTGGTGCCGATCTCGGCCGAACAGGACACCGCCGGCCCGATGGCCAGGCACGTCGTCGACGTCGCGCTGACCCTGTCCGCGCTCCAAGGCCGCGACCCGAGCGACCCCGCCACCGGCACGTACCCGCCGAATCAGCCGACCGACTACGCCGCGCACCTGCGGCCCGGCGTCCTGAAGGGCTCGCGGATCGGGCTCTGGCGCCTGCCGGTCCTCGGCCCGGACGTCGAAGCGGTGATGACGAAGACCAAGAACTCGCTGGTCAAAGCGGGTGCCGAGGTCGTCGAGGTGACGCCGCCGTACCAGGCCAGGCTCGGTGAACTGGAGTTCCCGGCGCTGCTCACCGAGTTCCACCGCGACATCGACCGCTACCTCGCCACGCGCCCCGAAGGCCCGCGCGACCTCGCCGCGCTGATCGCCTACAACCGGTCCGACCCCCTGGAGCAGACCTGCTTCGCCGGACAGGAGCTTTTCGAACAGGCACTCGCCGCGCCCAGCCCGTCCGACCCCGCCTACCAGGCCAACCGCCGCGAACTGACCGATCTGGCGAAACGCTCGATCGACGAGACCCTCGCGAAGTACCGCCTCGACGCGATCGCCGCGCCCACGAACCCGCCCGCTTGGAAGACCGACTGCAAGACCGGCGACAACGACGTGATCCCGTCGTCGACGCCGGCTGCGGTCTCGGGCTACCCCGCGGTGACGGTGCCCGCCGGTTTCGTCGGTGAGCTCCCGGTCGGGGTTTCGTTCATGGCGGGGCAGTGGACGGACGCGCGAGTGCTCGCCTACGCGGCCGACTTCGAACGCGTCGTCCCCGCCCGCAAACCGCCTCGCTACCTGAAGACCGTCGGATGACGGGGGTTTGCACCGGCTGACCTGCGGCGATGTCGTTAAGTGACCCCCCTGTTTTCGGGGGGTTCCGGGGCATGTAATCTTCTCTTCGTCGCCAAGAACACCGGGCCACCGGGGCCGAAAGCCCCGAGGCCAGGCGCCAGGGCCGAGCGGGTTGACACCGCGAACCGGACCAGGTAACGTTCAGCGTCGGCCCACGAGCGGCCGCCGACCCCCTACGACTAACAACGTAGGTTTCGGCATGCTCGACCAAAAAGCTTGTGAATATCGCTTTGAAACAAAGCGTGTTGCTTGAGAACTCAACAGTGTGCTAGTGAACTAAGCCAGTAGAGCTTATTTTTGAACCTCGTTTGAGGTTCCTTTGAGAGCAAGTATTATTTGCCTCGATCAAATTTGACATTGTTGGAGAGT
>Ga0307518_10003550_pt1 | contig 11218 bp, 4 predicted proteins | sample 25_EM_MG_FD_203889 | JGI IMG/M metagenome (GOLD analysis project Ga0307518, IMG submission 203889) | Populus trichocarpa ectomycorrhiza microbial communities from riparian zone in the Pacific Northwest, United States - 25_EM | ecosystem: Host-associated > Plants > Roots > Unclassified | place... | reverse complement strand
ATTCATGCCAAAGTTGAAAAAAGAGAAAAATATGAGAAGAGGTTTTAAATAAATAGTTTGAATTTAGTTTATGTTATCACATAAACCAATTGAATTATTTAAAATTTATATTAGATATTTTTAGATACAATGTAAAAATAATAATAATGAAGAAAAGCATCTCTTACACTAGTTCAATCTTTATTAATAAGTCCTCCAAGTTGTTTAAAAGTTTATGATAATATAGGATTTGGATTATGTAATTTTTGAAACTTTATTATTTTGTTAATTATGCTTTTTCTTTCTTAATAAAATTACAAAATCAATTTATACAATAGTATCTCTTTAGAGTAATAAGAATGTCATTCTAAATGCATCAAGAAAATTATATATATAATTTTATTACTTTTTTTATTTATTTTAGTTTTAGGGAATAATCTCTTAAAACCAATTTCAAATTAATAAAAAAAAATTAAAAATTGATACGACGCACCAATTAAAAATCTCAAAACCAATTTCAAATATAATCAAATCATTAAGAAATTGATTACATGTGAATAATTAAACAACCACATTATATTATTACCTCAATGCAGAGCCATATAACTAGTTTAGTAATATTTTCCTAGTCCTCGCATATAAGAAAAGCCTTCATTAATCCTATATTGCTCGCTCTCTGTACGATCCTATAGTTTGCATTAAATTATTGTATGCTAAATTTCTTTTAACATGGATAATTTGCAGGCCTTTGTGAGTTAAATCGTCTCCAGAAACTAGATATTAGCTATAATAATATCACTGGTTCTTTGCCTTCGTGTTTCTCGAATTTGACAAACCTTCAAGCTTTAGATATCTCTTTCAACCACTTCACTGGGAATATATCCTTGAGTCTCATTGGTAGTCTCACGTCTATTCGAGATCTAAAACTGTCAGACAATCACTTTCAAATACCAATCTCACTTGGCCCATTTTTTAACCTTTCAAACCTCAAGAATTTGAATGGTGACCGTAATGAATTATACGAGTCAACAGAGCTGGTACACAATTTAATTCCAAGGTTCCAGTTACAGGGGCTTTCTTTGGCATGTACCGGATCCAGCTGGACATTTCCGAAATTCCTGTATTATCAACATGACCTTCAATTTGTTGATCTCTCACACATCAAAATGACAGGAGAATTTCCGAGGTGGTTGTTACAAAACAACACAAAACTCGAAGAGCTTTATTTGGTCAATAATTCTCTTTCAGGATCTTTTCATTTAGCAAATCATTCCCTTGTGAGTTGGTTGTCACATTTGGATATCTCGAGAAATCGCATCCACAATGAAATTCCCACCGAAATTGGAGCATATTTCCCGAGGTTAGTGTTTTTGAACCTGTCCAGAAATGATTTCAGTGGTAGCATTCCCTCTTCGATCAGCAATATGAGCCTCTTGGAAGTCTTAGATTTGTCCAACAATGGCTTGTCAGGCAACATACCCGAGCAGTTGGTGGAAGGCTGTTTATCATTAGGTGTTCTCGTGCTTTCAAATAATTATTTGAAAGGCCAGTTTTTTTGGAAAAAATTCAACTTAACATACTTGACCGAGCTGATATTAAAAGGGAATCAGTTAACCGGGATTCTTCCGAATAGCTTGTCTAATGGTTCTCGTTTGGAAACATTGGATGTCAGTCTCAATAATTTATCTGGCAAGATACCGAGATGGATGTTTTCTCTTCTATATTTAAACCTTTCAGAGAACAATCTTTTTGGAAGTCTACCATCCAACTTTTGTTCTTCAGGGATGATGACAAGATCACTGATTGGTGCACTTGATGGCTGCTCGTGGCTGAACAAATTAGATCTTAGCCATAACAGTTTGACTGGAGAGATTCCTTTTGAGCTTGGATACCTTAACAACATCCACGTGTTGAATCTATCTCATAACAGTTTAACAGGTCCAATACCACCTGCATTTTCAAACCTGAAGAAGATTGAAAGCTTGGATATTTCTTACAACAACTTGAACGGGAAAATTCCTTATCAGCTTGTCGACTTAAACTCCCTTTTTACTTTCAGTGTAGCCTACAATAACTTATCTGGCAAAATACCAGAGATGGTTGCACAATTTGTAACATTCAGCGAGTCTAGTTACGAGGGAAATCCGTTGCTTTGTGGACCACCGCTCACCAATAATTGCAGTGGAGAAATATTGCCATCACCGTTATCAAGGTATGGCTTCATTGATATGCAGGCTTTCTATGTGACATTTTCAGTGGCATACATCATAAACCTGTTGACAATAAGTGCAGTTTTATACATAAACCCACACTGGAGACGAGCATGGTTTTACTTTATTAGGGAGAGCATCAATAATTGTTATTACTTTCTTGTGGACAATTTACATGTGCCAGCCAGGTTTAGACGATTTCAGCCTTGTGTCTAAAAAGGTATTGGCTCAGTGTATATTGATCAATAAACTAATCTTTATAAATGGTGTTAATATATGTTCAAACACTTTGTGGCATCTTGCAAATAATTTTCTGTTTTTTTCTTACCTTACTACCAAGCAAACTTGCAAGGAAGCAAATCATTTGTTTTTTATTCTCCTTTCAAGACTAATTTTTGTTATATAGTTGCACCTGCCTTTGAATTAGAGATTTGTTAAAACTTCTTACTTTTGATGCGTTTGAGAGAAAATAGTATACCAAGACTCAAGGCATGGAAAAGACAACAATAATGCTGGATTTTTTTATTGAGTATTTGCTTGAACATATATACAGTGCTATGTTGACTTTACTGTTACAGCTAATAAAATTACAATATGATTTCTGTTATGAAAAAATATGAAGGGTCATGTTGGTGAGATATCATGAGAGTTGACCGGTTCTCTATATCCAAAGAGTTATAATTAATTAACAAAATAAATGCTATATATCCAATAAATATTTTCATAGTTTTAAAACGTGAATAGTCATAGTTACGAGTTTGTGTGATGTGCTTATTGAGATAAGTCTTAATATAGATATAAGTAGGCTCTATATTAAGTGTTATTTGTTTTGAAAACTTAATTTCAGTGTTGATTAATGTATTAAGTGTTAATATATGCTATTAATATGATGAAATAAAATTCATTTTTTACTATCGAATGGGTATATATGTTTCCTTGGAATGAATATCTAAGGCATTTACTAAAACTTTGTAGTTACATTTGAATTCTGGAGTGTCATGTGGTAATTTTGATTTGTATGATAAATATCTTTATATTAAGATTATATTTGAGAGTGCTGTAACTTTTGTTTTTCAATGCTTTTCAAAAGTATTTGTTTAGAAAAAACATTAATTTGAGTTTTTTTATTTTTTAATAATTTTAATGTGCTGATAAAATAAAAATGCTTTTAAAAAACTCACAGCACCATAAAACACTAAACATTAAATTATATTATGTGCAATGATCAAGTATGTTAAATGTTAGAGTTTATGATTTAGTGTATTATAGAATTAGTTTTTTAGAGATTAGGGTTTAGAGTTTTTTAAGGGGTAAAATGTTTATCTGTTTCTAGAAGGTTTATAGTGTTTTAGATGTTAGGGTTTAGGATTTAATATATTTTAGTGTTTAGGATTTTTTAAGGGAGGTTTAGGGTATTATAGGTTTAGAGTTTATGGTGTTGCACGTCACCGGCACAGCATCGGCTGGCGATTTTTTTCACAGCATCAGCTGGCGATTTTTTTGACAGCATCGGCTAACGATTTTTTCTCTCTCTCGTTGTTTGCTTTGATTCGTCGAGAGTCGCCACCTAGTATTTAATTGAGAACTACTAAGAAACCTGGATATACTAGTCTTGTCAGAGATTTACAGGTAAAAAACTAGTTATGGTTAAAAAATATATTAGCACCCCTAACACATCCTATCTGATCCTATCTGAGGTAAGGTGCTTCATGGCTTTAATGTCTTAAAAAAGTTTTAAAAATTTTATCCTTTCATCAAATTTTAAAAGTACAACTTACATATAAATTCATACAACTTACATATAAATTCATAATTTTTTATACGCACAAATCAAAATATTAAATTCTTTTTTATTCTTTACAATTTTATCATAAAAAAACATCCATAGAAACATTCAAACACACACATCCACGTTGACTATATTTTTTTTCTTTTTTCCTTTCCTTTCTTTCCTTTCCTTTTTTTTTACATCCACATTTCAAAATACAAATTCAAAAAAAAAAAAATTAAACTACACAATTTCAAATTTACAAAATAGCCCCTAAAAAACAATCTGGAATTACAAGGGAAGGTCTTCTGCACCCCCGGAACAGTGGCAGGCAGACTTCTGGAGCTGCAAGACAGTGGCGGCATGTCTGCTCCATGCGCCGCCTTCACTGGCGGCGCGTGAGAAAATCCAAGCAACGAAGGGATCTGGAACGGCTTCTTCCCTTCTTCCTTTCCCTGCCGGCGGTGACTCCCACCGTCACCTGCAAAAGAAGAAAAGACACAAGCCAAGTTTCGGTTCTAATCTCCTTTTTAGATCTGTTCCCTTCCGTCTTCTTTCTTTCCCTTCAGATCTGTTTCCACTGCAGATCTTCTCCTTTACAAGCGGTCGATGGCTCTGAGTTCAGGGCGTCTTTGGTCGGATTACAGAGGCCGAGGGGCGTGGCTTGTGGTCGGCGGGCTCTGTTGAAACTGCTATGTTTGGGCTGCTACCGGAGGAGAAAGGACTGTTGGGCGGGAGCTGGTGAAGATGGAGACGGTGGGTCTGTGGTCGGCTGCTGTGGTCGGGTCTGTTTGTTGACCCGGAGAGGTAGGCCGATGGGTCGGCTGAGAGAGGAGAGGAGCCTGGTGAGGGGGCGGTCGGCTTGATCTTGGCGAGCTGGGGCTGTTGAAGCTGCGGTGAAGGAGAAGCTGGGTGTGGCCTGGTTTGTGTTTGGCAGTGGGCAAGTGAGGAGGAAAATCGTCTGGTCAGTGGGGTTCGGTGAGGCTGATTTGTGAGGGTGGGGAAGATCGGCTGTCCGGTTGAGGGAGAAGAGAAAAAAAAAATCAAAAGGGGGGATGAGGGGCTGGCGGCTGGTTTTCGGTGAGGGAGAAGAAAAGTTAATCTTTTAGGGTTTCTCCTTTTTTTTTTTTTTTTTGGTGTTGCCTCACCCCAAAGTCTCAAAATTACTACCTTGATGTGGGTTGAAGGCAACTATTTATAGGTAAAATATTACTTGGGTCTCAAAATTGGTCCCTTAATTTTTTTTTTAATATATTTTTTGAAAACGAGCAATATCAACGTCGACTCAAATGAGAAAAATCAATGATTTTAAAAATAATGCGTGAAAAGTCGAACGCATTTAAAAGACCTTTAAAACTTTTTTAGACGACGTTGAAAACGCTAAAAACGATGCAAATATATTAAAAACATATTTTTTTGGATTTTGGTTGTTTTTCGCTATTTTTGGATTTTTTAAAAATTTATCGAAAAGGTGGGTCAAAAATTGGATAACAACATATGGTATTGTAAGGGTTAGACTTTAAGATTTATGGTGTTTTAAGGGTTAGTAGGGTAAAAGTTTTTAGGGTTTAAGGTTTGGTTTTTTGGGGTTTAGGGTATCGTAGGGGTTTTAGGGTTTTTTAGTGGCAGGGTAGTGTATTTCAAGGGTTAAAATTTTAGGAATTAGAATTTACAGGGTTAAGACTTTTTTGTAGGGTTAAAGGTTTTTTAGTGGTTAGAGTTTAAGGTTTTTTAAAAAGGTAAATGTAGGGTTTAGGATTTAAATTTTGAGTTTTTTAGGGTTTAGAATTCTAGGGTTTAAGGTTTTCTAGGGTTTAGGGTATTTTAAGGGGTACAAGTTTAGGGTTTACGGGTTAAGACTATTTTAGGGTTACAGTTGTTTTACGATTTAAGGTATTTTAAAGGTTAAAGTTAGGGTTTTTTTTATAATGGTTAGGGTTTAGGGTATTGTAGTTTTAGGTGTTTTAGTGGTCTATAGTTTAGGGTTTAGGATGTTTTAAGTGTTAGTAGTTGTTATACGGTTTTTCTAGGGTTTCAGGGTATTTTAAGACGTAAGGTTTAAAGGTATTTTAAGGTTTATGAGTTAGGGTTTAGGTGTTAAAGTTTTTTGAGAATTTAGAGTATTTTTAGTGGTTAGTTTTGTTTAGGAGTTAGGGGTATTTTAAGGTTTGAGTTTAAAGTTTATGAATTAGGGTTATAGAGTTTTTTAAGGTTTTGAAATTTTTTGATTTAGCTCCTAATTCCACCTATTGAAAAATGTGTTTCAACTTTTACGCTACATTAAAAATGGATTTTGAAAATAGAAAGATGTGAATGAATTTCTTCAATATATCTCGAACTCTTGCATCTAGATGTATTTGAGATTCATTAAATCAATCTTGATGTCAAATTTCTTCAATAATATGCAATATGAAGTCATGAAATCACGACCGCCAAATAATGTCACAATTGTTGATGGCTTCTGTAGATAACATGCAAGTATCTATTTTCCATGAATACCAGTCATTTGTCAAGCATTCTTCACATACATGAACTTCAATACTCGAGATGTTTTTTAACTTCTCTACCAACTATATAGTTGCAATGAATAACCCAGACTTAAATGCTCTGAAAATGAATACAAGGAAATCAAGCTTAAGAGAATCGTGTCTTTAGGCATATCAGTAATGTCCTGTTTGAGAAATTTGCTAGAAAGAATATCAGCAATGTCTTTAGGTATTACTGATATTCAATCTGGTTTCAAATGTTAATCGAAATATTCTCTTCGTACTACATCAAAGGATTTGGCCTCGAGAAATTCCCACTGGTAGGATTAGTTTACAAAATATCAAGAATGTGATATTACAAATTTACAGCAGTACTCCCCAAATCAGTTGCTTGTTGCAAGAAGGACAAAAATCAGTAACCCCTTATATACAATAACAACTTTCGAGGCATAAAATAGAGAGAAAAAAAAAAAGGATGCCTTTGGTAGTGCAAAAAGAAAATATTAGGTAGCAGGATTACATACATGGAATCACTTGAAAACACTGCTAGTTTTTCACTCTTTCAAGCATACATGCAAGCATCTACATACATGAGGTATTGAAACAGCGTCTAATAAGCAAAATAGCAATACACTTGTTGAACATAGAATTCAGCCAAGCAAGAATGCAAGATATAAATAACAAACATACCATGCATGCAATGCAAAGCTCTCTTGTGTCCAGTGGGGACGATTCATCACTGCACAAGGATCTGATTTCTCAAAGTCTGAAACCTACAACAAACCAGAGTACATAACAGTTAGAATGCTAGCATTCTAATTTTAATACAATACTAGAGAAGTCTGAGAGAATTAGGAAAGAAAAATGTGACATGTATAGGCAGTAGTGAAATTTGTTCAAGATGCAATCCATAAAAGGCATCATGCATCCAGCTACAGCTAACAAACTAGGCTTTGATCTGTATTTGCATATGGAAATGTCACCATTCAAGAGAGGGGAGGATCAGTACATGAAAGAAAAGAAGGGACACGAAATGGAGAGAACACAGAGTCTGTGAACTTCGGAATCTTATTAATACTTTAGCCCTTTTCTATTTCAACAGTCCTACTCTTCAAAATGGGAGACGACAAAACTGTTAACAAGCAAATCTTATTAACTGAAGTGCTTAAGTAAGGAATGGTGTTACGGAACACGGAAGTGATTTATGAAATCATTTTAGTAAAAAACACTATTTATGTTTGCATAGACAAAATAACACATTGAAGAGTTGCTCCATCAGCTCTCATTCCCTTGATTCCAGAGCAAGAATTCAGAAATCAAAGGAAGAGACAAATGCCAACAAACATAATTCCCATCAGCTCTCATTCCATTGATTCCAGAGCAAGAATTCAGAAATCAAAGGAAAAGACAAATGCCAACAAACATAATTCTCATCAGCCACACCAACAATGTATCTATAAATAACATTATCAGAAGCATATAAAGAGAGAGAAATGCTATAAAATTGGATGAATTTATCTGTCAAAATTTAATCATAAAGCTTTTCTATAAATCACATATGGCATCAACCTTTTCAATACATATTTTCATATGCAAAAGAAAGACTATTAAAGAGGATGAAAAGATGATGCACACCTTACACGAGTGATCAATCAGATGAGCAATACTTCCAGCCCTTGTGATTAATCAAATGCTATAAAGTTTGATCTAAACATACAATTCCTGGCACCCTACATTAACAAGGAAAAGAAAAGGTAAACTTCGATCTCAACACCTTTGTAGAGGACTTCAACATATTAAGCAATCAATCTATAAAAAAATCATGTATTTGTAAAAATCAATTCCAGAAATAATCACATTAGTCTTAGGATGATAGTTTGTAGTCGTGCTAGATGACAAATACATGCATACAAAGAGTAAGGACAATGGCAACATTCTCAACAGAAATATACCACCAATGAACTGTATATAAAGCGCTCTTTCCACTCATCTATTGGAGGTCTGACAAGTTCACCAGTATATTCAATCACATAAAAATCATGTATTTGTAAAAAATCAATTCCAAATATTAGTCGAAAAGAGAACTATCATATCACATCAGCAAAATTAATTTACCATATCCCTAGGCCCTATAAGAATGGCAAAGTGATGATTGTTAGATTCTTTAAGAAAATAAGGCAAGGCAGAAATCACTCACAACCCAACTGCCTATTTCAATCAAATAAGATTCCTAAAATTCAAAGAAGCAGCATGATATTTTTAGCTTAGCTGGGTTTTCTTCCAATAATATCAGAAGTAAGACTTTAAAGTGAAATAAAAAAAGGAAAAGGAAAGAAACTGACCCCCAAAACCCCGGCCTACGCCAAAGCAACAATCAACTTTAAACTAAGAAATGGTGTTGCAGAAGTGATTTATGAAATCATTTTACTAAAAAATGCTATTTATTTTAGTGCCATTTTTTATGTTTGCATAGACAAAATAAAAGAGTTGCTCCATCAGCTCTCATTCCCTTTATTCCCATAGCAGAAATTCAGAATTCGAAGGAAGAGACAAGTGCCAACAAACATAATTCCCTACAGCCATACCAACAATAATACAACAATGTTGGTTCAATAACATGAGCTATGAGTGATAGTTTTACTATTATAGGCTAGTTACAACAACATTAGTGAATCCAAAAGAAAACAAAAATGTATTTTTTTTAAAAATTAGGAGAGCAGTTGATTATTTTTTGAAAATTGTATCCTCTAAGACGGGAAAGCCAACATGCAGGAATAAAACTTTGAAGATTTTGCAATTAATTGTAAAATATTATGAGCAATCATGATATTACAATTAACAAAAACAGCAGCTCAATTTTGCATTTACGCTTAAAATTGAAACAGAAGCATTACAGCAAAGAAAACCTATCAAGAAAAAAAGTTATCTTACCACTTCAATCAAGTTTGAAATTTGATCTCTCTCTTTTGGTTCAATAATTGACCATATTTATTGACCTGCTCAGGTCTTTTAACCTGCATACGTTAATAGGGAATTCATTTACCTGCATGGACAGAGCTTTAAAACACAAACATAAACAGAGTTTCAATTTTTTTGAAAGAAAAGGAGAAACCAGTTTCAAAAATTTAAACCCGGTTAAATAGAAAGTGAAATTAAAATCTTGCCAAGAAATAAAATCCAATCAATCAAAGGGTTTCTTGTTCTCTAAACCCTAATTCTTTAAGAAGTAAATAAAAGAAAACACTTACCACGAAATCTAAAAGATCCAAACTTTAACTCTGAAAATTCTCTAATCCCAAGATAAATTCAAGAAATCATAAGTTGCAATGAACAAAAAACTAAAGAACATATCAAACAGAGAAATGAAGCAAAGCTTACATGAAAATAACTATAATATAATAAAAAAAGATTTACAAAATTAAAGACCCCTCAAAGACTAACCAAAATAAAGCAAGTTCACAGACAAGAAGAACAAATTATATATTTATAGCGAGAGAGTGAGTGATGGATACCTGCGGAGAACTTGAATGACATAAAGACTCTCTCTTTGATCGAAATTGAAATTCCCTATTATTACAAGAAGAATCAAACCTTCTTACATAATGATGCATTATGGTTTCTCAAGTCAACCTCATTTAAGAGACAACGCGTGAAAGTCATAACCCGAAATGGGATTATGTCTTTCTCGGTACCCAACTCTAAGTTAAGGAAGGGGATGACTGTGCTCAACTCTATGTTGAACCTGGATGCGACCGCTCCCAACACATGTTGAGCCTGGACGCGACTGCGCCCAACCACATGTTAGGCCTGGACGCGTCTGCGCCCAACCCCACGTTGAGGGCTGGATGCGACAGCGTCCAACTCCATGTTGGGCCTGGACGCGTCCTAGCCCAACCACATGTTGGACCTGGACGCGTCCACGCCCAACCCCACGTACGTTGGGTGGACATGACCGTCCCTGATCATTCTTGGGTGCAGTCGCGAGCTAGACCCGTTTTCTCTTGGGCTCCGGGCGTGAATTGAGCCCAACGTCCCTCAGATTGAGTGTGTAACTGAAGGGTCACTCTACACTGAGCCTCCCATACCCTAAACCTAGATTAATAATTATGATGCCCATCATAATCTCATTAAATACGAACAAGCCGGTCATGCTTACATTAATTAGATGTGATGGTACAAGTCATGGTTGTTAAAAATGAGTTTTGACTCGTAAAATCGCTGATTTTACGAGTCAAAATGCATAAAACGTGTAAAATCGGGGTTAAAACTTGAAAACCGGTAAAATCAGTCAAACCCGGTCAAACTCACATAAAATCGGGTCAACCCGTAAAAAACATAAAAACCGGTCCGATTTCACGATTTCACGTGAAATTTAAAACTCGTGCCCTGTGCTGAGTCAGCACCTCCTTTTCCCAATCCCCACCCCACCCGTGACCGACACGAATTGAAATTGTGCAAGTTGACTAAGGAAGCCAGTACTACAACGCTGGAACCAAAGGCCATGGCTTCGTCTTCCAAGAACTAGGCTTTTATTATCTGAAGAAGAAACGATCATCATTTGGAGTGGAGAGAGAGCTGAGGGAGAACCCAACACCACCATGTTAAGGGGACCTTTGTTGTCCACCTGATGACTTTGGTTTTTTATGAAAGGATAAAGGATTCACCATCTCCATCTCCCCCCCCCTTTCTAAATGCGCAGAAGCAAGAACCATCACAACCAAGAACAGAGACCGACTCAGACACGCCTGTCTTTTACAAGGCTTTGTTGGTGGTAT
>Ga0307518_10003549_pt1:0-10000 | contig 11220 bp, 8 predicted proteins | sample 25_EM_MG_FD_203889 | JGI IMG/M metagenome (GOLD analysis project Ga0307518, IMG submission 203889) | Populus trichocarpa ectomycorrhiza microbial communities from riparian zone in the Pacific Northwest, United States - 25_EM | ecosystem: Host-associated > Plants > Roots > Unclassified... | reverse complement strand
CTATTTGAGGATGGTTTTTGCTGCTCTGTGATGATTTCTTGTCCAATTATTGCCCACTACTAAGTTCGGAGCTACTATTTTATTTCGCATTATTATGTGGTTAATATTGATGCACCAAACTCATTGCTTTCACCATTATCTATAAAAAATTGCTGAATATGCTATCTCTATGTCTTCTTTAAGATGGATACGCAAACCAGCCATGTATATAACTTGCTATAAATTGGAAACTTCTGAGTATGTGGCCTTTGTTCTTCCAACATGGGATCGTTAGGTCCTTGCTTTCTCCCTCTCTCTCTCTCTCTTCATTCATGCACTTTGATCTCTTCATCCCCCTTTCGCTAATGTTTCTTTCTTTTTCTTTTTTTCCCTCAAATCTGTCACAGTGAATTCTTTCTTTCTTTTCTTGTTTTTTTCATGTCTTTCAAGTGATTTTCTGCTTTATCTCTTATTTTAAGGTTCTCAAACCGGGGAAAGTCTTGCAGGTAACCTTCTTAAGATGGACGCTGCTGGGAGGGCCAACGGACCAAAATACGAGTGCTTGCTCTTTGGTACGTTAAAGCCAGTAATTAGTTAAAGAAAAAGCAGGATGTCCAACAGAGAACTCAGGAAATCTGATTTAAATTTCTTAATGTATTCATGCTTATGATTAATAATGTTATGTTTTCCAGACATGGATGATACGTTGTACCCCTTGAGTTTGGGTCTCAACATGGCTTGCCGAAAGAACATTGAAGGTTAGACGAGAGTAACCATGGAACTTGTGTTGATATATCAATTGAAGTGCATAAATAATGCGGTTTGAGTTATTTTCTCTGCAGAGTTCATGTTGCATCAGCTACATATTGAGGAAAGTGAAGTTCCGAGAATGTGCTTGGAATTATACAGGGAGCATGGAACAACAATGGCAGGTCTAAAGGTGAAATTATATCCTTGATTCTTTAATAGTAGAGTCCTCCCTCTACTTCTTCTTCTTCTTCTTCTCAGCTGGGAGTTTAACTAATAAATCTTAACACAAATGAAAACCAGGCTCTTGGCTATGAGTTTGATAACGATGAGTTTCATGCTTTCGTTCATGGAAGATTGCCTTATGAAACACTGAAGCCTGATCCGGTGCTAAGGAACATTCTACTTTCCGTCCCACAGCGTAAAATAGTAAGTCAAATTTAATTCCATTCTTTCCTTTCAAGCTAAACATATTTCAGCAAAGTAGACATGGAGTGTTGGAAAATTTTCTAAGATGTGCCTTAACGTCTTCAGATCTTCACAAACGCTGATAAGGCGCATGCAGCTGAGGTTCTCAAAAGGATGGGATTCGAGGATTGTTTCGAAGGCGTCATTTGCTTTGAAACCCTTAATCTTCCTCTAGAAATTGCAAATAACATGGATGCATTAGATAATGATGCAATGATTGCAGGAGGTGAGCCAGAGCCAAGTGGCTTCGATGGTACTATTGCCACTGGAAACAAAAATAAAATAAAAAATGATTTAGATAATGGTATCAGCTCCAAGTCACGAATCCTCTGTAAACCCTCTCTGGAGGCCATTGAAGCAGCTATTCAGATTGCAAATGTGGACCCAAGGAAGACAGTAATATTTGACTCATAACTTAGACCTGAAAACTATCATTGTTCTGCTTCAAATTTGCAGAGATCGTGTGGAGTTGTATCTCATTTCTTTTTTCTCCCTTGTTCCTTCATTCTTCTCAGATCTTCTTTGACGACAGTGCTCGAAACATTGCAAGTGGGAAAGCAGCAGGACTTCATACAGTTATTGTAAGCTCTACAAATCACTGCTTTTCTTGTTATCATCAGTAAACACACAGTAGAACACTCTAGTCATGTGTGATTTCAATAATCATGGCAGGTAGGGAGCTCGGTCCTTGTACCAGGTGCAGACAATGCCTTGAGAAGCATCCACAATATCAAAGAAGCAATACCTGAAATTTGGGAGGATGAAGGAGAGGAGATGGAGCAAGTTATCCAGTCCGCTACAGTCGAAACAATGATCCTTGCTTAGGTTTTCCTTTCAGTTGCCTCACATTAAACCTGGTTATTGATGGCAAAGTAACCTAATGGCCAAAGGAGGAAAAGGAAATAAAGTACTGATGGTATATTCAGTCTTCGTGTAAAAAATCTCTACCGTGGAAGTAAAAGCTCATTGTATTTGGTATGGGCATGTAGAGTCATACTCTATATAAGATTTCATTTAGCTAATCTGAAACAGTTACAGTAAGACGGTAACTAGTGAAACGTGGTTGGGATTCTTATTTGAAAAGGCTTTGTTGAGCTGCAAGTTTGATACAAATGATATCTGGCATTTATGTTCACTTAACAGTACTATATGTAAAAAATCTCTTCCTACCATGAGCTTACAAAACATAGCTCATATTTCTCTGAGCCGCGGATGAAGTTTCCCAAAACTAATGCGAAATCAAGGGGGTGATTGCTCGTGAATTTTCTCAATGATTATGAGAAACCATGTCTCTAGGGTTGTTGACATGATCTTCGAGAATACAATAATCAGCTATCTAGCGGTAGCTCCCCAGAATTAACAACTCTGCATGGCTTCCGAGGATTATCTGACCTGCTTGTCTCTACAGATTCAAGCTTGCGCACAACATCCATTCCATCAATGACATGTCCAAAGACAACGTGGCGGTTGTCCAGCCATGGAGTCTGCAGCACAAATTAAGAACATTGTTTGCATAGAATTTCAGTGAAAAGAACTCTTTCTATCGATATTTCAGCACTTCAGCTGTTCACTGAACTTAAAGATTAACAAGGCACAGACAGCCATCATCCAATCCATGTTATGTACGAAAATGATAGGGATCCCAGTTAAAAACTAAGATTGGAATGAAGAGGGAGTTGCCCCAATGCAATACGATACAGTAGGCAACTATTTTAGAAGAAAATTGTAAGAAATAACCAATCAAGTCAGTTACAATTTACAACAACTTAATCAAACAAACACAATTCATGAACCTTCTACAATTTTTAATCTGGACCTCCTAAAACTAACGAACTACCAGGGCTTTCTTTTCTTCTTTACATTCTTGTTTCCAATGTTTCATCAATAAACACTCAACTTCATGTTTTACATTTCCTTTTAATGCCATCTTACCAGATCAAAATGTAGAGGAGAAAGAGAAAAACTAGGATATCTCTCCACCTCCGCACACAGAATAAGAAGAACTAATGCTCTCATTCGTATTCCTACGTACATGACCGCTGTCAATTCATTATCTCTATCAGCACAAACCAATCGAGACATCATTAAGTAAATATCTCTATCAGATTGCTGCTGCCAAATGTTTACCAGTTGATCTAATAATAACAGGGTATAATTATGTCCAAGTTTGCAGAACTCTAATTCTAGAAGAAGACAACGTGAAACATTTTTTATAAGAAACACAAAAAATTGTGGAAAGTTTCCACTAGATCTATACTTGAAAAACTGAAGTTGGACATGCAACAACCAAAAGAACAAAACTGCAACAGTTATATTACCTTTACTGTGCAAATGAAAAACTGGCTCCCATTGGTATTGGGACCTGCATTTGCCATGCTCAAAACACCAGGTCCAACATGCTTCACTGCAAATGATGGATTTAGAATTTTAGCACAATATTAGTCAAATCCTCCCAGGACCCCAGCCAAATCACCCACGTTATAGAATAAAAGATAAAAATGGAAAGGGATGTTTATGTGATGCTCTGAGTTATAGAAGTTTACAGTATATATTTATTCAGGCTCATGAAAATACTCACAGGAAAAGCTCTCATCTTCAAAACTAGAACCATATATACTTTTTCCTCCAGTTCCCTGCAGTTAAGAAATTAACAGTTTCTTCTAAGTGAAATCAACTTCCTACTTAAGAAGCAGTGTGTGTTAGACTGCAGAAACAGAGAGCTCACATCTCCTCTCGTGAAGTCACCACCCTGGATCATGAAATCTTTGATAATACGATGGAAGGAGCATCCTTTGTAACCATACCCTTTATCTCCTGCATGCGGTGTTTGAACATCGAAGGCCAAACACATCACCTTATGATTAAGCCTCAAATAATGCCTCCAACAGATAATCTTTGTTTAAAAAGCTCACCTGTGCACAAGGCACGGAAGTTCTCAGCAGTTTTTGGGACAACATCTCCAAAAAGGCCCATTACAATTCTACCCACGAGTTCACCCCCAACTTCAACATCAAAGAAACACTTGGTCGTCACTTTTGCTTGTAGATCAACATCCTGATACAACAGGGTTATGAGAACACAGGACCCCAATACATACGTGGTTCCAAAGATGGAAGGGGCGACTTATGCATACTTCAAAAATAATAATAATAATAATAATAATAACAGTAATGAAAACCTTGACGGAATCACATATTTGTCTGTATGAATTACACAATCATCTGAAAGTCTTCTGAGACAACAAATACATAGAATTAATAGAGCACCACCACAGGCTGAAAACTGAACTGAAAGTGAAGCTAAAGCCATTTAATTTTGGGTTACTTTAGATTGAAATATACCAACTATAAGAGAAAAAAATGCTGAAACTGGCCCGTATCATTGCTTACATTCCTTCGCTAATTTTGTGGACGGACCTATTCCATGACTAGTTTCAACATTTGAGAGCTAGTTCAGGAGATGAATGTTAGCTAGAGATGCAAGGAAAAAGAAAGGTCATCTTCTACATTGGCAATCATATCTCAATTTTCTATATCACCACTTAACTCAACATGGATAGAAAAGAAATTCGTTGAGATGTGATATCTGACAGTGAAACTTAGCAGTCCATTGTTTTAAGGGCTTTTTAAATACTATCATTGATGAATACCAAAGCAAAGGGATTGAATAAGTAGTTACATTTGCCATTGAGTTGGCGCATGCCATTCTCTGATTCTTAATATAAGGTGCTTTAGGAAGCCGTATGATAGGGAATTTCGATGCATAGTGAGATCTTGATGTCAATGCTCTTCCAAGGCAGTTCAAGGTCGGAGTTTGAGAGTAACCACCCCGGGCATTTCTGATGGTAGATATCTTATGTGGCCTGCTTGTATTCAAAAAATCTTGTTCATAACTACCCTGCCATGAAAACAATGAATGAGAGGAAAGAAACCAAGTCACATAGTAAGAGTACGAGATACAAAAGGTAAAAAAAGGAAGAAAATACAAAAATGTACTGCTTGCACAGAGGCAATATGATTTTTATTTCTGTACAATTTGTGAGCAAAGTCTTACTGGCAAATAAATCATTGACCAGCATCAAAGTGTGATGGTTGTCCTTAATCACAAAATTTTGCTTTGGCAAAGCAAATGTGATCAACTCATGTCTAGAGCTTAGAGACCTCATTATTTCTTCATCTCACTCCTTTCAATGACCTTTTAATCACTGGTTAATAATTAGTTGTTAGAACCAAGTTTCTGTTAAACCCCCCTTTTCTTTTTCGCAGCTTTCAAGGTTGCAGTGTACAGAATGATGAAATGACAGATGCGTTGGCCTTATTTGAATGATTAATACTACATTTCATAAATTCTCAACTTTTTGTTATTCGAAAAATACGTTTGATAGATTACAAGAATTCTCCAAAATAAACTGAAATAAAAAGAAAAACACGTATAAAGTTGGCATTTAGTCACAGGCAAAAGATTTGAAGGCCATGCTTCAGTGATTCCTTGTAAAACCACACCAGCAGCTAAGAATTCAACAGATCCAAGGGAAAGATGTCCCACATGCAATAAACTTTTGTCTACAAGCCAAGGAAGCATCATGATAATTGGAAAAAGGAAAAGTCACATCAATAAAATAATCCTTGTTCAAGTTATTAATACTCTTCCAGGATCACAATAGTATACTATGAAATTAATACAACTGGAATTAAAAAAAAAATACTAGAACAGAACGCAGAAGCGGGATTCGATAGATTGTGAAATGAATGTTAAGGCCAACTGTCAATCCTATTTTAGTCATAAATACAGAATGATCTTCTAACAAAACCCATTTCGCTACAATTCTCGAAGTTGATAAGCAGTAGTCGCCAATCTGTAAATTAGTAAGCCCAAAAACAGACATTGCAAAATAAAGAAACAATCAACAACAAACAAGAACTGGGTTCTTAGTACTTAGTAGCCATGCAACCAGCAGCGTCAACAATGACCCAAGGTGTGTCATGTCATTCACAAACTCTATCTACCAGTATTTGCTTCATTATTCTTGTCTGTGCGTATTTCCTTACTCGTGTCGTTGTTTCAATGTGTTAAACTTGGGAGAGAGTACGTGAACATGCTATGGAGTACAGAAAGATTGACCTGAATAACAAGGCGAGGACCGTGTGCCATTTGCATTGACGATGTAGAGGCCATTTCCTTTGGCAGACTAGACTAGAGTCTTCTTCTTTCTTTTCGGCTGTGCTTGTGTTTTGGAGTAGAGGAGGTTCGAAGATAAGATCACCTTAGCCGTTAGCGCGTTGAAGCCTTTAAGGCAAGGTGTCGCAGAGAGGACAAAAAAACGACAGACTTGGGGAGGCACCACCTCGTTTTATCCGACGGGTGTCTTAAAAAAATCCGCCTCGTATTTGTTGCTCTCTCAACTCTCAAGTCTCATCAACTCATTATTGATTGGGCTGGGTAACTGCAACCGGCCTTAGGCCATCCACGGTGAGACCACTGACTAATATCTCTAACCCAATGGGCTAGCTTTAGACTGCTCACATGGCCTATTTAGTTCAATATTTACAAAAAAAAAAAAAAAAAACTACTTTTGGTCTTTAATATCTTCAGAAGCTATATCTACTTGTTAAAATTATAGATTTTCAGTCAAGAGATTGAAAATATTGTTCATTTACCCAAAAAAATCCAAGTAGGATAATTAGTTAATTTTTTAATTTTAACAATTTGATTTATTCTTTCTAGTTAAGGTGACTGGAGATAGGTGTCTGATATCTGCAAAAGATCTTTTTTAGTAAATTTAGAGAATCTTTAATGATGTAAGCATTACTTATGATCATGTATAAAAAACATGAAAGTTCTTCGGCAATTCCATATACAAGACCATGAAAGTAGCCAAGCATTATCGCCCGCGTGAATTCACTGCGTGCCATTAATTAAATGATCATCAAAGCTAACAATAATACATGAAATTATTATAGATTAGGTACCCAACAAATATTAGTTGTTTTATGGTCTGTATTTTATTGAAAATTTGTTTAAAATAAATAAATTATGGGTGAATGAGAAATTAATCTAAAAAAATTATTGATTTTCCCACCCAAAAAATTCTGAGTTTTTTTTAGATTTAATTATTGATTTATGGTGGTTAACCAATAATTGATAATTGTGAGAATTAATTCTTATTAATATTTTAACCTTTTAGCTTTCAAAATTCACTATAAAAATAGAGATGAAGGAAGAGTTTCAAACAAGAATTTAACTTTTATTTAATTTGCTATATTCTCACATATATATATATATATATATATTATTTTTTTCTTCAATACTACATGTTTTAATTTATAACTTTTTGGTTTGCTTGTAGCTTTGTTTTTTTATTTAATTTTAGAAGGTTATTATATATCTTTGTTTTAAAGTTATAATTTATTTTCTAAAATTACAATTCATACAATTTATTTGAATCTCTTTCAGTTGTTGTATGACATATATTTTATGAACTAAGCTTTTTTTTAGATTAACATGAGTGTCCAGGTCAGCTTGCTTGCACCTCGACTAATCTCATAGGTCCTGAAGTTAACGACCATGTAAGTCTCCAGTGGCCATGAAGTTTGTGAGACTCGAACTGATGATCTCTGGGGAGCAAACTCAGGGTCTGACCAGTTGAGCTACACCCCTCAAGATTTGAACTAAGCTTTTATAAACCATGTTTATATCTTGTTTAGTTTATACATATTACTTGCAAACTTTTTGGTATAATCATGTATTTTTTCTTTCTTGTTTAAACATAATGTTTTGACATAATACATGTTTAATTTGAACTAAAATAAACAAAAGTGTTTATTTTTTATCTTGGATAATTTAAATATTTTTGTTTATCAAGTTGCTTTATTTCAAGTTTTATATTATTTTACTTGCTTGATATTAAGCCAAAATATGTATTTATAGATATTATTGGCTATTGTTTTTATAATGTATTCATGTTTTTAACTCGAAAATTAGTTTTTCCAATCAATATTGCAGCAAGTACTACCTCGATAGTGAGAATTCCACCATCACATTTTGTGGTGTATAATGAGAAACCTGAAAAAATCAATGGATTTAACTTTAAATGGTAACAACATAAAATATTGATTTATGTGTCCACCTTGAACTAGTTAGGTTCTTGTAGGAAAAATATTAAAGTTGTTAAATAATGAATATAATTTCATTATTCCTAGTTTCCATGGAAAAAAAGCACGAGAAAATTGTTCACTTAAAAGAAGATTGAGGCTAGCTCAAGTAATCATCATCACTTAGAAGATGATGAAGTTGAGCTTTGAAAGAGTAAAATGACCAAATGACCAAAACATTTGGTCCTAATTTTTTAACATGCTTGTTAGAAAATGAACCTTAAACCTACTTTGAAGCAATGTCTTGTTCAGAAATTTTTTATTAGAAAGAGATAGTCAATAATAAAATTGAATTCATTATGAATAATCATACATGAGAACTAGAGGATTTTTCCCTTGGAAGTAAACCATTAGGTCACAAGTGAATCTTTAAAAGGAAGATGAAAGTTTATGACACTATTAATAAATACAAAGTTAGACTTGTTGTTAAAGGTTTTAAATAATAAGAAGGTGTTGATTCTTTTGACATATATTCACATGTATCAAGAATAACTTCCATATGAATATTAATAGTCATTGCAGTTATTAATAAGCTTGAAATATATCAAATGGATATAAAAACAACTTTCTTAAAATGGTGACCTTGATGAGGAGGTTTACATGGAACAACCTAGGGGTTTTATTGTCAATGAACAAGAAAATAAAGTATGTAAGCTTGTCAAATCATTATATAGTTTGAAAAAGCACCTAGAAATGACATGAAAAAAAATAACAAGGTTATATTGTCAAATAAAGGTAAAATCAACAAAGTTGATAAATGTATTTATATGAAAAACACAGATAAAAGTTATGTCATTGTATGTTTATATGTGGAATATATGCTTATTTTAGTCAATAATGATCACATGATCAAGTCTACTAAAAAGATGTTAATTAAACGAGTTTGACATAAAATACTTGGGTGTTGCAGATGTCATACTAGGAATAAATATCTCTAGGATATCTGATAGATTAGTATTGTCTCAATCTCATTATATTGAGAAAGTTCTGAACAAATTTTCTAAAAGTGACAATAACATTGTTAAACATCAATGAATATAAGTGTCTACCTATCCAAAAATAAAGGTGAGGAAATAAACCAATTAAAATATTCTCATATAATTAGGAGCTTGATGTGTTCTATGAATTGCATAAGACCTGATATTTTTTACTCGGTTAGCAAACTAAATGGATTTTTAAGTAATCCAAGTATGGATAATTGAAAAGCAATACGAAGGGTAATCAAATATTTGAGGTACACCGTTGACTATGGGCTACATCATACTAGTTACCTAGCGGTATTAAAATGATATAATGATGTTAATTAGATATCTGACACTAAGAATTTGAAATCCACAAGTAAATATGTCTCCACTCTTGGTGGATAAGTTGTGTCATGAAAACCCTCCAAACAAATGTGTATCACTAGATCCATAATAGAATTAGAATTCATTACTCTTGATAAACTTGTAAAGGAAGCCAAATGGATTTGAAATTTCTTTGAAGATATTTCATATTGGCCAAAATTAGTATCAACTATTTGTATCTTTTGTGACAGTCAATCAGCAATCAAAGGGGCACAAAGTTGTATGTATAATGATAAGTCTAGACATATACATCATAAACATAATATCATTAAACATTTGCTCTCAAATAGAGTTGTTTCCATTAACTCT
>Ga0307518_10003548_pt1 | contig 11221 bp, 9 predicted proteins | sample 25_EM_MG_FD_203889 | JGI IMG/M metagenome (GOLD analysis project Ga0307518, IMG submission 203889) | Populus trichocarpa ectomycorrhiza microbial communities from riparian zone in the Pacific Northwest, United States - 25_EM | ecosystem: Host-associated > Plants > Roots > Unclassified | place... | reverse complement strand
GGAGGACTGCTTACATAAAGGTCACCTACCGTTCGGAAATCGACGGAACGAGGGTCCTGCGACCCCCCTTCCATACCCTTTTTTGGAAAGCCCTGCACAGCATGTAAATTGTCCGGGATAACCTGACTTATCCTGGCTGATGCTAAACCTGTGTCACAGTCTGTCACATCACGTGACGTTGGTCGGGTTTGCATGAGCCCTATCTTATCGCCAATACGAAGACGTTGTAAGAAGGGTCCATCCACCGAGAAGGCCCAGGGAGTTAGGCTGGGACAGATTGAGTTTCCGATGTAATGCCCAAATTCTTCGCAAGCCGTACGTATAGGTCCGAAAACCTCGAAACCGCTAGCTAGATTTCTCGCTATCAGATATTCAGACTGTTTCCGCATTCATTCTTAATGAGGATCAGCTGCAGAAAGAGGGCTATGGGATGACTTACAGCTTTAGTTGGACTTGCAGTATCATCTCCTCGCTGTACTTACAGTGCATAACGAGGTTTCACGGAGGCAGACAGCCTGTTTGGGTCAGACTAAGCTGAGCCCTCCACGAGTACAACGTTCCTGGTCACTGCCAGTCGTTGGCGGGCCGTTCACAACACGCCTAATGCAGCAGAAAAAGGCGATGGCGGCTAGTGGCGTGACAGTATTCCTCAATCATTATTGGCCTACATATCTTACGCCGCGCACAGAGCCATTGAGCATCATGAGGATAGGGAGTGGACGAGATCTAGAGCCGAGATCAAGTGGAGGTGTGCGGTCTGTCAGAAAACGGTGCAAAGCTGGAAATTCAAGACATCGGGGATACATACACGGTGACCGATAAGACTACCCGAGGCTCATTAGAAATGTCACTTGACAGTTAGAGTGTAGTTGGGTGAGGCGTCGTGCTTGTATCAGGGGTCTGCAAACGGAGGGTAGTAGGATGACAGGCGTGCACTTCCCATCGTCAATCACGTCGGCGCAAAGCTAATTGCTGTGTAGCACGAACCGATGAGCGATGCTCCGGTCAAACGGATCTGTCCCAGATATTACTTGATCGTTTACTACCAAGGACACCCCCAGCTGCATAGTGCAAACAAACAAGTGATGCTCCCCGCATGGCATCCCCGAAGGGGCGTGCTGTGTCGGGTGATCTCCAGTAGAGACAGAAATCGTCGCCGCAGATGTAGCAGACGAATTAGGTATGGACGATAAAGGAAGGGATGGATGTGTATCGCGCCATGGGCTCATTGAAGGTCCACCCGGAAAGGAAGATGGGATATTCGTGACGAGTAGTGGAGCAGATGGAACTGCGAGTGGGCGTGTGACATCAGAATGCACCAGGAACGACGAGTGTATACGCGCTGGGCGACGGGGGTGCATTCTCCCATCATCACTCACGTGGACGGACTAGAGGTAAACTGGCGAGTGGTGCTCTGGTCCAACAGATCTGTCGCAGATATTCCTTGATCAGAAAATCCGAGTCCCAGACAGATCCGTTGGGCCCTCAAGGCCTCAACAATAACTGCTGTATAGTGAGAACCAGCAAGTGGCGCTCCCTGCACGTCTCTGAGGGAGTTGTTGTATATCACAAAGCGATAGGGGGACGCACTCAGCGTATTGTTCTCCTTGTGTATGCGGTGAGGCGTTGCAGATGCGGCCACGCACTGCGGTGCATACCAGGTGAAACTGATCGAACGGGGAGTAAGCGCCGACTATTCTGGTATTTGCATGTGTTTACTTTTCACGGATATCCCGGGCCGTGGCGATATTCGCCTCCCTACCTCTTCCCCTCTCGTCGAAAGCCACACAACTGGACGCGCCTCAGACTGTCAAGGTAGGACTCGACCCTCTCGCACTCGCGGAACACACTAGCAACGCGCACGCAGTCGATATGCCAGCAAAGAAATGGCATCATTATTCTCCACTGCTGTATGTCCTCCCCAATGGCGCGAAATGGGATGAAAATTGACAACGACACCCAGAACCGATTCAGGACGTGGTGACAGCTCTGGCTGAACCTTGCTCTTGCAGAAAAAAGAAGCTGGTCTTCCCGTCACAGACGAAGCCATCGAGCAGATGCGTGCTAATCTAGTACACTTAGTATATCCATCCCCACCCGTCCATTTACGTGGTAAACTATGTCATACTACCAGGACCTCACACCAGAACAAATTCACTCGATGGCGGTCCCTTATCGCCCCTAGGCCTTCTAAAGCAAATTAGTGACGTCGGAGGTGCGCTCAGGTATGTTTTGAGGCAGGTTTGTAAAGCATTCATGCAATAAGTTCATATCGTAGTACGATGGTATGCTAGTGAAACAGCATTTAACCGCAACGTAGCTGATCAGAGACAAGCTATTGCGTTGCACATGTTGCAAGTACTTGAGTTTCGCTGGAGACTTCCACCGAAATTGCCCTCGTCGTGGTTGGCCATCATTTGGCCGGTTATCCTCGACCTGCTGGCCGTGCCCAATGTAGTTCAACGCAGCATATATGGTCCCATCGGGTATTGTAAGTCGTCATGGACCTGGCTCGGCTTGAAATTCTGCCTGACACCGTTACATAGGGTGTTGAATCGAGGGAAGCACTATGAAGAAAATCAGGTTCGAAGCACCACTCATCGGTTCCAAGTTTGTGCTACACAGCAATTAGCTTTGCGTCGATGTGAGCGATTCTGACGGGAGGTTCATGCAGCGTGCATACGCTCGTCGTTCTAACTTCCAAGTGCATTCTGATGTGGCGAATGCACAGCTGGGCGACTCAGTGGCGCCTCCCTCCGCTGGACTACTCATGGCGAACATTCTATCCTCTCAGGAAAGCCTTTGGGACAATAGCTCCATCCACATCCATCCTACCCCCCACATCTGTCACCTCTTTACTACTTAGTTCCCATTCTACACTATTACATTTCTGTCTGCTTGCGGCGAGTCGGCGATGACCTCCGTTTCCACTGGCGATCGCTCGACACCCCTTACCGAAGGGTTTGTTGTATACCCCCAAAGTGATAGCGTAACACACTGCACATGAACTCCCCTCTATGACTTGTCGATGGCGTCAGTGAAAAGTGGCGAGGTCAGACAAAAGACGCACGAGCATAGTATTTGGGTAGGTGTCTCCCCTTGTGTATGTTGTAGTTGACGTGTCGCCAATGACCACGCAACACCTTGATCCCATCGAACGTGCCAGAGGAAATGCCTGCTTCGATCTCATGGGTAACTCAATATATGTTTGACAGCCCAGGATTGGAGCCAAGATTACTGGAGTCTTTCCTCAGTCGTTCTGTTCGTCCGACCGAGGTATGCCATTCTTTACTTAGCTCACACTTGTTACTTACTCTGCCCAGTGGCACTATCCATTAAGTAGAGTACGATATAAAGCCATCCCCTTCATCCGACTGAGTGGCACATCCATTGCATGCCTTTGAAGCAGGGTGGCTTGTGAGAGTGCTGTGAAAGACAGGTGTTTGTAGTTGCTTGTTGTCAAGGATGCGTGGTCGTCGTGGGCAAGACATGGCCGGTGGGGTGGTATGGTGGGAGCCATATAACATGGTCGGGGTGAAAGCCCGTTGTCACATCATTGGTCAAACGCTTTACTTCTAGTCATGCACATGGGAATACTAGTCTCCCTAGGCAGACCAAAGACTTGATGGAAGACAATTGATGCCTGGTTGACCGTTTCCATCTTCCCCGCGAATGGTGAGGATTCTCGGTTTTGCCACTGTCCCCGCCTGGATTCATCTTGTGAGTCGACGAAAATTCATTCTACCTTCTTAACAACCGTGTCTACTGCGCGCACTCACTCCCCTGTAGGCTCCCCCGGTTATTCCCTGGTGCATCCGTCTACCGTTTCTTCTAAGCAACAGACGCATGACACACAGGTGGTCGTACGATTGGCAACGCTGGCATGGGTGTTGGTTTTGAGCATATCGCTGGAGAATTCGCAACTGCCATCTCGAGCTGGTGTTGTGATAGGCCCATGGAAAGAACATGTGAGAGTAATTCTTTTATGAATATACCCACTCAGAAAGATCGATTGTGTGGTATGTTGCACCAAGGTCACAGGACAATTCTCGAGTAGCGGCTTTGGGTTGAGTGGAGTGGCACAGGTCCTCGGGTACAACGAACCCAAATATACCGTGCGCGTAGTGGAACTGCACTGAAGTCTGAGCGTGCGCGAGAAGAGGATGGTCAAGTGCTCTATGTAACATGCATGTCCTTCACGAGCAAGACCGTTTCGGACTTTGGATTCCGCTGGATATGATATACAGATATACATAAAAGAAGATAGTAGTAGAGGGACAAGACGAATAAATTAGTCAGAGAACAACCGACGAAAAAGTGGCACTCCATGTACAACTCCATTCCATCTGCATTGTTAACCCTCGCTTGGTCACCTATCTGTCTCGTCACCAGACCGCTCCTGACACAGCATCAGCGCCTAGTACCTTTGAGCTCCAAATAAAAGGCTTTGCAAAAGTGCAAAAAGATGTAGTGCTTGAGCCGGGCCAGCGAGGATCAGGGGGACATTGTACGACTCTTGTGATGAGATACCTATTGGTCAATCGGGTAGAGAGAGAAGTCAACAATGTTTTGATGTCGTCGTTATTTGGAAGTGACAGGCAAAGTGGTTTGTATAATTCGACAAAAGCGTGCACGTTCAAGCGGGCCAAAACATGGTCTCTATCTCCCTGGTACCCACCCTTTTGAGATACCCTGTGCTGCCTTGGGACAATGCCCTCCTTTAAAGGAAGCGACTCTAGGTCTGTAAAGATGTTTCCTTCGCAGTAAAAGTCCTTGCAGTCCGTAAAGAAACCGTAATCCCCCAGCTGTTCTCATAAGACTCAAGCAGAGTATGAAAAATATGTGTACTTACTTTTACACCCTCAGGTGCTTTTGAAAATTTCATGGAGGCCCCGTCTACGTGTAGCTCATAGCTATCCTGTGCCTTCCTATCGTGTATCATGAGAGCCCGCCAGTCACAGTTGGGATCGTCTGTTTTCTATGAACCGTAATGTCAATGCTGATAGGAAGTAGTGTGTAGGCACAAGGAGGATTCCACCCACATCAACATCAAACCCCGCCCATTCACCTGATACATTACCAAAGCTGGGATCCCGAAATACCTCAAACTTAACTCCACTCTTTCTTGAGCTCTTCCACACGACGCAAGAAGTACGCAGGGTCAACTGATGGAGACGTGTTTGCATAATGCACACCCGACCATAACGTCCAGCTCCAGAACGCGCCTTATCCATGGAATGCGCATGCTCTGGCGCTCTGGCTAGTATTTTGTCGTACGCACCCCAGGAATACACCGATGCAACAACATGTATCCAGTCCTGGCCAAAACATTGTCCGAAGCCCACTGCAAAGCAATGATCAGCTTTAGAATAGACTTTGACGCAAAGAGGATCGGTGCTAGTCAGGGTGAACGTATTTCCTGTGAATTTCTCTGGGTATGCGCCGCGATAGGTGAAGCCGTTCTCCGTGATTGCGCTGTCATCGATTTCGAATGCAGCGTTGCGATGCGACGTGTCTTGATATCGGAGATAGACTTGACGGAACTGTAAAGTTCCCTCTAGACGAAACTCTAGCCTCCGTGTATATCTATAGTAATTGGATTCCCACAAGCCTAAAATGATGGCCACTGGTGGACCCAATGGACCAGAGCGACATGGCAGCCAGGCTTGGAAGACCGAGTCAGCGCCACGTATCGGACGGAGGAACAGCCAGATTTGGATGCCGCGATTCGTGACGGGGAATGTGCTAAGTCGATCTTTCTCGATCGAGCCCAGGTCTCCTTCTGGCACATTCTTTGAGAGAGATTCGACGAATTCGTCCGGGTCCATCAGTTCCATTTCAGAGCAGTAGCGGAAGACGCTTGGATCATCTGCAAGGATATTGCCAGTCCGCACTTCTCCTTCGTAGCAACTCCATGCAAAGATGCTCTGATCATTCGATGTGCGGATGATCTCCAGCTGAAGACGGTGAAAAGCTTTCTTCCCCTCCCCATACAACATCGGCATATTCACGTCTAGCAGACCCATCAGAGAATAAGCTCTGTCCTCGACTCGAGTCGTCGTCCGATTGGCCGCCCACGACATGATTTGAGCAACGCACGGACGGTCCACAGAAAGTCCATCCGTCAGTATATACTCCGGAACTCCCGTGATATTTTCCAAGGTACGTGCAAGTGTTCTCTTGTCACCGATGGCCCGCCATTCTTTGTTGAAGAATTGGACATTACTTGGCGCTATCATCTCTTGTAGCGTCCACCCACGTGAGAACCACTCCGGCCAGCCGTTGGCATACCTCTTGTCGTTACATACAATGGGAAAGGATGAGTCGAGGACGTCGTGGAGGTACGCATAGCACACTTGCGCGTTTTCATACCAGCGGTACATTGAATTGATGGCTTCAGAGAGCTCTGCACTGCTTCGCTTGTCGATGCAGCAAGTGTCCACCCACAACCACTCGTACCCGTCCTTCTTAGCCTGCTTGCAGCTATCGAGAACCTTTCGATAGCCATCGCGCTGACGTATTTCGTCCCTCTTCTCCTCATCCATCTTCGCGAGTTCCACTATCTCGTCATATTCCACTTCTTGCCCGATCCATCGATGGGACAGAATCACGTACTTTGTGATGTCATCATCGCAAAACTCGAGGACCTTGGTTCGACGGTCCACTGGCTCTCTCTTTTCCATCAATCCATCCCTTTCAAGTAAGGCTTTCACGTTGATCAGGCGCATGCTGTAGAGGTCCACGTGTGACACTCTTAGATTAATGTGACCAACAGCTGTAGAATGGTATCCATACCTCCTCTACTGAATTGGTGACAACCAAAAAATCGGACACAAATGCTCGAACGGAACAGTAGACGTATTAGTTATGGTGTTTCAGTCGGTTGGTTCTCTTTGGCTGGTCGACGTCTTATATGCGTTAAGAAGCAAGATAAATGATAACCGAACGGCACTCACAGCGAATTTCGTCTGCTTACACTCTTGATTCAGTGAGGTCAATTTTGATGGTGGTGGTAGAGACACAAGAATAAGACGTGTCATTTCTAGTCGAATGCCAGCACACAGCACTTGAAGCAACTGAGCGTCCAATCACATACGGGCGTCAAGTTAAGTGCAATGATTCATTGATCACTATGCAATTACTGAAATCAGTGTCAATAATTCGAGAAAGAACAACTATTTACCTCCGAGCCTTTTGTCTGCCCAAGGGTGACTACTGACTAGGACTCCTGGTCCTAAAATGTATTAAACAATTAGTGAACGGCTCCATCTAGCTTTAGCCCAGACTCTAGGACAGTACAATAGACCGATATTGGGAAGCAGACAAACGGATCCACTAGGCATATAACAAAGCCGCATTTCACAACCACTGCCGACCCAGCCTTCGTACTGATGTACCTGACCGTTTATCCACCATCTCAGCTGTTACTACCTACACTTCGCTGGCCGACAGGCAGGCATAGCCGAAAATTCACCAACAAAGATCGTTGTATGATATACGTTGCCCAATTCCGTACTGTTGATCTCGACAGCAACAGAATCATTCTTCGAATTGACATGTACCCTCGTTTGTCTCAGGTCGTGGCATGCTTTCTCCTGACACGAGCCCCACTTACGACCCTTGACCCACAGATCGACGTCCACAATACTGCCTGTGCAAATTTAAATCCTTCCTCTCTTTCTCTGAACTCAACGGGGAACGATAGGTATCTGGGATGTGTAGCGGTGGATCAATGGCATATGGTCCTTTGATGGCAACATCTTTTTTGTCGGCGTACAGAAAGTATGTCGGTTTTCAGTAGAACTTGGTAAGTGGGCCTCCTCCTGCTGTTGAGATAAAGATGTAGGTGTGGAGAGATGTGCGCCTTGTGTGCGGACGTTGTAGCCTGATGGACAGTCGTTAGTTAGGAACCATTCCTGGATATCCATGAGTTAAATGGTATTGATCGAGTTATGGCCGTCGCACTGCAGAACCTGTAGTAGAACCTGTGCATCTCAGCTTCACTCCCGGCACTGGCTTTGGGACGTTCTGGCGCTCTGGCTAGCATTTCGCCATCATATTGCTTCTTGGCATATTTCTCGGCACATTCCTCCTTGGAATATTCCGTCGAGCCCCACATGCCATATTCCTCAGATTCGACATGTATCCAGTCCTTGCCAAGGAATTGTCTGAAGCCCACTGCAAAGCAATCACCGGTTTGGTTATTAGAATAGACTTTGATGCAAAGAATATCTGTGTTGGTCAGAATGAAACTGTTTCCTGTGAATTTTGCTGGGTATGCGCGGTAGGTGAAGCCACTCTCGGTGATTATGCTGTCATCAATTTTGAATGCAGTGTTGCGATACAACATGTCACGATATTCGGTTTCCTGTAAACAGTGATGACAATGCTGATACGGAAGTAATGCGTAAACATGGAAGAATCCACCCACATCAACATCGAAGCCTGTCCATTTACCCGATATATAATCAAAACCAGGATCCTGAAATACCCCCAATTTAACTCCACTCTCTCTTGAGCTCTTCCACACGACGCAAGTACGCAGGGTCAATCGACGGAGGTGTGTTTGCATAATGTAGACCCTCGCTCCAGAACGCGCGTTATTCATAGATTGCGCATGCTCTGGCGCTGTAGCTAACATGTTGTTATATTCCTCCCTGGCATCTGTCTCTCAGAGAGACTCCGACGCAAATGGAGAGGCAGATTCGACATGAACCCAGTCCTTGCCAAAGAATTGTCCGAGGCCCACTGAAAAGCGATGTCTGGTCTGGTTATTACTAGAATAGAATTTGACACAAAGAGGATCAGTGCTGGTCAGAATAAAACTATTTCCTGTGAATTTCGCTGGGTATGCGCCAGTGCAGGTGAACCCATTCTCGATGATTGCACTTTCATCGATTTCGAATGCGGTGCTGTGATGCGATGTGTCTTGATACCTGAGATAGACCTGACAGAACTGGAAAGTTTCCTCTGGACGAGGGTCTAGCCTCCGTGTATATCTAGTAAATCTATAGTAATTAGATTCCCTCAAGCATAAATTGATGGCCACCGGTGAACCTGATGGACTAGAGCGACATGGCAGCCAAGTTTCGAAGACTGAGTCGGCACCGTGATTTATCGGACGAAGGAACAGCCAAATTTGGATGCCGCGATTCGTGATGAAAAGCTTTCTTCCCCTCTCCATACAACATCGGCATATTCACGCCCAACAGACCCATCAGAGAATAAGCTCTGTCCTCGACTCGAGTCGTCGTCCGATTGGCCGCCCACAGCATGATTTGTGCAACACACGGACGGTTCCGCGAAGTCCCTCCATCAGGACATGCTCGGGGACTCCGGTGATTTCTTGCAAGGTACATGCAAGCGTCCTCTTGTCACCGATGGCCTGCCATTCTTTGTTGAAGAACTGGACATTGCTTGGTGCTATCATCTCTTGTAGCGTCCACCCACGCGAGAACCACTCCGGCCAGCCGTTGGCATACCTCCAATCGTCGTGCGCAACAGGAAAGGATGAGTCGAGGACGTCGTGGAGGTACGCATAGCATACTTGGGCGTATTCATACCACCGGTACATGGAATTGATGGCCTCAGATAGCTCTGCGCTGCTTCGCTTGTCGATACAGCAAGTGTCCACCCACAGCCACTGGTACCCGTCCTTTTTAGCCTGGTTGCAGCTATCAAGAATCTTTCGATAGCCCTCGCACCGGCGTATTTTTTCCCTCATCCACACGTTCATCTTGGCGAGCTCAAGTATCTCGTCACATTCCACTTCTTGCCCTATCCACCGGTGGGACAGGATCGCGTACTTTGTGGCCTCATCATCGCAGAACTCGAGGACCTTGGCCCAACGGTCCACTCGCTCTCCCTTTTTCATCGACTCCTCCCTTTCAAGTAAGGCTTTCACGTTGATCAGGCGCATGCTGTTGAGGACCATGCGTGTCACTCTTAGATTGTGACAAAAACTTTAGAATGCTATCCATACCTCCTCTACCGAATTGGTGAAAATTAAAAAATTCTCGAACGGAAAAGTAATAGACGTAGTTGTGATGATTGAGTCGGGTTGATTTTCTTTGGTCGGTCAATATCAAATACTAGTATGCATTGAGAAGCAAGGTAGATGATGACTGAACGGTACTCACAGTGAAGTTCGTTTGCTTGCACCCTTGATCCAGTGAGGACAATCGATGGTGGTGGTAGAGGCACAGGAATAAAGCATGTCGTTAGGCACACAACGACTTGAAGCAACTGAGCGCCTAATCATGACATACGGGCATTAGTATGACATTGTCTGATGGAAATCCGAGACGTCAAGAACTGTCAAGAATGTAATTACATACCCTAGTATGAGTGACAAGACCGCCCGAGGTTCGATGGTCGAAATGTCCACTTGGCATGCAAAGGTGCAGGTGCTTGTATCGGTGTCTGTACGCATCTGTAGCCAGGTCGATCGCGTCAGTTGGCCCAAAGGTTCACCTGGCAAGGAAGATGAAATGTTCGCGACGAATGGAGAAGTGGGGGATTGTAAGCACACTACTACTTACTTGAGTGACTCTGAATTATAGGGATGCAAGTCAGCATCTAGAATGCACTGAGAACGAAGAGTGTATACGCTGGACGACGGGGGTGCACCTCCCACCGTCACTCACGTCGACGTAGAGCGAATTGGTGTCCATGTAGTGCAAACTGATGAGTGGTGCTCTGATCCAACAGATCTGTCCGAGTAGATATTCCTTGAATGTACACTATCCCTCAAGGCACTACACAAGTGGCGCTCCCTACACGTATGTGAACGATTGTGTATCCCAAAGCGAGAGGACGACACATTGCAGAAGAGCTCCCGTTTATGGCGACGAAGAATTGGAAAAGGGCGGGGTCAGATTCGGGTGAGTTGTCTCTGTATGCGGTGACGTGTCGCCGATGGCCACGCAGGTGCGTAGTAGGTGAAACACATTGAGCCTACTATCGAAGAGATCTCTATTTCGACTTTGAGCGTCTAGACGTTCATCCAGCGTGCAGGTAGACAGAATTCTTGTGGGAGTAGTTTGGATGTGTTGTGTACTTGCGAGTCTCTGTGAATCCCACGCCTTTGTTTACCTTCGAACATGTTCTGAACGCGAGTTTTTTTTTACGATGAACAGTTTGCAGATTCCAGACTCGTCGCCGTCGAGGGTCTCGAGGCCCGTCTCGGTCTCGGTCTCGGTCCAGTCCCCATCCCAGTCCC
>Ga0307518_10003546_pt1 | contig 11224 bp, 10 predicted proteins | sample 25_EM_MG_FD_203889 | JGI IMG/M metagenome (GOLD analysis project Ga0307518, IMG submission 203889) | Populus trichocarpa ectomycorrhiza microbial communities from riparian zone in the Pacific Northwest, United States - 25_EM | ecosystem: Host-associated > Plants > Roots > Unclassified | place... | reverse complement strand
ACCCACCCATCACGATGGCATAGACCACCAAATACCGCTTCGTCAGTGTAGCCAAGGCGTTTATAGGAGTTGAGCCTCCATTTTCAAGTATGTCTGGGTCGTGGTCCTTGGCTAGTGCTCGCTTTTTTGAAGACACATGACGCTCGATGAGCAGGAAGAAGAGACACGCAGACACCAATATTACGAGCTGGAGCTCGTAGAAACCGACCATCGCTGTTGAAGGATGGGACCGAGAGTGGCTTTTTGTCACGTATGCACGTCACATTTTCGGTGAACCGAACTGTACATAAGCACCCTACTACTCAGACTACGAGCATAGAGACCCTCCGTCCACTCGTTGGCATGAAAAAGGTGTTCGTTCGCAAGAGAGCAGTCCAGCACTTCGACGGAGGATAGTCGACTGCTTCCCCATATCCTCGTTGCAGAGAATATTTGTGGTTTAGCGCTAGCAACAGCGATTACGTACTTGAGACGCCTTGCAAAATGGCACCGACTTGAACGCCCGTCTTGTGTTCAGTGACTCTTCTGTGCCTGTCGGGATCGCGATGTTCCCGGTGGGTGGCGAACGCAACGTCCCAAGTCTTCTCAGTCTGCCCCGGATTGCTTCCCTGCTGGGTTCTGTCCTCGTCGCTCTCTGTTCTGGCACGAACTATGTAGGTCTGTGCAACAGATATCCACAGGACATGACCTGAAGTTCATTCACGCAGATCTATTCTGGTAGGTGGACGTTCACGGTGGACGTGCTGCAAATTTCCTGAAACGCAGCGGTCCCTACTAGCTTACGCACCGCAGCTTGGGGCTCGCCTTCACATTTCACATACCCAGATCAACATCGTCGGGCTCGCTGCTAATGGTCAGTACAGTCCTAAGCATAGGTACCTGTCCTGACACACCCAGTTGGCGGCCACATTTCTGCTCCCGTTTTGGGCCGCTTCGTCGACGCAAAGGGTCCCCGCATTCCACTCATTGGAGGTTTACTGTGTTCTTTCGTCGGATATTCAGGAATAAAGCGCATATATGATAATGGCATTGGCACCGAGACCTCCATCTCACCGATTTCTTTTGGGATGCTCGTTATGTGTTTACTATCGACTGGCTTTGGGGCAACGAGCGCTGCCGCAGCAGCCATCAATACCACAGCGAAGAGCTTCCCAAAATCAGCAGTGGGTCATTTCACTCAGGATATCACGGAGAACATCACCTCATGCTATAGCTTCACAGCACGCCACCACGACTGGTCTTGTTCTATCCGGTTATGGGCTTTCTGCCTTCATCTTTTCAGCCATTGCGCACACGTTCTTTCCTGGAGATACCTCAGCTTTGTTACGCCTCCTCGCCTTCGGCACATCCATACCCATATTATTGGCATTATTTGTTGTGCGACCCGTACCCCTCCCTCCAACATGTATCAGTCCGGAGATGAATGGAATCGAAGGATACGAGCCAATCCCAACCGGAGATATGATACCCCTCACACCTGGCTCCGATATTGACATGGTGAGGATACCAACAAGGGAGAGCTGTGCGAATCTTCCAGAAGACCAGCTCGAGGATGGTGGTCGACATTCACCAGAACTACCCTCCACCGTAGAAATGGGTTGGGAAAAGGAGCAGAGTCACTCACAAGTTGATGCATTACCAGATATACATGGAATCCAGCTCCTCACGAGTCCAGACTTTTATCTTATTATAGCTATCATTGCGCTCTGTAAGTTTGATCCAGCCATGTTTCTGATTATCATTTCTGATGACACTTGAAGTGAGCGGGACGGGCATAATGTGTGAGGTTTCTTTGCATCGGTGCGAGGTCACCATTGACGGTCTCGATGCAGACATTAATAACGTCGGCTCCATTGCCTTGGCTCTCTATGCCCAATTGAATCCGGAGTATGACGATGTACAGGCATCGAAATGGCAAGCCGCACAGGTATCAACACTGAGCATAGGCAATTTCGCTGGTCGAATCATAATAGGTAGCATTCTCCCCCCCTTTTTTTTGTCCTGCTATACTGACACTTGTATAGGCCTGATCTCAGACTTCATGCACACTCATCTCCACACTCCGCGTGCATACTGCTTGTGTATCGTGTCTTCACTATTTATAATCTCCCAGGTCCTCGCACTCAGCATTTCGAATGTCAACACATTATGGTTTGCAACGGTATTATTGGGATTTTCTTATGGAAGTCTGTTCGGGACGATGCCAGCCATCATGATTGATTGGTTCGGTCTAGGTAAGTGCATTCCCTCCCTGCTATCGCCGTCTTGCCTGATACAATCCAAAAATGCTGAACAGCCCACTTGTCGGAAAACTCAGGATGGACGTCGTTTGCTCCCCTCATTGGCGGGAACCTTTTCTCGATCATGTTAGGGCGCGATCTCGACGCCCACACGCCAACTGAAGTTTCAGATACGTCCAGCAAAGTTCGGTGTATGTTGACCGCGCTGCATGGTGTGATCCCTCGCGCCATGCCATCAGTGCATCAGTGCATAGCTGGTCGGGAGTGTTATGTTTCCAGCCTGCGAGTGACACTTGTGGCGTGTGTAATTGGATTGGGACTGAGTGCGTGGGCCGGGATTCGGGATGGGCAGCGGTATAAGGCGAGGAATGGGCGAGCCGTGCGTTGTCCGTAGTGGAGTTTGTGGGTAGGATCTTGTTTATTCAATACATGTAGAATGGATGGCTGGTCTGTGCGCAGGTGATCTAAGAGTGGAAATCCCCTATTTATGTGCAAGTTGTTATGCATTATGAGGTATGTACTGTGGCGGGCAAATAATCAGTTGATTTCGTGCTCTTCCATACGTCATTATGATATCTACTGAAACTACGGTATGGTACATTCGTCTTTGCAACTCGCCGTCAATTGCCTGCAACTCACGACCGTGGTCAACTAGGACTTACTAGTCTCCCAAAGCTAGACTATTAGAGGAAGATAGTCGTTCTACTAAAATCAATAGGAGATTACAGCAGCAATTTGAGACGCCCGATGTTATTCGGGTTACTCTATCTGCCAAGTTCCAGTTTCCTGGCCAGTCGAGGAAGAACGACTGTGTTCTTGCAAATCCTTCGTTTACTTAGGGGAGACTACGCCTGGTCCGAATTATCATCCAGGACGAAAACATTACCTCCTGACAACCCCACTCCACTGGCCCATAATGACCTCGGTCGCTGACATCCAACACCAAAATGGGGGCCTTCTTAGCACATCTCGCCTTGCTGCTCTGCTGGGTTCTGTTCTCGTTGCCCTCTGTTCTGGCACGAACTATGTCTGTGCAATTCAATTGTCATCGGTCCATTTTAATCCTAACACTCGTTAACACAGATTTATTCCGGTAGGTTAACATTTACGATGGAATGATCGCGTGTATTCTGAGCCAGGTTGGTGCCTAGTATATGCACCACAGTTGGGAGCTCGGCTTCACTTGACGCACACCCAGCTCAATATCGTTGGGCTCGCTGCTAATGGTGTGTAGTCTTTTCTCCAGCCCAAATTTAAGTGTATATTAATATACGTAGTTGGCGCATACATTGCTGGCCCTATCGTGGGCCGCATTGTAGATGCGCATGGCCCTCGGATACCGCTCATGGGGGCTTCCGTATTTTGTTTTGCGGGATATGCAGGGATAAAGGGCATATTTGACGGTGGCGTCGCCACTGGTGCAATACTCTCCTCGGGGCACTTTGCTATGCTGGTTTTGTGTTCATCATTCACTGGCGTTGGCGCCATCAGTGGCCTGTCTTCCGCCATCAATACAACGGCCAAGAGCTTTCCCCCATCGATGGTATGTTCCTTCGTTCCACTTTCCGGAGAGCACTGCGTTGGCGAGCACCGGTGATGACTGTTTTGTGGGAGGAATGTAATTAGTGATTGTCGTCTCTTACGACGTTTTCCCACAGCATGCGACAACGACTGGCTTGGTCGTCTCTGGGTTCGGGCTCTCGGCCTTCGTTTTCTCGACCATTGCGCACACCTTCTTTCCAGGCGATACGTCGGCGTTATTGCTCGTCCTGGTCCTCTCTACTTCACTGCCCGTGCTGGCAGCATTATTTGTTGTGCGACCTATACCCCTTCCGCCAATTCATCTACTTCCGAAGGTGAACCAATCCGAGGTCTACGACCCAGTTTTAAATGAAGTGGCCGTGCCTTCCATTCATCGTAGTATTGATGAAGTTGTTGACACTGTGGAATCAGAGAGCCATCAGCCCCTTCTTGGAAATCAGAGGGGGGTTCATTATCATGGTGTGCCCGAATCATCGACCCTTACAGAAGTGGGGCTGGCCAGTGGTCAGAGTTGTTCAGAGCCGGAAGAACTACCAGACATATATGGAGTCCAGCTCCTTACAAGTCCAGACTTTTACCTTCTCGTTATGATTGTATCACTTTGTAAGTCTGTTCAAGCTTGAGCTTGAGCTTCACTTTCTAATGACCTTTATGCAGTGGCTGGGGTGGGATTAATGTGTTGGTTTTTCTTGTACTGCCCGAGTGGGTTGGACAGCTTTTGACAATCTCAATGCAGACATTAACAACGTTGGCTCGATCGCCCTGGCACTCTACGCCAAGTCAAACCCAACCTATGATGAAATAGAAGCCTCCGCGTGGCAAACTACCCAAGTATCGATCCTGAGTATCTGCAACTGGGCCGGGCGGATACTAATAGGTAGCATACCCTCCGTTGTGTCTTCTCTCGCTAAAATCCCTTGTAGGCCTGGTCTCGGACTTCATCCGGATCCATCTCCACATGCGCCGTGCATATAGTTTGTGTATCTTGTCCTCATTATTCATAATCTCCCAGATAGCAGCAATTAGCGTGTCCAACATCAATACATTGTGGATTGCAAGTGCCATGATGGGAGTTGCATATGGCAGCGGCTCTGGGGTGCTTCCCGCGGTTGTCATCGAGTGGTTTGGGCTAGGTGAGTGTAAATTCTCGTCTATATCTATTTCGTGTACAGAAATCATCTTCGTACTGATAAACGTGATCCATCAACAACAGCCCATCAATCGGAAAATTGGGGATGGGTGTTACTGTCGCCACTCCCGTCCGTGAATCTTCTCGCGATCATGTTCGGGCGAAACCTCGATGCGCACACTCCGCACCAGGACTCAAATACGATTGCACGTATTCAACATGTTATCCCTGCATTTAGCAAGCCGATTTTCCAGAACATGTCGGAGGGTCAGTGTCTAATCGGTCGAGAGTGTTATATATCAAGTTTTAGGGTCACACTTATGGTCTCTGTGGTTTCGCTGATGCTGAGTGTAGTGGCTGTGATTCGAGATGGACGGCGGAACCAGACGGGAGTGAGGAGAAATCAGCGAGTGCGTGGGTGATGAGAGTCGTTCTAATTCAAGTTCATACTACTACATTAGAGTCCAATATGTTTTCTCCATTCATAAATCCTTAGACCTTCTAGCCGCGGCTGAGGGAGATTGACTACATAGTTTAGGTGAAGTCGTAGGTAGGTCCAACATCAGATTACCTAACAATCAACCTTTTACCAACGGAGTCGGTCAGAGTCGGTCCTTCAACATATGCCAGTGGCACCCCGTGACAGCCCGAAACAAATCAATCAATCACAAGAATATGTAAGCTCTGGTTCTGTTTGCTACTGAAAATTCAACTCCAGGATGCTGACCGTGTCTATGTCAATCGCAGTACCAACCAAGTACCAACGTTGTGTTAAATAAAATATCATGGACGAGCTTTCACAGGCACGAGCTGAATTGGCCCTACTGGAGGAACAAGCACGACGGCTCTTCAAAGAGTTCTTGCACGTCCGTGCTGCCGTGGGCACGCAGCGAACCAAAATAGACGAACTCATTCGAACAAGACCAACCGCATTCAATCTCCTTCCAACAGAGATATTGCTGTCCATCCTTGACCTTGATGTTCATGCTGAGGATCTCGATCAGTGTCCAGAACGGAAGTATCAATTGGCTGGTGTATGTCGGCGTTGGAAGAACATCATCTTCGACAGTCCTAGTCTCTGGACTACTATCCATGTTGCAATATCATCGGCTTCTTCCGTCATGACACATCTGGAACGGAGTCGTGGAGCACTTCTTGACATTGTCATTGAGACTCCATTGCGGTCCCGATCCAAGCATCTTGCACTTGTCCCATCCCTAGACATTGTTAGCTCCTTGACGCATCGCTGGCATAGTCTATCAATTGCTCACCTCTGCGATGATGACTATAGATCCATCAGTCCAACACTAACAGAATTTATCATCAAGAGAATCAATCACTTGCAATTTCCCTCTCTCAAATACATTACAATCTCATATTGTGACACTCCCATGGACTTCCTTTCCCCAGCCAGTGCCCCAGCCCTTGAACATCTGGAACTCGACGGTTTTCTTGCCGAGTGCACTGATTTTCCATCAGTCACCGCATTAAAAACTCTCGACCTGGGTTCCGGCGGCCCCATGGACTCTTCGTCATTCCCATACCCGATTTCAACACAGGCATTGACGAAGCTTTCACTCTCAGATTCCGCAGCGGCGTTCTCGGCCCAACCAAACAGCATTCATATTCCATCGCTGAAGATGCTTGAGATATCCTGTGTTCCAAAGCCGAGGCAATTCGTAAATGCAATTGTGGTACCCAATCTCGAACGATTTGCATACACTTCTTTTATTGGTGATGATCCACCTTCCGTTGTACTGCGTGGATTTCGCTCCAAATTCACCAATGTCCGCCACCTCTCCTTTTATCATGCCAAGACAAGGAGCACTGATGCCGATGCCATCGCTCTGTGTGAGGCTTTCCCTGGCGTACGTCATGTGGAATTGAGGACAAATCAGCCATCTCACCTATTTGACCCTACACTGAGCAATGTTTGTGCTCGTCGTCCCATAGACCTCTGGACGGAACTCGAGAGCTTGACCTTGTGGGCGCTGCATTCCAAATGGCTAGAACCCAACCAGTTCTCGGCTTGGCTTGTTGATCGACAAGCATTGGCGCCGCGAAAGTTGTATGTGAAGCTGATACACTCTGGATATAATGCCCTTGACAAAAGCATTGATTTTGAATTTACTGGGCTGTACGAAGTCCTCAAAGAAAATTGTGTCCTGGAGTTGGATAATATCACGTTAAAGTTGCCAGAGGTGCATCTCCATATGCCAGCGAATTCTTGGCTGAGGGTGGTAAGCACATTGTTCCCGTATGCCAGGCTATATTCACTTTATATGTATTTAGCATTCGCCGTACCTAACAACGGGACTTATGGATGACATCGCCGCAGCCTTTCTAGCAAGAGACATCGGCCATGGTTGATAACAGGTAAAGGGGTGTTCTTTACGTAGTGCAGGGACTCATCATGTTACAGTCGAAGGACAGACTTCCAGCAACTGGCATCATACCATTGCCGTATTATTTGTGCATCCCTTTGAATTCATTTTCTCCAGTCGGAATGCCCTGCTGGAGAGAGAATTACTAGAGGTCACAAACCTGGACCACAGAGACCCATTTTGACATTACAAGCATAGGGTCATGACACACTAAACATGATAAACAAAGTTCCTCTAATGCTCTATTCCAACCCATGTGTACACACTGCATATATCATTTCGGATCTCCCATTAGTTGACTTTGAAAACTCCAGGATGTAGTGGTATACTGATAATCCTAAAGTCAAGAGGGGAGAACGAGGGGTAAGTAAAATTGGATATCGTACGTGACCTGTGGTGTGGAATCATACTTTCAATGGAAAGATAGACTTGCCAATTTCCACCAGCATACACTGTCGGTAGCAGTGTCAGCTCTTCTCCCGCTCTTGGTGCTTTGAGGTGTCCCTGTCTCTCTTCAACGAGGTATCACGGATGACGACCTCCTCGGGCGTCGTAAGCTAACATGCCATCCCACTATCGTCCGCTTCGAGATGTATCCCGACGCAGTAGTACCGAATGATGGTGTTGACGTCAGGGGAGTTTCCTGCCTGATCGGGAGATGAGCACTTTGGATTTCCGAGAAGTAGGGAAGAGAAGTAATGCACAGAACATTCTGTATGAGAGAGCACGTGTACGTGTCAACGAACGTCACCTGTTGTACACACAGGAGACTCAGGCTTGGTAAGGCAGGTGAGTGAAAAGCATGATAGAGAGATTACACCGCCCTTAGGCTGCAGAGCTCCACCCACTGACGACATCAAACATCGATGCAAGTCAAACCATTAGTAGGCAAACAAGTGGAACGTGGCTTTCCATTCGGATGTGTTCCGTGGATCCACGGTTGGCACCTGCGTTGGTCACCGGTCACCCGGGTTCAACTTTGCGCGTTCACGGATCATGCGGATGGGGCCAAAACGTAAGTGCACCAACAACCTATGTATAAGTATGACCTGGGGCTGGGGCCATGCCCGAGCAGCAGACTTCGACCCTCTGGAGGAGAAAAGCTAGACGGGTTTGCAAAAGTATCAACAGGTAACAGGCAATTTGATGTTCACATGAAAAGCTAACCTGAAGCAACGTTCCAGTTCCCGGATCATAAACTTTCTACGACATTGACCTGACGTGGGACACGATGGCGGTCGTGGATGAACTCACCCAAGTGCGAGCTGAGCTGAAACGACTAGAGGAGAAGGAGCAGAACCTTAGGGAACAGCTTTCTAGCGTTTGCGTGGCGATCAAAGCACACAAGTCCAGGATCGAGAGTCTCATACAAACTAAGCCAGCTCCCATCGGCGCCCTTCCCTTCGAGATTCTCTCCTATGTGCTCGACCTTTCAGTTTCTGCTACGTTATCGTTGCATCCACGTAGAAGAAGGGAGCTCGCAAGCGTGTCGCGCACTTGGAGGGATGTCATTCTCTACTCCCCGACCTTCTGGACTAATATCGACATCACCCCGGGTCGTGCAAATATGTCCCTCGTGAAGGCACACACGGCAAGAAGTCGCCAGTGTCTACTGGACATCACCATTCAATCTTGGCAGAATTCACGCCCTCAGCTTTCTGCCTTGCTCGATGTCATCATACCTCATGCGCATCGTTGGCGTACACTCGATATCCGCTCAAATAGTCACCATTGCTTGCAACTCGTCCTAGACAAATTCAATGACCTGAAGTTACCCTCGCTCACTCGCACTTCTATCATAGCAACAGCATATATCCAGTATCCCTCTTTCTTGAGGTCGGAAAGCTCTCCCGTTTTGCAAAGCCTGGAGCTCCGTCCTTTCATTCCTGTGGATGACTTCCCCCTCTGGCCAACCAATCACAGATCTCTCTTTGCAATTTTCTCCTCAATGCCTCGGACTACGGACACTCCCGTCTCTGTTGTTATCTCAGAAATTGACCACGCTCGAACTCGTGTATTCTGATAGTCCGTCCCTTCAACCAGACAGCATCTCTCTGCCATTCCTGACGTCGCTTACACTCAAGGCGACGCAACCGAGAGAACTAATCAAGGCGGTCGTAGCCCCCAACCTCTCGTATCTATACTTTACCGTCGTCGTTCCTTGTCACCAGCTATCTGCCGTTTTCCACGGATTCGAATCCAAGTTCCGCAATATTCGACATCTCGTATTAGATGCGCCGTCTTCTACCTTGGAAGTCGAGTGTGCCGAGGTGGTATCCTCGGTGTTCCCAAACGCACATCATATGGAGGTGCACACTGTAGAAACGGATGCTTTTTTCAGGACGAATCTGGACGGGTCATGTGCTACAGACCACTGGGAGTCGCTGGAATCCCTGACGTTCCGTGGGATGGTTGTGTACTATGAGTCATCTACCGAGCATCTTGTGCGGTGGCTGCAGCAGCGAAAGTTGGCGGGTAGACCAATGTTGCGCGTCAGGCTGGCCGAGTGCATATTTGGGTCTGACCATGACGACGAAGATGACTATGACGGATACAGCTCGAAGTCTTATTCATTTTTGGACCTCTATGACTCATTGCGGGAAATTTGCATCCTGGATATTGTAGGCGTCTCAGTCAAGACGGAAGTGGTTCTGTCGCTATCCTCGTCTTGCCCACCACTGTTGGTACAGATTGCTGTTATGATGAAATTGTCGACTTTACTTACCTCTCGCGATCTAGGTTATACCAGATTTATCACATCTTCTTTCTGATCAAACAAGCAAGTTCAGTGCCGCACGAATCCCGAGAAGGTGCCTACAATACGATGACGGAGCTCCCCACCGGTTTTGAACTTCGACCAACTGTATTTTTTTCCTGTAACGCTAGCCCAATGTTCGTGCTTCTTGTGCATTCAAAACTCCTCTTAATGTGCCATATCCTATCTACATTTGTACTCTATACCTCCAGCTAGCTAATAATTTTCTATCAATGACGTCTCCTGCCAACAATGAGCGAATGTCATCGGAGTTGCGGGGAGGGATAGTGGCATGTAATTGTGTCGCATTTGTTGAACAGTAGCACTTGCGAGAATCCCCCCAGAAGGGTTACCTTGCTGGTGGCTATGGACTAGGTGGCAGGTCATATGTTCCTTTCGGTCATGGATCAAGGACATGAGCGATCACTTCGGTTGCGCTGGCAAAGGACACTTAGACAAAGAAACATGTCACAGATGAAAGGAAATTGCATACCTCTCAGAGGACACACCTGTCGTTCCTGTCCCCAATCCCGACCACAGAAGTGGCTGCTGCTGTTTGCAAGTGTCAGACATGGCGCTGGTCAGTTCATCATACACCTGCATGCGTGGCCAGTACACCTGGAAGCGCTCAGACCGGAAAAGATTCGCTATTTGGAATGCGTCAGATGTATTAGCTATCCCATGGATGGTCTAGAATCGAGGGGTCCCAGGCGCTGTGCCTGGGGGAGAATGGAGTGTTGCGTCAGTGGGGAAGCGGCATAAGCTCAAACTGAGGCATTGCGTACGGATGGTCCTATCCTGTTAAAACCTGTGTCTGCTCAGCGCCAATCGTGGTCCCAACGTTCCCAAATCGCATACAGGAGCAACGACTAGACAATCTTGCGATGTCGTCGGAGCTCCACCGTGCTCTGTGGCCTCGCAGCTCTGGACAATGGGATCCGCAATCCCAAGACGACCCGGGCCACATGAACTTGTCGAGCTCCCACGTCCTCACAGCAGCATTAAAGGATGCTGGAAATCCTGGATGGTCCCAACCATGGTATCATTTGTATGGCCAGTCCAGTCATACCGAACCATCGCATCCGTCATTGACAAGCGATCCATACGCCGAGGCTCTTGGGGCAGGTTTGCTGTCGGCGGAATCGACAAGCGAACCGAACCTTGGTAATGCTGG
>Ga0307518_10003545_pt1 | contig 11225 bp, 9 predicted proteins | sample 25_EM_MG_FD_203889 | JGI IMG/M metagenome (GOLD analysis project Ga0307518, IMG submission 203889) | Populus trichocarpa ectomycorrhiza microbial communities from riparian zone in the Pacific Northwest, United States - 25_EM | ecosystem: Host-associated > Plants > Roots > Unclassified | place... | reverse complement strand
AAAAATAAAAAAATATTAATTTATTACATTCCAAATAAAAAGCTGCAACCAAGTTTACCCTAATGCCTTTTCTTTTCGCCCCTGTCTAATTATTTATTAACACACACTTTGCTCTAAGCTTCTCTTTCTGTTCTGCATGAAAACTGAAACAACAACAAACTAAAAAAGAAAAGAAATCACACTCTATTCTAAATCTACTGATAATCCAAACAAAAAAAAAACTTCCTTTTATTTCTTTATATTCTGATTCTCATTCTCTACTGTGTGAGACATAAAACCTCACATTTGTATTTTATTTTTCCTTGGAGAATTTTTTTTCCAAAAGAAAGAAAAAATGAGATGGGAAAGGGTGCAGCAGCAGTTACAACAAGGGGTTGCAATAGAAGAGTTAAATGGACCAAGGAAGAGGTGGGGACACACTTGTAATTCGATTAAAGGAGGAAGATTTCTCTATGTTTTTGGTGGCTATGGAAAGGATAACTGCCAGACCAACCAAGTCCATGTCTTTGACACTGGTGGGTTATCACTTCTTCTACTTTTTTTCTCTTGTTTTTATTTTTCTCTTTATATCTTGTCCTCGTTATCTTTTAGTCTTTTGCAATTCTGGGGTTTCCTTTGGTGCTTGTACGAAATCTGGATTTTTTGTTTATTGGGGATTTTGCGGATTTTCTTTTTTGTTTCTTGGCATTAATTTTGTCTGTATTAAGTTTGGTGATGAGAGGAAATGTGATTACTGGTGTTATTTTGCTTTCCCCCCCTTTTTTCTGTAACTTGTTGAATTGTGTTTATTGGTGTTGCAAATTGCATGGGAGTTGTTGTTAGCATTAATTTTTGTGGCATTTATGGTTTGCTATTAAAATAGTGTTTGAAGTGTATGTTTAGGTTTCCTGTGGGTACGGGTACTAATTTTTATTTCTTTCTTCTCTTTTTTAACTCTGCGTGCAAAATGATATGTCTGTGCGGTTAATTTCCTATTTTGGAGTCAATGAACTATACGAGCCTATGCAAGTATTTGTCCCACCTAATAGGATTTGATTATATCTGTACTCTATCATGCTTGTTGCTTTTGCTACTTGCGAGCATTTATTTTTCTCGCTGAGGTGTTCTTGGTTTCTTTTAGAACAAATTTTTCCATGTTTTCTTCACTTGATATTCGTTGATGATTGCCTTTTGAGTTGTTGAATTTTCATCTGCAATTTCTTTTCCCCCTAATTTTATTTTATGCTCTCATATCGGGTTGCTGACTTGTAGTTAACCAGACTTGGAGCCAGCCAATGTTAAATGGCACACTGCCAGTTCCGAGAGATAGCCACTCTTGTACAACTGTTGGTGAAAATCTCTATGTGTTTGGGGGTACTGATGGGATGAACCCTCTCAAGGATCTGCGTATCTTAGATACTTGTGAGTGATCTTGTCCTTGATTTTGATTCTATTTGATTTTCCTTCTATGTCACGCCCTACTATTTTACGTGGCCATTGATTACATATCTTAAGTGTCACAGAGCAATAATTTTTATGATGAAATAGATCTGATCATGAAAGAGTAACTAAGGAATGATATTTAACAAAATTGTTTCTGTTACCTATGGTGCTGGCAACTCTGATGAAGATTTACACTTCCTTCATTGGTCATCATATTGTAGCATCACATACTTGGATATCTCCAAATGTAAGAGGTGATGGACCAGATGCACGGGAGGGTCATAGCGCTGCCCTTGTTGGCAAACGACTTTTCATATTTGGTGGCTGTGGAAAATCTTCAGATAATAGTCATGAAATCTATTACAATGATCTTTATATCTTGAATACAGGTAACTTTCTCCATATATGGCTAGTCAGCAAGTATTTGTTTTGATCATGCTTTAGTTTCGCTTACAATTTATGCATACATCAAGTTCCTATGCTATACAGGACTACCAAGGATTATTTTTTATTTTTTATTTTTTTGCGTCCATGTGGTGGGGGTTTTAGGGGTTGGGTTATGGGGGACTGAGTTGATTTTTCTAAAACTTATTGACTTTTCAGACTCTTTCGATGGGCTCTGAAAGTAGACAAGTCTTCATTTATTTTAGAAAATTATTATTCTCTTGCAATTTGTTGTGCACAGCCGTGTAGGGTTAAAGACATTGTGTCATTCATTTTCCTTCTACTTTTGTAGAGACATTTGTATGGAAACAAGCAATAACAACAGGCACTCCACCTTCTGCCCGCGATAGCCATACTTGCTCATCTTGGAGGGATAAAATCATTGTGATTGGTGGTGAAGATGGGCATGATTATTATTTGTCAGATGTCCACATCCTAGATACAGGTTCTGCTCATTATCATGCACATAAATATATATCCGCACACACTCACAGAACATGTGCATTTGTGTGTGTGCGTATGTGAAGGTAAATTTTATGTATTTGCTTTCAAACATGTGCACATGATTAATTTCAATTATAATTTGAAATTGTATTTTTGTGCAAGGATGTGTTACCTACTCTTTATTTTTCTTGTATTTTGCTAGAAACTCTTGTTTGGAAGGAGCTGAACACATCGGGCCAAAAGTTGCCACCTCGAGCTGGCCATTCTACTGTTTCTTTTGGCAAGAATTTATTTGTTTTTGGTGGATTTACAGATGCTCAAAATCTATATGATGACCTACATATGCTTAATGTTGGTATGTATCATGCTATTGTTGATAAAGTTTTAGTGACGTTGAAAAAATGCACTTCCCTCTCCCTGTAAATCCACCAAATTTTCAACATTTTACTTGCTTTTCCTGTGGATTTGAAAATACAAGCAGATTATATCTTCAAGTTCTTGATATGGTTATTGTTATTTATTGCTGTAAACATCTACATTTGTTATGGGGGCAGAAACTGGCATTTGGACCATGGTGATGACAACTGGAGATGGACCTTCTGCCAGATTTTCTGTGGCTGGGGACTGCTTGGATCCACTGAAGGGTGGTGTGCTTGTGTTCATTGGTGGCTGCAATAAGAGTCTTGAGGCACTGGAAGATATGTATTATTTACACACAGGTATGGTACATTCTCTTATATTTTTCTTGAACTAACGTTTCTTGCATGCTTTTGTGATGCAATTTTGTTATTCTATAAACCCTTGTATCAGTCTAGATCATTATTTTATTTTGGTAATCTCATCCATTATTTAAAATGTAGGTCTCACAAGAGTGCAAGATGAATGGCGTATGGAAAAGTTATCTCTGAAAAAACAATTGAAACTAAAGTGCCAAGAACAAAATCTTAATTCTTCTGTGCATGAAAAAGTTTTAGTCCGAATTGACACAAATGCTGACTTTCACCACACCTTTCTGAGTTATGCCCAACCAGGTAAAAAGTAGATTTTCTCTCTTTTTATATTATTTATCACAGTTTCCATTCATGAAATTAATCCGGTAGTTTTTCATATCTGAACCAGACAGAATTGGAGGTCTCATGCAATCACTAAAAAATGCCTTTGGAGTGCCTTGGTAGTGTTACTCGATTGACAATTATTTCACAGTTTTTATCAGTCTCAATGAGTTTTTGTATGAGTTATTTACATGGTCCAAAAAATAGAACTTAACGTGACTAGATGCATCTAGCTTTTTATTTGGATGCTCATCTAATAAATCTTTCAGTGGCCTTTTTTATTTTGGAAAATGGTGAATTCTCTATCGGAAATTTGTGGTCTTTTAGCATTATCTGTGTACTTGGAAAATCTTGGTGTTCCTTGTAATGCAATATCTTAATGTCCTATAAGTCCAGTGTCTGCTCTTTGTTGGGACAGAGTGTGCAATTTCTTTTATCTGCTATTTACTTCTTGCATAATGGTCTAAAGCATCATTGAGGATTTATTGACCATGAAAATAGATGATATGATTTCTTTTCTTTTCATTTGAAATATGGAGTGGGAGTGAGTTCAAAAGCACAATTGGGGATGTTGTGATTCTGTTTCTTATGTGAAAGTGGACGAGGATGAATTTAAAATTGTCCTCCTGAAGGAAATGCAATTTATGAAATGTGCTCTGACCAATTTGGAGACGGAGCAGGAGGAAGGACTCCTAATGATATTCTAGTTCTAATGGAAAATGCATCTTTATGCTATTTAAACAGAGGAAAAAAATGTGGAAAAACTTTTTTAGGTCTTGTCCCTCCTGGAATTTCTTTTTCTTTGTTAAGATGCAGCCAATGGGATTGAAATAAATTTTTGGTTCACTTCCTTTTGTCTCTCTTTTCCAGTCATCATAACAATTTTTTGTATCCATTACCCAATATTTAAGCATGTCCAGATACTCAGAGACTGCTGTTCTGTAATAAGATGGGGGACCTTTTTCTTATCATTATGTAGTAAGCATACATGGCTGGCTAAAATTTAAGCACTTTAGAGGGGGCTACAATGCTACAAGATTCATGGTATTGATAGTGAAGAGTTTGATGAAAGTGAAATCAGTTCTAATTCCTTTGTCCTTGGAGGCCAGGACAATTTCCAAGTGGCAGCAGTCACCTCGTGGCCAAAATGAGAGTGCAGTTTATTTGTTATGATTTGAAAACTAGTTGAGATATATCCACCCTCCACCTCGTATTTGAAGGTTTTGTGTTGTGCAGATAAAGAATGTTTACTGTTGCCTGGCTGGTTTTTCAAAAAATATGGTTGCTATCTTTCTTACCAAGAAGGTTGCATGTAATTGATGGGGTTGAACTGTGCTACAATTCAAAGGCATTTGAAGGCAGGATTATGTAATATGCATATGGCTGGCTAAAATTTAAGCACTTTAGAGGGGGCTACATTGCTACAAGATTCATGGTATTGATAGTGAAGAGTTTGATGAAAGTAAATTCAGTTCTAATTCCTTTTTCCATGGAGGCCAGGACAATTTCCAAGTGGCAGCACTCACCTCCTATGGCCAAAATGAGAGTGGAGTTTATTTGTCGTGATTTAAAAACTAGTTGAGATATATCCACCCTCCAGCTCGTTTTTGAAGGTTTTGTGTTGTGCAGATAAAGAATGTTTACTGTTGCCTGGCTGGTTTTTCAAAAAATTATGGTGGCTATCTTTCTTACCGAGAAGGTTAAGGGCATGTAATTTATGGGGTTGAACTGTGCTACAATTCTAAGGCATTTGAAGGCAGGATTTTTTTCATAATAAGCTAGTGGAATTTTCGGATGGCCACCAAGCATATATGATCCCTGAGTTTGAAATGTTGTTATGTTTTCTGGGATCAGATAGTCTATATGTCATCAAGAAAACAATCAAGAGTTAGTTGCATGATTTGAGTTGAAATCTCTTTTCTCAGATTGGAGTCTTTTGGCATCAACAAAAATGTTCAGACTGCAGTGACAGGACTTAAGTTGAAATCTTGGTTGAAATTTGTTTGGGATTTGTACACTAGATGTAGAACTGAAATGAATTTTAGTTCGCATGAAATGTTAGGGAAAAGGTGAGAAATTTATACAGTAATTGCCATGGTTACTAAACTTCTAAGAATAATCCGCCCAAGATTGCATTATTATATTCTGGAAAAAAGCCTGGGAATCTTTTCCAAATCTCAAAAAGTTCTAGATAGTGGTTTTTGGAATGACCACTCAACATCCCAACAGTGGCAAAAGGAATTTTACGCGTTGAAATTTAGATTCCAAGCTCCAACATTTCTATTTCTGCATATTTCCCTTTTTTGCACTTTGCTATTTAGTTTACTGATGATCTGTATACTGATGCTTTTTGAATCCTACTGTTTGTGATTTAACTTCTTTAAGCATGCAAGTTAAGTAGGTTTCGAACTATACCTGTTACCAATTCTTTTATATTAGCGTGGCAATTTATTGTTGTAATCATGATTTATCTGCTGGAAACTAAGAGAATCTAATTATGTATTACCATGATGGTAATATGGTAAGACTAGCAATTTGGGCAGTATTGTCCTGGTTTCATGTGAGTTGAATACCAAACAAAATTTGTGCTTTTATTTGCAGGCAGAGAAAATTTCCCGTTGAATCAAACACAGCGTGATCATGGGAAGAAGACATTTCAAGCCAAAGTTACTGAAAGCCTTCCTCATGGATATACCATTGAGACTATTGTAGATGGAAAGCTTCTACGTGGAATATTATTTTCCAACAAGCAAAGTTCTCCCCAGATAGTTAGCCACAATAACCGCAGGTGAGAACATGGTATTTTTTGCTAATGCTTAATTGGCAGTTGTTGCTATAACTGCATTTCCCGTGAAACTTGTGTTTATTTTTGCTACATGCCCATATCAGGAAAAGGGCAAGTGCTGAAAGTGGTGTTGTATTGAATGGTGACTACAACAGCAAATCAAAAACTTATAAAACCCTCATCCAGGATGCAGTAGAAAACATTCAGCCAGACAACGCTCATGGGATGGAATCCACAGCACAGGAACCCAAGACGGAAGCTGCTGCTGTCCCTGATTTAAAAAATCTGGCTTCCTCTAATGTTCATCTGTCTCATGAGGTTTAAATCTATTTGCCTTTTTCTTCATTCAATATCTCCTGCATGTTTTATTAAGTACTCTTAGCTTTGTTCTTTTTAGGCTAAATGCCTGCTTCAAATGCTAGTGTTGGAGAAACTGTGAATGGAGTTCATCTGAATGAACCAAGGCGATTTGCTATAAATTAAAAAAAGAAGTAATATTATATTATAATATATAAATATAAAATATATATCTTTCCAATTAGGATTAGATCAAAAGAAAATATAAAATACCATAACATAATCATATAAAGTTATATTTTTCACCCTTAAAAATAAGATAATTTAAAGTAGTAAGTAGCCAAATAGATTAAAAAGCAAAATTAAATATCAATTAAAAAATGGATAAATAGGTCAAAATATAAATTAGTTTTTATTTTTAAAAAAGAAAAATCCAACATATAAAGAAGAACTTCAAGCAGGCACTAGCCTTAATGCCTTGCACCCACTCAAAAGGTGCTCGCCTAGGCGGTGCTTCATTGACATCCAATGCCTGAGGCTAATAAAGGTGTTGGGGCTCACCTTGCCTCGCTGGGATCGCCTAGGCAAGCGCCTCTTGACTACACTGCTTTTAAATGATGGTTGCAGATTACTGATCATGAACTAACAGGTGTTACAAAACAATGTGGCTATTGTTCTTTAAAAAAATAGTAAAGTGTGAAAACATGAACTTGGAGTACAAAATTTATTTCAAAATCATATTATTAAATGTAGGCCATGATTGACCTTTTATTTTCTCAATATCAGCCAATAACGTTATCTACTGAAATCGTAACCGTTATTGTTGTGAACATGTTGACGGCACCACAAAACTGAACAACGGTCAGAATCCTCCGATCCCATTAAATAATGGCCATTATTGAAAACCATGCTCATATGCATTGCAGTAGCCAGCTGTTTTTGATAAGCATCATGGTATGTCTGTTCAATCACGCATCTCCTTGTGCTCTAGGAGCTTCTGAGAGCTTTTGCTCGTATACCAATTTTTATCATGACTTGTCAAGACTTACATCCTCATGGAATTAATTTAATTGTCTAGAGTATAACCTATTCTTCATGTTAATGGGTCTAATGTGAATTGACCTATCAATGATTTTTTCCTTCTGATTTCCTTCAGGTTCCTCCAAATGCAGAACCACCAGCGACTCCTACTCTGAATTTGAATGATGATATGACCTCTGATACAGGATTTCTAAAAGAGAAGTCTACTGCAGCAGAGGGCCTACCACTTTGTCACTAAACCAAGGTATGAATCTAGGAAGGATTTAGTATTTGGCCAATTACGGTTGGCAAAACTCAACCCATCCTTAGTTTGTCACATGATAATTCTAGACTGGGTTACAGTTAGAAAATCAGAAACCATTTGTTAGTGAGTTGGCTTTAGGGGGTTGGCACTGTCAGGTTATAATTATTTCTGACCTGTACTGCTGCTGATATATGATAAAAGATAAACCTCATTCAAATTTGTGGTATTTTATCGTGGGTGACTATTTATGCGACTTCTGAAACCAAAATGAATATCTTATTTTGCACTCAAATCTGATGGAGTGGGTTTGAATCTCACATTATATAAGCCATTACTAGCGCTTTTCTGACCATTGTCAATTTTTGCTTTAAGATAGCAAGCTATGGTTTGCGTAAATATGAGCTCGCTCTGATTCACTTAGCTAATTATAAAAAATTTATTTTGTGAAAAAAAAGGAAAAGAAAAGAAAAAAACTTGTGATTTAACTCACTATCTTCAGCTTGTCTGTTGTATTAGGGGTCTACAAAAATATTATGTTGCAAACCATATTGGTTCGAGTGTTGGATTAGGGTTTCACCGACCATCAAGATGAATGAGTTAGTTGATTCAGACCTTGTTGAAAAAAGCATTGCCTCCATGTTCATCCCAATGTATTGCTACCTTATGTCTGCACACGTGTTATTTTTTGTTTTGAATTGCGTTTCAAATCACCCACTTGATGAAATGCCTATGCTATATTGATAGTGGCTTCCAAATTCAATACTGTATGATTCTGATGTGATCAATACCTCATATACATAAGAGAAAGGGCTATTAGAGATGTATTTGTAAATTCATTATTCAAATTAATTAATAATTAATAGAATAGTTAGTTTGTAAGTAGTGTCATGATATTTAAGACTATTTTCAGACAACATTGTACAGATAAATTGAAAATAGTCCTGGCTCTTGCATTGCGTCAAGAGATTTCTGTGCTGTCCAACCAATGTCAAATCTGTGACCATAATTACCAGGCCCGTATTTTAAATAATGGCCGGTCAACAACTGCTGAGGTATAAATGGTCCGGGGAGATCGATTTGATTGATGAATAGTTGACCTTTTGGAATGACTTGATACAAACCACCTGCCTGTGTACATTATGGCTTGAAGGTGGTCATAGATGCATTTGATTGGTGATATCCAGAATCTGCACTCTTAACTGGTGTAATCTACCGCCCTTTTGTTCATACCTCTTCCTTCTTTTTTTTTCTTTTTTTTTTAATCCTGATTGACTTTACACCTTATGGACCCATTTGTGTTACATGCAGTTTTGTTTATTATCGGAGATATCTTGAATACTTGATCCATCTTCGTCCAATTATGGGAAAAGAGTTGCTTATCATCAAGTTGGTGACTAACGGGTGTCTTTTCATCTTTGGGGCAAAGGCTCGGTATTTGCAAAAACACATTTAGCTTATTTCATTTCTATGAGATGTTTGACTTCTCTTTTGATGGTGTTAACTGGGAGATTAAAACTCAAGAAAGAAGATAATGAAAAAAATAAAAAGGCAAAGAAAAAAAAATGTGGGCAGACTAGAAAGTTGTGTTATAAGACTTGTCCTAGCTTGGTTGGTCAACGTTCAATGACCTGTTCATCTAGGGTAAGTGGAAGAACTCGAGCTTTAGAAATAGTGTAAAAAGGTGTGGAATGTAATAGTTAATGCATTTGCCAATTGTTATACAAATCTAAATCAAATACTATTTAGATCTACACTAGCTAGTTGGCTTGTGTTATGTTGCTGTTGAGAGCAAAAAATTATTTTAAGACAGAAAAATACAAAGACATTGTCAATGTATTTTCTAGGATGGAGAAAATTTTTAACCATAAATTGAAAATCTGATGGATGTTTAATAAAAAAAAATTGAGAATCACATGCGTTAATAAATATTGTTTATGCTAACTAAAGTCTAAGTCAGGAAGTTGCAAGATAAATGTATATTAAAATGAGAAATAAATGTATATTAAAATATATGATCCTGTATAGTGATAAATTAAGTGCTAGTGATAAATTAAGTGCTGAGAATCATCAAGCAAACACCATCATATGATCCATTAAATGTTTCAATTGAGCCTATTATAATGTTATGAGCTAAGAAGATTAAAAAGGCATTTAATGAATAAATTCAAGATATTTCAGCTTTATTTCTGGAATCAATTTGTCTTTCTACTTATATGCGAATTAGGTCTATTTTTCTATTGTGTAGTTTTATGTTAATGGATTTAACTTTCAATCTAACTATTGGATTATATTGAAATTTCGCTAAAAAATTCTAAAGGTCTTGTTTTTAATAAGGATAAACTCTCAGTAGCGTTCAATCATTGAAAATGCCTTACGATAAAGCTCAGAAGTTCCTGTATGGAATTTGCAATATTTTCGTAATTGATTTAGGATTTTTTTTTCTATTTTATTTATAACTTCTTTGTTATTTTTAAAGTCTTGTTTAAGAAATTTTATATAGGGTTATTTAGCTTGTATTTAAAGAATAAATTGATTATTCAAAAATAAAACTTGTACATGAGAGTTTACGTTTACTCTTAGTTCTTTAGATAACTTTCATAACTTATCAAAGACTAGTATTTTATGGAGTTAATCCTCATACATTCGGTTCTTGTTTTGTTATAATCAATGGATCAAGGTTTTCAATCTTATTCTTTCGGTTCTTGGTTTGTTATAATTAATGAGTCGGGGTTTTCATTCAATAACTTTTTTTTCATTTAGGTAATCATCCACTGATTTTTTTTTTGAATTGTGTTCAATCTTGATTATGGGTTCTAAATTTCTTACCATTAAGGTTTGCATTAATGAGTCCTTCAGATTTTTTAATTTAATAGTATGAAAATCATTTTTTTTTTTTTATGAATAGAAATAAGTTAAATTTCATTGAAACAAAATAATGTGCTAATAGATTCCTCATTTTCTTATTATTTTTTCCACCAAAAATATAATTTTTTTTCTATGTTTTTATTTAATAAAAATCAAAAGTAATAAGAACAAAACCCTTAATTTAATTGCTTTACTCTCGGACATCCAACCAGCGTATGTTATTTCTACTTTTGCCAAGTTAGGAAACCTATTGTAGAGGGATTTCTAGGCTTGATTTGCAGGGTTCAATCCACAACCACCCCTCATAAATTGTCTTTGTTCATTAACCTGTTTGTAGATTCGTTTACATGCTAATGAAGTATAGTTTTTATCTATAATTTTCTTGACCATTCTCAAGATTTCCCACACCAATTAGTCTGGTAAACCATCCATTGAAACCAATGTTTTCTTCTTCTCACTGAATCGAACCAACCCAATTCTTTTGGCTTCTAGCATAGTCTTTGTGCTTTATATATATATATATATATATAGAGAGAGAGAGAGAGAGAGGGTGAGATTGTACATGGGTGTTTTCTTCTTCTTTTTTTCATTTGTTGTAGATCTAGGTTTGGATTAAGAGGGTGGTGGCTAG
>Ga0307518_10003544_pt1 | contig 11228 bp, 13 predicted proteins | sample 25_EM_MG_FD_203889 | JGI IMG/M metagenome (GOLD analysis project Ga0307518, IMG submission 203889) | Populus trichocarpa ectomycorrhiza microbial communities from riparian zone in the Pacific Northwest, United States - 25_EM | ecosystem: Host-associated > Plants > Roots > Unclassified | place... | reverse complement strand
AGGTGCTCCCATGATGGGACATGGAGGTGGATGTTCATGTTCCCAACTTCGTCCTCGGAGTCGGGCTTGTCTGCCTTGCGGTTGGCACCATCGCTCTTCCGTGACTTTTTCTTCACCCTTGGTTCATCGCTGCCAGCTTGTACTTCAACGTCCGAATCCACACCCGATTTCCTTGGCCTGCCACGCTTCTTGGTAGACGCTGGCGCCTCGACGACTTCTGGAGAGGACTCCTGGGCGAGTGATTTCCTTGAGGGTTTCGCAGTGACGCTCTTTGGCCTGGACTTGATAGGCTCCGACTTACGCGCTGCGGCCTTGTTCTTCCTCCTTTTGTTCCAGAACTCATCGATTAATTCTTGCGCGTTCCTTGTGGCTGTCAGCCAGGAGACACCGTCAGCAACAAGGAACACTCACGCTGCATCATCTTCGTCTACCCAGCTATTGTGTTCCGCGCCATAGTTCTTCCATTTGACGAAGTACCCCATCCTGCCCTGGAATGCCATTTGCGCGGTGTAAGCTGCCAGGGCCAACGTTGAAAGACATTACGACTTACACCAGAGAACTGTCCCTTCTTTGCATCCAGAATTAGCTCAATTTCGTACTCCTCGCCCTCTTCTTCCCCTTCGTCTCCCTGTGCTGCTCCTTCTGATGGATCCTCTGCTGACTTCATCTCCTCGACGTCTGACATGTCTGCAACGTCAGACGACGACCGTCGCGCCTTTTTTGCGGAATACTTTTTGTGCGCAGAGCCCGTGTGCTGGCGCTCAGACTCGCTGTCGGAGGTCACTGCATCTTTGTGAGGCATTGTGCGCGTCCAAGGCTGGTCAACAAGAATGGGTCGCGTTGGTGGCGGGGGGGGAAGTCGTGGGAAAAGATTTGAAATGCAGCGGCACGACGGACCCTCGATGACCATTTTGGGTATTCGGGGCACAGGGCGCTCCGGTCGCGTGCTTAGCAGACTCGGAGGGTCGACTTGTGTGTAATGCAATCTCAGACACGGAATCTGGCTAACTGCGGGGAATCAGGGTTTTCAGTGGGTGAAAGTTTGTACGTGAAACGAGCAGTGCCACTTCGCGGATATCTTTCGGGCGCCATCTTTAGTGCGCGACAGCGTGCGCTGGATCAAGCGGGACTATTCTCCGAGCCTTCGAGCTGACTGAAAGTATGATTAAGGTTGACACTGCAAGGGACACTCTAACAAGTGATTTGAGAAACGAGGACAGACGATCTAAAGAAAATGTGGCGCCGAGCAAGATGATGGATTAGAACGCTGATAGCTATACATCAGTCTCTCTGTCTACGAGATGGACTAGCACTGCGACCACGACCATCACGTCTTCCTTTCTTCGGACCCGATGGGGGAGGCCGCACGAAGGCGTAGTCACATTGAATGACTTGTTCCAGCAACGGGGTACCAGGTGCTTCGTCAATAGCAGCCTGAGCTTCTGCCATTGTTTCGTATTCGACTAATGCATAGCCCTGCGGAGAAACTCGTCAAACTCCTCGGGCGGGGTACGACAGCCGTGTACATACCTTGACATATCCAGTGCGTCGGTCAAGGTTGAGGTGCAGGTTCTTAATTTCTCCAAAATCTGAGAATTTGTCGGTTATATCTTCCTCCGTAGCTTCCTCGTGCACATTTGTAACCAGGACAATCCATCCTTCCACGGCTGTGCACGGGTACGGCGATGGAAGAGCATGTGAGCGAAGACAGTTTTTTCACGGATCAAGAAGAGATACCCACAACGTGCAGCCCTCGTTTCTGAGTCTTTTGGATGGGATGATTCCACCCGGTCATAGGTGACCTCTGTATTGGTTACGCCACCATCGTTTCCGCCTTGAGGGGAATGTTAGGTGCACACGGATGACCCCCCTCGACCGCCCGCTTACCTGGCCTTTGGAATCCTCTCCCTTTGCGTCGCAGGGTTCCTCCGTTCGCGACTGTTCAGATAGGCTCAATGTTGTGAATGGATTGCAACACGAGTGAGGCGTACCCTCATCAATATTCATATCATCGTCAGACATGGCGGTCTTGTTGGTTGTGGTGTGACCGGCGTGACAAGCCCACAGTTGGAGAAACACGGGCCGCTACCGGATCTTCGGCGCCGGACGCTTTGTAATTTCTTTTTTGCACATTTTTTGAGTAATTTTGAGTTCAAACCATAGCCTGCTTACGCAATAACGTACATAGCAACCACCCTACTAAGCGCAAGATCCCATCTTCATCGCGTGCACGAGCGTCACTTCGACTCCATTGTGCCTCCCGAAGTCGATCCTCTCGTCCATGTTGTCTTCCAAGGACGCCCAGACGTGCTTGCTGTCACCAAACATGCAACAACGTAACCTGCTCTGGTCGGGACCATAGAACCAGTTGCGCTGCGAAGCCGATCGACCGTGAGTGTACCTGACTGGTGACACTGCCCTTGCCGTTTCCCAATTTCCTCCGCCCCATACATTTTTTACAGCGTGCCTTGGCTTGCCTTCATTGGTGCGGTGTGTAGGGTCCTCCAAGTATTTAAAAGCACATTCGGATCCTCCTGCTTTCCATTCATTGCACACTCTCCTATCCCTTTTAAATCGTCTGCACATTGTGCCATTCGTGCACCTCACTCATGAATCCGCTACCTCTCATAAACCACCCTTGCACACTATGTTGCAGGCCAACATCGATGTGGTGCAGCCGCTGCCAAAACGCGTGGTATTGCACTCCGGAGCATCTTCAAAGCGTGAGCACGCCAGATCACGACCACGCGAGTTAGCCTTACATTAATCTTGTCACCGTGCAGGACTGGCCACGCCACCGAAGGGAGTGTATCCCCGCGGCGCAGGCGCAAAACTATAACATTATCGCGACCCCGCCACCCGCCGAACAGCAAATGATCACCGTTTCTGCCATACTGTTTAGTCCAGAAGAAGGTAGGGTACTACTCCCACATGGTACACGCGAAGGACCCTTTTCTAAACTCGCCATTCCCAGAACGGCCTAGAATAATCACTGTCAAATGCCGCCCGCCACAGGTTCCGACCCAAGGAATGTGCCCTCAGCCACTCGTTAACGTGCACTTCCCCGATGGCCAAGCAGAGAGTATCGTCTTAACGCAAGGATTGAATGGTGAACCCTTACGCTTCCCACTCCACTTGTGGTACTCTCCAACGGCTTTGTCACGATCCGCCCCGATCAATCGCGCTATTTACCACATTACCTCCGGAGCTGCATTGAAGCAATGGTGCGGGACCGTCGTCGTGCTTAAATTCAACGGATCGAGGAGACAGGGCTACTCTGATGCAGGGTCGAACGACCTTCCTGCCCTGTCGGCGTACTTCTTGGCATATAAGTAAAAACACTAGAATTGGTGATTCATTGATTATTCATATTAATTTGTGAAGACGCACTCAATGTAATGTGGGTCTCCATTACACCTTAGTTGGTTCTCTCGCAGACTCTATAGACTTCGCGTACAATACCTGTCATTCCAGTTTTATGTAGCTATTAACTCCTTTCGTTCTAGTATTCTTATTGATACTCCCTCGCTGTCCATTATCACTGCCAATTAAAATCGGTTTATACTCTAGTTCGTCAGAATGATGCAACTCTGACAAAACGATTACTTGACCACGTCAGTCACACCATACCACCACCTGGAGACAATTGTTGTGGCGTCTTCATCGAGTTGGCATGTGTCCGATCTGCAGACCCTGCACACACAAACATACGTTACTGTAGTAGGTCTCGAGGATCTGAAGTTGAGATTCGGTAAGCTGTCGCTCACGTGGCAATGGGCTAGCCTTTTTGGGAACAATCCAACTTAAATCTCATTTTTGCATGCAAACACCAAATACAATGCTTTCCTTTGTATCGTTCTCGCAACAGGCGGACCACTCATTCGAGAGGGCTCGCCATCATCCCGACCTTCAAGAAGATGATCACATGGACATCGATGATCTCGAGGAAGGTGAATCAAGGCTCACCTGTCCAGGAGAAACCATTACTTCGGCTCACGATTTCATGCGGTAGGTACGCGTAAGTACTAGAACGTGTCGCTCCGCTCAGATGACAGGGGTTCGTAAACAGTGGTCATGGTACCTACACAGACAAAGACCTGGTGATTGCCGCAGTAGCAGGCACCATTGAACGGGTAAACAAACTTGTGACTGTGAAAGCAGTGCGTACCAGGTATGAGGCATCCATTTCAACGGCGGAATGCATTCAATTTTTCATCTTTCACATGAAATAGATATACCCCAGAAGTGGGTGACCTGGTGGTAGGGCGCATTACGGAGGTTGGTGAGCACGGGCATTGGGCTATGTACTGCCATTAATCCGGTTTTTGTCTAGGTCCAACCACGCAGGTGGAAGGTTGACGCTAACTCTCGTCAAGACGCTGTCCTCATGCTTTCGTCAGTCAATTTACCAGGAGGCGTGCAGGTTTGTCATCACGCCATGATTATTGAGGCACAACATCTCATGGTCTTTGGGCGCAACAGCGGCGAAAATTAGAAAGCGATGAGCTCCAGATGCGTACCTTCTTCGAGGAGGGTGACTTGCTTGTGGCAGAGGTGCAAGCATTCTTCTCCGATGGCGCAATGTCTCTCCACACGCGCTCTCTCAAGTATGGCAAGGTCAGTTTGTTAGCTCATTGATAACCCCATTTCTCATTCGTTTCCGAAGTTACGGAACGGCCAACTCATTGTAGTACCTTCTGTGTTAGTCCGCCGCCTCAAATCACATTTCATTACTTTGCCGTGCGGTGTTGACCTTATTCTGGGACTTAACGGGTACATATGGATCAGCAAGCACATGAAAGACAGCGACCAAGGAGAGGAAGGATTCGACGCTGAGGCCGTATACTCTAACCAAAACGATGTATGTTCGGTCTTGTAGCATGTCACCCATTGATAGTGCTGATCTCGACTTAAGGATATCGACAATTCAACACGCAATGCGATTTCCCGTGTTAGCAACATCATCCGCGCCTTGGCAGAGCATTTCGTCCCGCTTACAGATACGCTTCTTCTGGAGGCATATGATTGGGTGATGGAACAAGAGGTCAATACCAAGGACTTGGCATTAGGAGATATCAGTGATTCTCTTGTCGCAGCCATGTGTAGCACCAGATAATTAGGTACACCATGTATTAGCTATCCTCATCTTCCCTTGGTTCATCCTCCTCGTCGCTGGGTGTTATATCACCACTACTGTCACCCTCCTCTTCGTCTTCATCTTCCTCGTGCATGGTTTCATCCCGCTCTGGCTGCGGTGGCTGCGGCTGCGGTGGTTGATGCACAGGACCGGTTGTACCATTAGCCATTTTTCTTGCCTCCGCAGCCCTCTTCATTTCTTCCTTCTCTTCGTCTACGGGAAGTAGCTGGTCCATGGCAAGATCCTTCCAGCGCAAGGCACCATTAACACCGCCGCCTGCGTAGCCCATATCCTCAAACAGGGCTCGCGATGTCGGATCATAAGGAGGTCTTGGCCGCGCAGCAGGATGTTTTATGTTCGTAGGGTTCCCATAAGGATATGAGGGATGTACCTGTGAGGGTAATACTGACGGCGGGCCATGCATTTACAAAAGGAGCCGACAAAATGAACGAACGGTGACTCACTATCCGAGTCATCTGGGTTTGGAGGTACCATGTGCGGAGGGATATCGAGATCTGTGCGCCAAGGTCCGGTTGACAAAGGAACGAAATAGGGCGGAAGGGGGCAGTCACGAGTGCTTACCGTCATCTGACAACTCGGCTGAGATGTACTCGATGGTGTCCACGGTGTCGATGGCGCGGAGTTCATGGTCGGTCATGTGCACATAGCAGTACGTGAGATCCTGTTGGCGTAGACGAGGCAATCCAATGGGAGGGTTCAACGCGTTTACAGTCTAGTACGTGATGGTGGATTCATACTGACCGTCATAACTGGTGGCTGCAGAGCGGATAGCCAAGATGTTTAGTCTACCAACTTTCTGCCCCTTTGCAATGGACCAGTGTTGGGCTAGTGCACCTGTCTCCTGAACCTGACCGTCGTGACACTAAATATTATTAGCCCCTCTCGACGAGGCCCGAGGGTCGGTGTGCAGGTGGGGAAGATGATTGAGTGGCTGTGCACTGCATTGCAAGTGTGGTGTCTTGTTTTCCCGCGCCTGGCACTTGCACTGCAAGTTAGGGTCTACTAACGTAATGGACTATGTAAGTCGATCTTAGTTCCATGCTAGTCTGTCTTAATAAGTACACGACTACGCTGACCAAACCGTCGGGAGCGGTTTCTTGGTCAATTCCCACCCTGCTACGCACAGGATGAGCAATGTCGTGATTGCTAGCAAACTGCTAAGACACCTCGGCAGAAGGCTGCTGTCCCTTCAGGCTTCTATAACTAAACAGTGTTATCTCACAGCGCCCAACAGGCGTGTGGGTACGTTGTCTTGGTATTTTTTGGTGATTCTCAAAATCACTGTCGTATGACAAGCGCTCTCTCTGACAGTTTCCACGTGAGTACGTGTTGGAGCTCAGCCAAAGCGCATCTACAGGGTTAACGACGGTGGTAGGCCCATCAGGTAACTCTAACTTAGACATGTTGACCTACCTGGCCCGGCGAGAACATTCCCATGCCAGTAAAGCATAGTGAAGGTAGTATGCGAAGAGTTTTTCTTGGTAACATGAAATTTGTTCTGCTGAACAGGAATTGGCTTGTGTCTACCTCAGCTTCGATGGTGCAAATGCAAAGCTATGAAGCAAAGACAGGTGTCTCCCAAGTTCCGACCCACCGGTTGACTTTTCGGCGACGCTGTCCTCCGACGGCGCAGTCGACGTGCGCCAAATGCCGAAGAAAACCGACACAAGCAGAATGGAGACATCGGTTTGGCAATGCCATGAAAGGTTTCCCTGTGTCATCTGAACTCATTCCCCAAGATCTAGTGGCTTCAAGCAAACTGTTGTTTGCCATAGGTTCTGACATCCGCCACTAATGGGTGCCCATCGCCCACACCCAGTAGATGGCTCTGGACCCTTTACTTCTACTTGTTTGCAGGGTCCAAATAGCAGAACTGGCAGGCGATGTGGGAGGTTGTAACGCAGACCCTCGTCTGAACTCACTATTCACGGAAGGAATGTCATGACCTCCAGGGCGCCAGGTAAAGTCTAAATTTTGTTACATCTTTTTTAGTCGGCCTCCAACAAGCAACTGACCAACTTCGGTATTATCTCGACGTTCTACAAAAATAAGTAGGATGCATGACATCTGCTCTATTTGCAGTCGATGTCACTTCGTCATACCATGGTGACCACGTGCGACATGGTTTCTCGTAAAGCAGGTACTGTATTGAAGGCATGCGTCAACCTCGACATACAAACGTAAGCGCGTGAACGCAATAGCATCCAATTGCAAGGCCCATTGGCATGTAATCCTTAACCACAGCCCATGTTCCTGCGCAACACAGGGCCCCGCAAATTTCAGGGGCCATAAGGCCCTCCTGTCTGGAGTTGTTGCGGCCGAATTTCCGACAGCAATCCTTTCAATGTGATAGGGCTGATTTTAAAACATTTCGCCCTGATCATGGTCCAGGTCGTAAAGTTGCAAAAGGAAGTGATTTTTCGTCTGGTGATAAGTAGAAACACCTTAGGTAAGTGAATAGCAATCGGAATGGAAAAAAATTCTGGGTTGAAAGGCAGGACGTTGATGGCGGCGATCTAATTAAACAGAATGGAAGTTTCGTCTGATTCCGACTCTCCGCTCGTTGCCCCTAAGAGAATTTGTGTATGAGAGGGTGCGCAAATACTCATTGATCTGCTTGAGGATTCTAAGTATGCAATGTGAATATCGTTGTTGGTGCCATCCGTTGCATGGCGTTGGAACGCAGGAGCTATTGTTTCTGAACTACCGGTGCTGGAACCGGCGTCGATGTCTGGTGGTACCACCACATCGCGCTTGTATTCGAGTCTTGAATGCAGCCTTGGCATTGCACTCGTTTCATCTTCAACGCATCACCCGGTCATCGTGATAGTCGCGCTAAATACCCATCATCGTTGTTATCGTGCCCATCACCATGTGCGGTGTTCACTGACTCATCATAGCCTGTCTGTTATCCTTTCATCATTGTCCGGTGTCATGAGGTGTAACATGATCACCAATGGTGCAGATGCGGGGGCAGGTCCGACAGGTATATCTGAAAATCTAGTCACATGTTCACGTACTCGTGCATCTCCGGAACCGCTCTTCTGGTTGGAGTTGACAATGTTTCACGAATACTGTGGCAGTGAAACACTGTGGGACGTTGCAACTATTGCAAAAGGTTTAATGATGGAAGACTCTGAAGGAATATAACCGGGGCTCCTATCATTGACCAATCCATTGGTGTCGATCAAAGACAGGGGAGTTGGCAAGGTCTTCTTGAGCACAAGTCAAGGAGGTGAATGTGACGACAATTTGTGGGCTTAACTGCAGGCAATAGGAGTTTTCACTTCCAAATTTGGGTATAGGAGCTCCTATTACCGTGCAAACAATGCCTAGCCAATCACAGCTACTTGGACCTTTTGACGACAAAGCATCCAGATTTGAAGGCCTGCTCCACTTTCAGTATTCAATGTCTGGATCCATACATCGTCATTTTTGTCGTGATCAAGAGTGCAGAGGAATTTCTGGGGTCCTGTCACAACCATTCCGGGTGGCGCCATCCGATCAATTTCACCCTGGGGCCTGAAGCTACTTGATAATCAACACCATATTCGCGTTGGGTTCTGTTTGCACATGAGCACACCGAGTACTCATGTATTGTTCCGCCGCCTAACAGGTCAGTTGAGAGCGCAATTGAGAACGTTGCGGAAGCCCGCTAAACTCCTTCGGACTAGCATCACCCTAGAAGTATCTAGCTTGGGTCCCCAGCACCGAACTAGTGAATGTAGGTCATGGGACAGTCTGCTCATCTTTGCACCACACCCGGGAACCGCAGGGTCTGTCATCGCACGTGGTATCGAGTCCACGTTCCCGATTACATCATGGCGAGGGAGCCATCTGGGTACGGGTGGATCATATTCATGTCGTACAGTCCTATGACATCCGGGTTAAGTAAGTACGAACGGCATATTCCTAGATCCATATGTACTAAAAAATTCCGTATGTTCTGAATTGGTGTACACGATCTCTACAGGAAAACGAGGAACGTACCTCCGAGGTCACAGGCAATTACGGATGACAAATAGTCACGGAAAACCAGTCTTTCGTAAGTGTATTGCATTGATGATATTTTTTGCAGACAGTCCAAGTCTTCCAAGTTCTTCCCGGAGTCGTGGTTAAAGTTCTTTAAAGTCTCGGTGAGCTCTGACCTACCAAATATTTTCGACCTTGAGGTAACATGGCTTATGGTGAAGAGTTTAGCCCACCGGGTTTTCAGACCCTAGGGGATGAAGAGTGCAACCCAGTTAGTAGGCTAGTGCGCATGTTTCTTGACCTGACTGACGTGTCATCAAATATTATCAGCCCCTCTCACCGAGTGTGGCACGTTGGGTAGGGTGAATCATTAGCGTGACTCTGCACTTCATCATAGTGGTGTCGTTGACACTCATACCCAGATACCTGGGTACCGGCACTGGCACCTGCAGCAATGCACTATTTTAGGGTCTTGCATGCGCTGATTCTAAGCTAGTCCGTCTTAATATACAGCTTGAACTGCGAAGGCTGCTATGACCAGAGCACTGGGACCGTTTTCTTGACCAGCTCCCATTCCTCCACTAAGTACAGGATGAGCAATATTGTTATTGCTGATTTTCCCTACTATCTGAAAAATGTCGAATGACTGCGCTTCCTGAGTTTTTGAATACTTACTATGGTAGGACGCACTCAGATTGGAAGGAGACGAGGCTTGTTACGACAAGCTAAGCCAAACAGGGACTATTTTGAGCACTTTTGCTCGGCTATGTTTTGCGGCAGATCGTGGCGGCCCACCTAGCAAAGCCAAGAGTCGGCGGAAGGCTGTCGCCCCTGCTCACTGCCGCCCAGCTGGCGTGAGCACATTGTCGTGGTATTTTTTTAACTTCCTACTGTCACCAATCAAGTACTCTCAGGCTCTTTGACAGTTTATACCCCAGGTAGTAAGTTGATCGCTACAAGTCAGCCGAATAATAAAGGAGGTAGCAACAGGTAACTCTAACTTGACGCGCTAACCACACTCTATTGATGGGAACGCTCAAAGAGTTCCCTTGCTGCTGTGAAATTTGTTCTGCTGCTGAACAGTTGTTGATTTGTGTGTAGCTAGTATGCCTCGATCCTGTGGATGCAAAACTATACGCGACGCAAGTATTGGTGTCTTTGGCGTTCTTACCAACCCTTTGACTTTTCAGGGGGATGTCCTCCGTACATACTTGTGCAGACATTGCGCATCGTATATCCTAATGCCGAAAAACCCAATTGGTACCGACAAGCAGAATGAAGAAATTGGTTTGGTGATGCCATGAAGGGTTCCCTTTCTTATGGTGCTGTATGTTCCCTGGACCTACTCCTCGTGACTTACATAGTGGCTCCAAGTAGAAGTTTGTTTGCCATGTATTCTGACATCCGCCAATACGGGGATCCAAGGCCAATATCCAGTCAGATGGCTCTGGACCCTTTACTTTTACTCGTCTTAAGCTCCGAGAAGCAGGACTGGCAGGTGATGTGCAGTGGTGAGAATTTGTGGCGCATGTCCTCAGCTGAAGCTACTATTTACAGAAAGGATGATGACATACAAAAATTCGCCAGGGAAGGTAAGTTTGAATTTTATTCCACCTGTTCAGTGACATGGTAGTGATGTCTTCGGTTTCATCTGGACCAAGTTGGGCGTTATACAACAATGGGATGGTCTTGTGATGTCTGTGCTATTTGCAGTCGATGTGGCCATCAAGATGGGTGTCAACCTGCAATCGAATATCGACATATGCATGTAAGTACGAGGACGCACCAGCATCCAAGAAACATCATAAGTGGTCCTTAACAGTGTGTTCCTGAGAAACAGCAGGGCCTTCAGGGGCCATAAAGGCTCTCTTGTTTCGACTCGATTTTTTTCAAAAACATGGTTTTTCGTCTGGGCAGAAACACGGGGTAAGTGTTCGATTCCTTGAATCCTCAAGCAGTTCAATATTAATACTGACGTCGGTCTTCTGTAAAGTCATATGCAAATTCTTTAGAGGACTCATGGGAGAATCAGAATCGGAGGAAGATAAGCCTCGATTCCGTTTTATCATGCATAGTCAATTGGATCGGCACGATTAAC
>Ga0307518_10003543_pt1 | contig 11229 bp, 13 predicted proteins | sample 25_EM_MG_FD_203889 | JGI IMG/M metagenome (GOLD analysis project Ga0307518, IMG submission 203889) | Populus trichocarpa ectomycorrhiza microbial communities from riparian zone in the Pacific Northwest, United States - 25_EM | ecosystem: Host-associated > Plants > Roots > Unclassified | place... | reverse complement strand
CAAAAGAGTGATGCTGTAAGAAAAACATCCTTTGCTGCAAAACCAAGTACAGAGATAGTCTAAAACACACGTACTTAACCGTGATTGGTTTGTCCTTATTCCTACTCATGTTCTCTAATCGAAGAGACCAGATTTTGCAGAAATCGTAAAATCGGTGGTGAAATCGCGATTTTATGCGATTTCACCCGATTTTAACGATTTTACCTGATTTTAATCCGATTTTATCTATTTCCGAGTTTTTTGAATGATTTTGCACGTTAAGTCTATATTGACTTGTAAAATTATACGATTTTACGAGTTGAATCGCGATTTTAACAACCATGGTTTACCCTATAACTTTCAGTCATGATTTAAGTTCGTGAAACCATTCGACTCTTTGCTGAGTGATTGGACTGATGGTGATTGGTATACATATCATCTCACTACTTACTGAGCTCCTATATTACCTTCACAAAGGTAATCACTAGGACAACAAGAGACTCTTTTGAAATTAGATGTTGCTTACATCAATATCTCACATAAAAAGACATAAAAACTGCATGTAGGATGTATGTTCTACAATTAAACACTATTGCATTGAGACATGTCAAACCCTAAAAAGCATCTTAAATTGCAGGACTTAGGGCTGATAAAATGGTCATCATTAAGGAGATGACCTCTATTGAATACGGGTTGGACTTTGAATCCTTACAGCTGTTAAAAGAGGATTGCTTGAGACTGGATGATAGTAAATTATCACCCATAAAAAATATGAGTTGCTCCAGAATCCACGAGGATGGGTTTTTAAAGAAATATAGGAGGATAGTGGAAATCACAAAGGTGTCCATGCAGAATTCAGCAATTAAAGCCTTGATGTATTTTTAGGACCCTGAGTACCAGTGCTTCACTTTTGGGAATATAGACATGTGTCTTACTTTGAAAGAGTATGGTTTACTGACTGAAGGCCCTCGAAATCTATACAAAGTCTATTTTCATCAAAGATGTGAAAAAGTGTTAACTGAATTGGCCTAATTTATCAAAGTTTCAGGTCTCCATAAGATATTGTAGAAAAGTGTTACTAACCTAATGTGGAAGATGATCGAAAAGCTATTCAAAAAGAGGAAAAATTACTCTATAATTGTTGAAGAAAAGGGAAAAATACTTGCTTTACGAATCTTTGGTTTAGTGTTATTTCTAAACCTCATTGGAATAATCAATTTAGAGGCGTCTGCAACTTTTGTTGCATATGAAAACACTTAGATAAATCTCACTGCGACGATACTAATAAAAACTATCTTGATGCTTAACCATTATAGGATCGTTAGCAAGGGATTGATGAGATGTTGTGAACATTTGTTATACATATGGTTGATTAGCCATATAGAAACCAAGAAGCTAGTATTCAACAACTTCTGGTGGTTTAGTCAAAAACCATTGGAGATAGTTAAAGAAGAGGAGTGGAAAGACCTGAGTGAGAAAAACTAGAAAGTAAAATTACAAGGAATCCCGTATGGAGAAGTAAAATGGAAAGCCCCGTAGATGAGAGCAACAAATTGCTTGATGAGTTATGGGCAAAAACAATGGGTGTCTCTGATGGCAGTGACTGGATATGTCAGCTACGCACCCGTTTTGGTTGTAAGGCAACTTGATGGCGTACAACATGTGGTAAGGATGGCCAAGTTATTTTTCAAAGACTAATATGTTTTGAAAGTTATGGAGAACATCAAGTAAGATTGGAAGCTTCTAGTATTGGTCAAGAAGCAATTATATAGTTTGAGAGATCCAGTTACTAGTGAAAAGTATCCAAAACAGAGCAATCAATCATTAATCACCATCCCTCATTACTCTTGGATTTGAAGCTGAGACTTTGCAAGCTGTTGAACCAACTAAAAAGAAAAGAGGATTAGCAACGAGGAAGAGTTGAGAAAACAACTGGAAAATATCCAAATAGAGGTCGGCACCAGTAAAGCCTTTAGGATATCCATTCAGGAGCAACTCCTCACCAAAAAAAATTGAGAAAATTTGTAGAGTAACAACTGGAGGAAAAGGACAAGAAAATCATCTCCTTAAAGAAGCAACTGAAAGAAGAAAAAAAACGTTTATAAATCGAGCTGAGAAAAAAATAAGAATTATTGGAAACATATTGGATGTAAACAGTACTAAGCTAAACACTTTGAAATCCAATTTCAATGATTACTAAGAAAGGGCTTATATGTCTTTAAAGACCCAAGTTGAGTTAGAAAGCCAGATTAAGCTATATGAAAGGCTATATAAGAAGCATGTGATACTGGAAAGTGAGCTAGCTGAAGAAAAAGCCAAAGGAAAAGTTATCAGGGTATTCAAAACTGATTTGGATAATAAGAAAAATGAGAACTTGTTAAAGAAGAAGGTCGACAGATAAAAGGCCAAGACAAAACATTTAGAAGAAAAGAACAAACTGCTCAAGTGCCACAACTAGATGATTGACACCAACAACAATCAACTTAATAGGAACAATATGTTACTATTGAAGAAGTTAAGAAATGTGGATAAGCAAATTGAATGAGCCTATGTCTATGCCTGAACAATCTGCCACAATGCTTGATAAGTTGGAAGGGATGTCCACTGATATCAACAAAGCATGGTTGAGACTAATGTTTTTTTTTAGGGACATAGAAAACAAAGGCTTTGCCTTTCTCCCTGTAAAAGATGATGATGAGTAGACTAGCTTTCAAATGTAAACTTTTTCATCAAGTATTAATGAAAAGGGCTTAGACCCAACCTTTTGAGTAATATCTTTTTGTGATGAATATATTTTTATTAAGCATTAACTCAGATTAAATTGTCTCGATAGCTACAAAAGGATTAGAACCCTCTCGTTATATAGGAATGGTGGCCATATATCAGCTTGAGGTATAGCTAATTCATGTCCAACATACATCATAATGCATAATCATATATATCCATATGCATTTATGAATTTTGGAAAGTGCATGACATATATTTGAAATATAGGCTCCCCTCCCAGAATCTACAATATTAGGCTTCACAAAAGGATGAAAAACAAAGAGAGGACTCACTTTAAAGCCCACTACCAAAAGGAATTGGAAGACATTAAGAACAATATGGATCAAATGGCTAGCATACTCGAGCAACTCTATTACCTACAGTGGGAACTACAATGCATTGCCTTATAATTATGAAAGATTTCCCAATATTGAGGGAATGCTCATGTGTTTCAGACCGAGATTGATGAATTAACTTAAAATGGCAGGTGTTTTACACTTGAAGAACTAGAAAGGCAACGAAAATCCAAAGGCAAAGAGTTTGTAGATGTCATCAAAGAGATAGAAATAAACAAACTCATAAGTGAGGAAGAAGCCAGTGAATTCCTAAAGCTGGTGAAGCACAGTGAGTATAGTATGGTAGAGCAGCTAAAGAAAACTCCTGCCAAGATATCAATAATATCTCTTATCCTAAGTTCTGAGCCCTACCACAATGCGCTGCAAAGAGTGTTGAACGAGGCATATATGCCCCAAAACATGGCCCAAAAGACTATGGAGCATCTAGTCGGAAGAATTCATGCAACAAATTACATATATTTCGTTCAAGAGGAGCTCGATGCTAGAGGAACGGGTCATAATAAACCTCTATACATCACTGTGAGGCGCAAGGATTAGAATATTGGTAAAGTATTGGTAGACAACGATTTAACTTTAAATGTACTCCCAAAACATGTGCTAGATGAAATGTTGCCAAACACCATGATAGCTAGGGTTTATCATGGCTCCCAAAGGCAAGTGGTGGGGATCATTGACATAGATTTATTCATTGAACCACAATGTTTTCGGTAACTTTATAAGTGATGGATATCCTCCTGTCATACTACATGATATTAGAAAGGCCTTGGATACACGCCGCTGGCATTGTGGCATCATCCTTGTATCAAAGTTTGAAGTATATTATGAATGGAACATTGGTGACATTAAAGGTCGAAGAGACCTTAGAAATTATACAGAATGTGGTTGTTCCCTACATAGAAGCCAAATGGTGCAAAGATGGAAATATTCATGCTTTTGAAATTGTTAATACAAAAATGGGTGCCAGAAAACACGATACTGAGAAAACTGGTAATTTCTGAAGCTGCAAGAAGGCGGTCAAATATTTCTTAAAGCATAGACTTCTTTTTTAGTATGATCTTATCTCTAGGAATCTTGAGAGGATAAGTTTGATAAGGTTAAAAACTGCAAGTCAGAGATTTAGGCTCAACTTTAAACTTGGAAAGGAAGTCTATAAAAGAGCTGATAATATCAAACGAGAAAAAGATTGGTCAGGTTGAAAGGAAAGGAACCAAAAAAGGAAAAGATTGTCATCCCCTCAATTCAAGTATCATTCCCCAAGACTGCTTATGTACTGCACTTTGAAGATATGATTGATGTCCCTACCTAAAGCTTAGTTATTATGGGCATTAATACATTGGAACAAGATTATAGTAAGGTCAAGAGCTGCAGTGAAAAAGGAAGGGTTGTGGAACGAAAAGAGTTGCTTTCGTAACTAACTATTCACACCATAAAAGAAATGTCTGCAAATACCTTCATGCGAAAGCTGGCAAGTGGCAAAAGGTTTCAAAATTGGGTGACCTAAAAGGCTCTTATAGTCTTCAAAAGTAAATGACAATGTTGTTTTAGTGTGCTTTTTATGCCTTGTGTTTGTCTTTGCTTTCATACCAAGTTGGCAATCTTGGCTCAAGATATTATTACATATGGTTTTCTTTGTAGTTCAGCCTTCTTTCATCAATGAGATCATGTATTTTCACAAATTTTTTCATCTTTTTATCTTTCCAATATACATACTTACACTACAACACCTTTCGCTTTTAGAAAATTTGAAAGCGAATCGTCCAAAAAATCACGAGCACATTACACTGAGAATGAATGGCCAAATTTTAATGAGTACACAATTATAATGGAAGAAAATGAATGGGAAGAGGGTGATGTAAAAGAACTTGCTAAGCTAGTAGAAAAATCAAAGCGAGCTTGGAAACCGACAAGAGAAGAATTAGATACAATTAATATCGGTACACGACAGGATGAAAGAGAATTGAAAATAAGGACTCTAATCACTGTTAGTGAAAGGAAAAACTTGATTTCACTGCTATGTGAGTATGTCGATGTATTTGCTTGGTCCTACGCAGATATGTTTGGTTTAGATACTAATATTGTAATGCATAAGTGTCATTAAATGAAGGAAATATACTTGTAAGCAGAAACTATAAAGAACTCGTCCAAATATGGTGCTCAAGGTGAAAGTCGAGATAGAAAGGCAATGTGATGCTGGTTTTTTGGAGGTGGTTAGGTACCCACAATGGGTATCAAACATAGTAGTGGTTTCCAAGAAAGGCAAAAAAATCAAAGTACATGTAGACTACAGGGATTTAAATAAAACAAGCCCGAAAGACGACTTCTCATTGTCACACATCGATGTTCTAATTGATAATGCGGCATGAAGCTCAATGTACTCCTTTATGGATGGTTTATTTGGTTACAATCATATGAAAATGGCCAACGAAGATAAAGAGAAGATAATCTTCGTTACTTCGTGGGGAACCTTTTGCTATAAGGAGATGCTATTTGAACTGAAAAACATTAGGGCCACTTATCAAAAGGCAATGGTAACTCTATTCCACGACATGATGCATAAAGAAATTGAAGTGTATATGGACAACATGATTGTTAAATCCAACGAGGGAGAAGCTCATTGTTAGATTCTAAGAAAGTTGTTTGAAAGGTTAAGAAGGTATCAGTTGAAGTTGAACCCTGTAAAATGCTCATTCGAGGTAAAATCCAGAAAGCTACTAGGATTTATGGTGAGTAGCCAAGGTATTGAAGTTGACCCTGATAAAGTAAAAGCAATTCAAGTTATGCCGGCTCCTAAAAAAAAGTAAAAGGTTTCTTAGGTCGTTTGAATTACATTACTCGATTTATATCTTAAATGACAGCCACTTGTGAACCAATCTTTTGATTCCTTCAAAAGAAAAATCTTCTGGTATGGAATGGGGAATGCCAAGAAACTTTCAATAAAATCAAGCTGTATTTCAAAATCCACCTTTGTTGGTACCTCTCATGTCTGACAGACTGTTAATTCTATATGTGACAACAACCAAAAAAAATGGGATGTGTACTCGGGTAAAAAAGAGAGTGATCTATTACCTGAGTAAGAAGTTCACAAATTATGAGTCCAGATATACAATGGTAGAGAAGTTTTGTCGTGCACTTATATTGGCTATAAAATGACTTTGACAATATATGTTGTGTTACACTACATGGCTGATTTTAAACCAGCTCCTCTCGAACATATCTTTGAAAAGCTTTACTTATCAAGTAGAATAGCATGATGACAAATATTGTTGGCTGAGTATGACATAGTGTACATGGTAATAAAAACCGTGAAAGGGAGTGTTATCACTTATCATTTGGCAGAAAATGCAATTGAAGATTATGAGCCTTTGAATTTTTATTTCCCAAATGAAGATGTGCTGATAATAGAAAAAGGAAGAAGAACTGGACTGGTAGACAATGTATTTTGATGGAGTAGTAAATGTATAAGGCAATAAGGCAGGAGCAATGATAATTTCTCCTATCAGAAGCAATATTCTATTTCAATCAAGCTACAATTTGAGTGCACCAATAATACGGCTGAGTTTGAAACTTTCATCTTCGAATTAGAAGTTGCATTAGAATTAAAGATAAAGAAACTTGATATCTATATAGACTCAATGTTGATAATCTATCAAGTGAAAGGAGAATGGCAAACAAAAGATGAGAAGTTGATGCCATGTCAAAAATATTTGTCCAAACTAACAAAAGAATTTGACAAGATAAAATTCAGTTATATAGAAAGAGACAAAAACTAATTTGTTGATGCTTTGGCCACTTTAGCTTCCATAACTAAAATTGATTATAGAAACATAGTACAACCCATAAATATTGAAGTCAGAAATTTTATGGCTCATTACTGCTCAATCGAAGGAGAAATAGATGGGAACCATGGTATTATAATATCAAACAATATATACAACTTTGGAAATATCTCCTAGGAGGATCCAATACAGATATGAAAACCCTACGAAGGTTAGTCATGGAATATTACCTCGATGTAGAAGTGTTATACAAGAGGTTATTTGATGAAACATTGTTAAGATGTTTGGATGAGACAGAAGCAAAAAAAAACACTCCAGGAAGTTCACGAAAGGATTTGTGCAACTCATGCTAATAAACATATGATGGCTAGGCAAATATAGAGGTCGAGGTATTTCTAGATGACTATGGAAAGGGATTGCATAGAATATTTTAGAAAATGCCACAAATATTAGGTGTATAGTGATAAGATAAATGCACCTCCAACCCCTCTATTTAATTTGACATCTCCATAGCCATTTGTAATGTGGGGAATCGATGTAATTGGGCCTATTAATCTAAAAGCCAACAACGGGTATCGGTTTATCCTAGTGGCCATTGACTATTTCATAAAATATATAGAAGCATGTTCATAAGCTCATGTAACCCAAAAGGTAGTGAAGAGAATTATTGAACAAGATTTAATTTATCGATATGGAGCGCCTGAAAACATAATGATTAATAATGCTCAGAACTTCAATGGAAAATGATAGTAGAGAGCTTTGCACAAAATAGAAAATCAAGCACTCCAAACCATCTCCTTACCGGCCAAAGATGAACAATGTTGTAAAAGCTGTCAATAAGAATATTAAAAAGATTATGCAAAAGATGATAGTCATGTACAAGGACTGAAATGAAATGCTTCCTTTTGCTCTTTATGCATATCACACCGTAATAAGGATGTTTACAGGAGCTACATCTTATTCCTTTGTTTACGGGATGGAAGCGGTAATACAGCTAAAAATAGAAATCACATCTCTAAGGGTACTGATGGAATCAAAACTTAAGAAAGTTGAATGGGTCAAGATAAGATATGAGTAGTTAAATATGGTTAGTTAAAAGAGGTTAGTTGCAATCTATCATCACCAGTTGTATTAATATAGAATGGCTAAATCATATGCCATGAAAGTCAGACCCATGGTATTTCAAGAAGGAGATCTAGTGCTAAGAAAGATCTTACCTCTACTCGGCAAAAATCAAAGGAAGTGGGCACCCAACTATGAAAGCATATATATAGTGAAGAAAGCTTCTTTAGGAGAGCTCTGTTGTGTGACAAGAATGGATGGAGGCGACTTGCCTAGGCCTGTGAACTCTGACTTCGTAAAGAAATATTATGTATAGTATACTTATCTTCCTTAAATCAATAAAGTTTGATTATTCATTCTTGTTACATCTTGTGCATTTTGCAAATGATCTCAAAAAGCTCAACAAAAATACCTTTTTCAAAAATCATTTTCTTTTAAACAAAGGCTTTTAATATTTGACTTTGACTAACGATTTTAAGAAAAACCAATGATCTGTCAAGTGCAACGATTCACCTAACAACTCCCTAGGAGATGGCTAAATACCCAGATGAATGATCCAACCATCAAAGTTTGTTATGTAAAAGCTACATGTAACAAAGACGATGAAATTTTCATGAGTCATGAACTCACAAAACAATTCCATGCAAATCGCTACGATAATGAGGTCAAAATTTATCAGTCCTGACCAATCTTGCTTGAAAAGAGAAAATATCATTTTTGATATCCTTTAGAGATAAATATGTTCCTTGTAGTCCTGATTTGAGATGAATTGAAGTTTTTTTTCTTTGTAAGATAACTCTGGCTAGGATCACACCTCACACTGGGGGCAAGTATTAGAAAATAAAGGTATTTGAGAATGTCCACTAATGATGAGAAAGTGGTTAAAAAACCTAGAAAAAATAAAATACATGTGAACAAAATCCATAAGATCTTGATTAAGGCCGCAGAATAGGAAAGCCTAATAAACCTAAAAAAAAAGCAAAGAAAAAAAGAAAAAAGCTTTTTTAAATGACAAATCTTGAAAAGACGCATAAGGAAAAGGAAAATTGTTGAGGAACTTGCAAATGAAATAGGAAAATGCATTGGTATCTTGACAAGATCATATAAAGAGATTTCAAGAAAGAAAAGTCGATTAGGTGTTCGATTAAAGGTTTGGAGCGAAAAGAGAAACATAAAAAGATCTTTTGTCTCAACTTCCAAAAGAGAAGATCTTTGATAGCATAGCATATGCTGGAAGAATAGCAAAAGAGAATGAATGGCATAAAGGAGTGAAAGTGATCCTAGACCCATAAAAACCCTCAAACACTATTTGAGCCTTTGAACTTCTTTTCTTTGGTAGCCATAAAACTCAGCCTTCATTACATGTTTTGAAAAGTCCATTCTAATAAAGCGAGTGGAAAAGACTGATAAATAGCATTCTCAAAATGCAAGAAACCCTTTATGAGAATCATGATAAAGTGAAAAAGTATTCATCTTTTTTCACATTGAGAAAATCCAAACACAAGACTTCAAACAAGTATTTGATTTTTTTTTTAACCCAATGCAAAATAGGTCATCTCCTAAACCAATCACCATGATGAAATATCTTTCTTCAAAGACTAATACAAATCATGAGAGTTACATGAACATTGTTATTCGGTATGTCATTGAAAAATCTCAGGTTTTTGCAAAGACAAAGTAAATCTTATGAAATCTTTGTTAAGAAAAACACTCTAAAATAAAACCAAAGTGTATGTCGTGAGTATTTGAGAAAAAGCACACGAAAAACAACGTTGTCATAAAACAGAGTTTTAATTCATTCCCAATTAGAAAAAATGTGATAACATTCGCCACAACCTATATACTCACAAAAAGAGAGAGATACAAAGGCAACTTGACACTCAAGATGTGAAAGTAGCTCACATGAACTTGCTTGAGTAAATTGGGAGGGTGAGCCGACAAGAGAGACCACCACAAAAATTACAACCCTCAGCAATCATAAAAAAGATTATGAAGAAAAGGGTGCTATATTTTGAAAAGCATGCATTGCATATGATTTATCCTCAACTTTGAAATAGTGTTAGCACAGGATACACCAAAGGCGTTGAAATCTGTATAGGTGAATAGAAGTCGAGAAATGGCAAAGAAATCTCATGCATAAGGTGTCGATAACTAAAGTCATAAGACAAGTCGTTCATTTTAAGAGTTTACCCTTGTAGGGTATTTTTTTATTTTGAATTTTTTTATATAAAGATTTTGGTAGGATCCAATGTAGATCCTAGTATTTGAAATTCAAAAAAAAGGGGTCAGTTGATGCAACCATATTTTTTTATAGTTTTACCTGCATTTACCTAGTATTTTGTTCATGTTTTATGTATAAAATGCCTTGATAATATTTGTTTTATGTTTTGAAGGTATTTTTTAATGTGAGTTTCAAAAAAGAGTAAATTGAAGATAAGATTCAAACCATGTTCCAACCCATGTTGAATATTGACATATTTGACTTTTGATCGTGTTTTATGCAGAACTTGAATTATAGAGGTCAAAATGAAGTGATTCCAGTGGCATTAGAAATCTATCATCCATACCTTTCTATACATATATGAAAAGAAAAATAAAAAAGAAAAAGAATGTAAATTGTAGCCTTCAAAGACAATTCTCGTATTTTGTCAATTTTGACGTTCGACCATTCTGACTTGAATATTTTGAGTTAAAGAAGTTCATTTGATACAAACTCAATTTTTTTGGATTCATGACTCAAAGACCTATCATCCTTCCAAATTTCAGAAGATAAAAAGCTGATATGAGAGAGATATTATTTTTCTAAGACAACCTATAAATTCTATCAGTAGACAGGTTTTGTGAAAAAACAGGTCCAACTTATTTAAATGCAGATTGTTTACTTTGGAAAGGACTGTTTTTATATATATTTTTTTTAGGAGAATACAAATGGATTGGAGGGATATGGGGATTAGGGTTTCCTATCAAATAAAAAGAAAGAGAGAAAAGAAGAGGAGGAGATGACCAAAAAGAAGAAGAAAAACTCCACCATTTTCTCTTATACCCGAAATTATGTTCTTGTATGTTCTATTCATTATTTTTTCAATTGAAATGCAAGGCTAAGTTATTTTTCTTGGTTGAAAGGATATAGAAACCTTCGGATTTAAAAAACTGTGAGATCTATTCTACCTTTTCTTTTTAGTTTATATGATGAATATAAATGTTTCCTATGCTTATTTCCTATGGTTGTTTAGTTTGATTGTTAGAGCATACTCTAAATTATTATTCTAAATCAATCTACTACTAAGTTT
>Ga0307518_10003542_pt1 | contig 11232 bp, 12 predicted proteins | sample 25_EM_MG_FD_203889 | JGI IMG/M metagenome (GOLD analysis project Ga0307518, IMG submission 203889) | Populus trichocarpa ectomycorrhiza microbial communities from riparian zone in the Pacific Northwest, United States - 25_EM | ecosystem: Host-associated > Plants > Roots > Unclassified | place... | reverse complement strand
AGGCTGTTTACTTGTCACCGTAAGTACTCGTCCCTAGTTTGCACTTAGTATAAGTACTCTGTAGATTATCCTGTACTCCTTAGTCTGAAATCAACCATAGTCATCTACTCCTGGTCCTGTCCGTCTCTGTCTCTGTCTCTGTCTCTTCTCTTGACCGGAACCTACACAAGGGATCAACGCTCGTTGTCCTTAGTCGTTGAATCCAAGCGGTCACCAACTCCGGCCGGACTAATCTCTTGTCCAGCCCTCTGCCCTTGTCCTTCGTCTGTTTCCGTCCGGACTTGACCGGACCCCTTACCGGAGTAGACCCGGACTTGACAGCGACCAGGCTTGAAGAAGGTCATCTACAAGAGGACACAACACATGGTTGAGGTGGTAAGATGATGGCTCACATTGTCCAGGAATGATTCCAGCAATATAGACATTTTCCACCTTGTAATGGAGGTGTACTGGCAGATTATGACAGACCATGCATATTGCACCACAGGAGGCATGCTTTCCACTTTATTTCATCCCATATGGGTTAAACCAGTTGATGAAAAGGCTGAATACTAGTTGAAACTCAGGCTTCAAAGGATCAGACATTAAGAATGGTTTGTCACATCAGCAACCTAACAAAATTTCTGAAGGTCTGAAAAAAACTTGCACACTGATATCAGGACTTCTCAGGACTTTTCAGAACTTCTCAGAAAATTTCAGACCACTAGTTGGTCAGACACTCAGAAATGGGCTTTTCTGATATCAGATTACCAGATTCTCAGACCACCAGTTATTTTCAGAACTTCTCAGATTCTCAGACCACCAGACTGCCAGACTACCAGACAGTCAGATGTCAGACCATCAGATAGTCAGTTATTCTCAGGCAACCAGTCATTCTCAGACTTCCAGACAATCAGATTACCAGGCTACTGGACTGTCAGATGCTCAGAGCATCAGATTGTCAGATATTCTCAGACTACTAGTTATTTTCAGACTACCAGATTACCAGGCTATCAGACTGTCACTTATTTTCCAACTACCAGACTATCAGTATTGCAAAATAACTGTTTCCCAGGAATATCAGACTCTCAGACTATTCAGATCTTATTATCAATACTGAAATAGGTCATAATCTTACTGTAGAATATACAAAATTTACAACTAAAATGTGCTACAGGACTCATTAGTACTATCATTACATTGGGGCCAGTAGTGGTGCTGGGTATGGGTGTAGTCAACATTAGTAGCAGTGATGGTGATGGTGATAGGTACTTACAGGGTGGTTTGGTGGTGGTGGTCGCATTGTCGACATTGCTGGCTGACGATGCTGGAAGGTGGGGGGTGGAACGATGGTGGTGGTGGTAGTCGTCATTGTCGTTGTCATCATCATTGTCCAATGATGGTGGTGGTCACGTTGTTGTTGTTGTCATCTGACACAATGGTGGGGTCATGTTGTCATCATTGTCATCATTGTCTGACAATGGTGGTGGTTGCATTGTCATCGTTGTTGTCTGACAATGGTGGTGGTGGTTGCATCATCGCCATCTGACAACACTGGAAGGTGGGGGGGTGACAACGGTGGTGGTGGTGGTAGTCATCATTGTCATTGTCGTTGTCTGACAATGGTGGTGGTCACATCATTGTTGTCTGATGACAGTGGTGGTCGTGTCATCGTTGTTGTCTGATGATGGTGGTGGTGGTTGCATTGTTGCCATCTGACAATGCTGGAAGGTGGGGGGTGACAACGGTGGTGGGGGGTGGTTGTGTTGGTCATTGATGCTGGGGGTGGGGGTCGTTGCCGTCTGACAATGGTGGTGGTGGGGGGTTGTGTCATCGACGCTGGGGAGTGGGATGATGGTCGTTGTCGTTGTCGTCACCATCTGATGATGCTGGGAGGTGGTGGTTGCATTGGTCATTGACGCAGGTGGGGGGTGGGATGATGCTGGTGGTAGTTGTTGTCATCATCATCATTGATGGTGGTGGTGGGCACGGTCACGTGTTGTCGTCCAGGTGCTGGTGGTGGTCACATGGCAGTAGTCATTGTCATTGTCGTTCAAGTGGTGGTGGTGGGGGGTGAGATGATACTGGTGGTGGTGGTTGAAGATGGAGTGAGGATGAGGAACTTAGAGAAATTTCTTGAAGCATCTGTGTTTGTGTTTGTATATATGATTATATCAGCATACTGACTACCAACATTTCCTAATAGTATCTACCACTTTCCTACACCAAGAGTGAGTGGGAACCTTTGACCGTTTAAGGTAGGAGTGCTACTACACTTTTACTACACCTTTTACTATGCTTTTTGGTACACTTTTTAGTACACTTATTGTGACACTTTTACTACACATTGTAGTACAATGTTTGGTACACCTCCACTATACTTTTACTACACTTTTGGTAACACTTTCAGTAGTAAGCCTGGGCCACTTGCCAAATGGCAAAGTGAAAGGGTTCAAAGTGTGCTGATAGGCTTGACAAGAGGGCATTTTTGTATATTTTTGATGGTTAAATAGCTATGTTATAAATAATTCATGATCTAAATACTCAAAAACACGCAAAATGAGCACCCTGTCAAAATGCGCATATTGACAGGGTGCTCATTTTGCGCATTTTTTGATATTTGGAAAGCTCAGTTATTAATATTAATGATAATACATAGTCAAAATACTCAAAAATGCGCAAAATGGGCACCCTGTCAAAATGTGCAAATTGACAGGGTGCCCATTTTGCACATTTTTGAGTCATAGGTACAGAGATTAAGCAAAAGTATGAAAACCCAGTTGCAACCAGTTGCAACTGCTCCATGGAACCATACACAACTGGTTGCCATCGGTTTGATTGCAGTCCTAGCAAAATCTGAAATGTCTGCAACTGGTTGCAGTCCGGTTGCCTCCAAAAAAGGGCAAAAGACCAGACCAGACTGGACTTTGAAACACTAGAGAGGCTATGTACAGGAGGCTGGAATACTGAAGAATGACACTACTAGCAAGTGCAGTTGGGCTGCATGATGAGTAACCACAGTAACCAAATCACCAGTGAAAACATATTAGGTATATTAAACAGAACAGTAGCATTAAGAAAACTGAGAAATGGAAATAGATAGCCATAAAAGAAAACAGAATGGAGGACATGATAACAGATTGGGGGTGATGCAGACTGAATTGAAAGAAATGGAAAAGACACTGAGTACATACAGATATGGATGGTGAATGTGTGAAACATGATTGGATAGGGTACAGCCTGTGGTTAGATGTCACACCCATGACAAACTCTCAAGATGGATGTGCATGCCAGCTGGTGCTAATCTGTTATTCTGGATGTCTGGTGGTCTGAGAGTTCTGAGGGTTTCTGGTAATCTACTGTTCTGAGTTTCAGATAATCTGAGAATATCTGCTAGTCTACTGTTCTGGAGGCCTGGTGGTCTGAGAGTTCTGAGATTTTCTGGTGATCTGCTGTTCTGAGTTTCTGATAGTCTGATAGTTCTGAGAAGTTCTGATTATCTGCTATTCTGAGATTCTGATACTCTGGGACTCTGAGAGTATCTGGCAGTCTACTGTTCTGAATGTCTGACAGTCTGATAGTTCTGAGGATTTCTGGTACTCTACTATTCTGAGTTTCTGATAACCCAAGGCTTTGAAAATGTCTGGTGGTCTGATATTCTGGATGTCTGACAGTCCAATAGTTCTGAACATCTGCTCTCCAACTGGCTGATTGTCTGAAATTCTAAGAATACCTGAGAACCTGCTGTTCTGACTGTCTGACTGTCTGACTGTCTGAAAATCTCTGAAAAATTCTGATGATATCTGAGGATCTACTGGTCTGACTGGCTGATCATCTCATAGTCTGAGAAAGTCTGAAAATCTGTTGGTCTGTATATATGATGATCTGAGATTCTGAAAATATCTGATATGTACTGAAAAATACTGGGGGCCTGCTGGTCTGAATATCTGATGATCTGATAGTCTGAAAATATCTGAAATCAGCTATTTTCAGACCCTCAGACTATCAGATATTTAGACCAGCAGACCCCCATTTTTTTCAGACTCTCAGATTTTTGTTACTGATATCAGATTTTTTCAGATAATCAGATTTTCTCAGACTTTCAGAAAATTTGTTAGGTTGCTGATGTGGTAGCACGTCCTGGGAGACCACCAAAATGAGTTGAGGGGAGCAGCTTGTGCTTGTTTGAAATCCAGCCTAAGTCCTCTGCAACACATGCAGACACATAATGCACCTACTTTGTCACGTGTAACATGGTCAGACGAGGGTGGAAATCAGCCGTGTGTCACAGGCCAGCGGAGGACAAGCCCAGTATTAACTATTACAATGTAACATGGGTGGGCTACACATAGTGTTTAAAAGTCCGGTCCTAGAATCACAAAAAGACTGGCAACTGAACCGGACTGCAACCAATTTGGACCGGACTGCAGTTGCGGTCCTGGGTGGTCCATGATCAGTTCGGTTGTGGTTGCCTCCACTCAAGCAGAAAGCAAAGACCGGTCACAAACCAGTCACAACCGGTCGCTTTCTGGACCGGTTGCATATCAGTCACACCTGTTCACTTGGGCTAGTGGAATACAAAATACAAAATTACTAGTAGTGTATTATTCAAAAATCACAAATGAGAAACCCCACTAAGAGCGCAAATGCTCAAATCTATAGTACTAGTGGTTTATTATTCAAGCATTAACAAACAAGCAAACCCACCAAGAGCGGAAATGCTCAAACTGTATGACTAGTATTTGATTATTTAAATAGTATCACAAATGAGCAAACCAACCTAGAGCGGAAATGCTCAAAACTATACTACCAGTAGTTTATTATTCAAACATCAACAAACACACAAACCCACCTAGAGCGGAAATGCTCAAAACTATACTACTAGTAGTTTATTGTTCAAATATCAATGAACACGCAAACCCACCAAGAGTGGAAATGCTCAAAAGCATATTTCTGGTAGTGTGAACTGGTCTGAACTGGTTGCTACCAGTCTTTTATCAGCCTTGGACCGGTTGCCTTGAGGACTGGTTGCAACTGGTTGCAACCACTATGGTGGACTGACATGGACCGGTCCTATGTGGTTTCGGTCCGGTTGCCCAAAATCTGGCCAACAAAAAAACCAGTTCAGTCCGGTTGCCTCCAAAATTTGATGAAAAAACCGGACCGGACCGGACTTTTAAACTCTAGCTACACACACCAATATTGTCACCATGTGATTTCGGTGGGCTATGGTGGTGTTTAAGGAGGTGTGATAGATGGGGATATTGGTGTTGTCACCATGTCATATGGGCCAGCCAGGATTTTACTCCCATGCACATTAATGGACCAGCCCAGGATTACTGTAATGCAAAGGTAATGGGTCAGCTAGCAAAGACAAGTACCAATACATCTAGTAAGGGGTGATCCAACCAACCCTGCCAGGGCCTGTTCTACCGTGGATGGATTGAAGCAGGGAGACATACTGCAGGCTGATGTACCGTGGGCTGACCTACCGCAGGTTGACCTACCGCGGGTTGACTCACCACTGGTCAACTAGTTTGACTACCATGGCTTTGACAACAACCAATGAACATTAATAGATTGACTGGAATGCAAAGGTAATGGGTTGGCTAGACAAGACAAGTACCAGTATGTCTAGGAAGGGGTGATCCACCCGACCCTGCCAAAGGTTGACCTACCATGGATCACAGAGGGTGACAAACCATGGAAGCTATGGTACAATAATGATTTATCTATAAAGGTCCCAGGGACACTATTCATGTACCCAAATATGCAGATGGGTAAGTTAATGAATGCTCAGGAGATGTTGCCTCAAAGCAGCCATGGCAGAATGGCTCACTTCCAGACAGCCAGAGCACAAGGTAAGTCACTAAGTAAGTTGCAACCATATTTTAATATCTTTTAGTAATTTTTCTATGACAATCATATTTCTACAAGTACCTCCATGTATTTACACTACAGTAGCCCTCAACAAATGCTCCACACCATTGATCCTCATCCAGTCAGCACACCGTGCAACATGTGCCCACTGATGGATATTATCCCTCATATAGTAAGTCAAACAATACCGGTTTCCTTCAACAGCATTGACCCCATGACGGAGGAGCCTCCCGGAGAATGCAACCGCGGTACCTGGCTTATAGACTAGCTCGATGCCGAGGGTGGGGACGGCCATTACACAATCGGTGTATTCCCCAACATTGACAATGACATCATACCAGCTGGCATGTGACTGGGGGGTCACGGTGAAGTGGGGTCGACCGATTGGCGATAAGGGAAATATTGGTGAATGCAGTAGGCCAGAGGGATAGGGCGTGGTTCATTACCAGGTCATACATAGAAGACCAATCCTCCAATGTACTCATTCCTCGCATATTGTCCTCAGAGCTGTGGATGCATAATCGACAATGCACCCGATACAATGGCAGAAGGATATGTCATATCTTGCAGCCACTGAAATCCCGTGGGTGTGTTAAGGTCCACTGATATAGAGGCATTCTCATGCTGAATATGGGATGATGAGTAGGTGCATCCGATAATAGATATATACCCACATAATGACCCATCTGGTGCCTTGCAGGAGATAACTCCAGACACCCAGTCACTTGCATATCTTCCCTATTAAAATACCGCGGTTCTGTTCGCCAGGTCCACCCAGTTATACTGCTGGCCAGTTGTGAACGAAGTGGACTTAAAGCCTGCAGAATATTTGCCTGAATTTATTAATGAACATGGTCGAAAATAGGCAGTATTGGGGCATACCTGTGTTGGGCATGCCAGGGCACCAGGGAGATACCAGAGTGCTACGGTCCCACCCTCCCCCAAAATAATAGAGGGTTCATCCAGGACACCAGAGAGCGTTGGAGCGAACTTGGAAAGAAAGGACTGTTCCCTATCCATATTGGTACCAGGCTCCATTGCTGCCAATGCCTCCGCCAGTCTCAAGAGGTCCACACCAGACTCAACTGGAAACACATAAGTACCTTGCCAAATAGATATTGGAAATACATACCACAATTTTGATATGCAGTGACCAAAGTGGCTACCATTTGATGCATCCCAACTGAAAGGTCAACAGGGAGATCAAGAGGAATGGGAGGTGCTGTGGGGAGTAAGTCCAGGAATGCCAAAGAACAAAAGCGCCGTTGCATGTATCCAGCAACACGTTGAGAGAGCTCATAGTTTGTCGGATATGACACAGGATTAGCCATGGAGGGGATTGAACTGAGGGGAAAAGAAAGGAAGATATGCCAAAATGTATTGACCTATCTGGGAGCCCATGCCATGGCAATCAGGATATGGCAGTAATCGGTCACCAATTACCTAAATCAGTCACCAATTGAAAATAAATAAAAATAACAATAACTTCCAAATATCCTACCAATTCCGAAAATAGAATGTGGCCATGCCAAGGAACAACCTATATGCTGACCACAGGTAGCCACTCCCACACTGATATATCTAATTCAAATTGGAACATCAAATGATAAACCAATCAGATTTCAATGGAAGCAATGTGGCAGTAATTTTGTGTCCGTGGGAATAACTAACTCTTAATGGTACCATGATCATTGTTCCATGAACAATGGTCCAGTGGCATGTGGGAATACGGGAGATTGTATTATAAATATTGACCTTTGATCCTGATCCTGCATTGATGGATTCTGAAGCAATTGTTGCATGCAGGCTGTCCCTCACATTGCAATATGTCGGCATCTGATTCAGGCGGTTCATGTATTCTTTGCAGAAAAGAAGTGACCACACCATTCTGGAGAAGATGAACTGGTATGGACATGTTCAGGAAGAAGTGGTGTGTTCTTCTGTATTGAAACTTTGAATATGACCATATCCCCCATGTAGGCACTTCTGGAGCGGTGTAGAGGGTAAGTTCCGGAAGGGTGCAAAATAGGTCCACCCAAGGGAACCGGGTCTGGCTCAAACTAGTAGAGTCGGGGAGTCGGGGTAGAGTGCGCGGAGCACTTGGACAAGCAAGGAATGAGGTGTAATGAGTAGCGCAGCGGAAAAGAGAGCAGAAGAAGGAGCGCGAAGCACGCGCTAGTCGGAAGCTTAGGGAGTTCCCTAGAGAGCGGACGAGGGACTTATTCGAGAGCGAGAGACAGACAGAGGAGCACGAATCGATACGATGAACCCAACGAATACGACAAAACGCGATGGCGAGACTTTTGAACAAACGGAAACCTCAGGTAGAAGCTAAGACTCTAGCTTTTCTGTGAGGGGGAAAAAGAATGCTGTATTTCTCTCAGGTAGGGTATATGTGGCCCTAGGACCGATGTACGAAACATAAGGGTCAGAAAACACTGTAGCGCTCGAAGCGCGTCTAAGCGGAAACTCTAGTCTAAATAAGGGAAGGTGATGTGCGCTCCGGCGCTATCTAACGTAAGGAAAGGGTCCATGACATGAAGTGAATGAAGGGGAAGGGCCAGAACAGCTTAACAGAGTCGCGGGCGGTCGCGCTTGCGCGTGAGTGACGAGGGTGTTCGAGTCAGGTCCTACTCGCGCTTGGGCGAAGGACTGGCGTACTACCGCCGCGAGGGACTCCCATGTGAGCGGTCGAGCTAAGGGATCGAGTCACGAACGAGTGTGAAGGGTGGATGCGATGTGACCTGGTGGATCGTGGGCCCTGTCGCGATTGTTCTCGCACGAGCGAGCGCGCGGGTGAGTCGGGTCGGGGGCGAGGCGATGGGTGAGTTGTGGGACAAGTTTCGACTACGCTCGCGTGAGTGATCGGGCGCACAGCAGCCACGGATACACTCGTGCGATTGAGTCAGGCGAGAGGCGAGTCGAGTCTCGACTGTGCTCGTGCGAGTGATCGGGCGCACAGCAGCCACGGATACGCTCGCGCGATTGAGCGGGCGAGTTGAGTCGGGTGTGAGGCGTCAGGTGGGGACACGGGTCGAGTCTTGACTGCGCTCGCGCGAGTGATCGGGCGCACAGCAGCCATGGATACGCTCGCATGATCGAGCGGGTGAATCGAGTCGGGTGCGAGGCGTCAAGGGGGCGATGCGGGTCGAGTCTCGACTGCGCTCGCGCGAGTGATCGGGCACACAGCAGCCACGGATTCGCTCATGCGATTGAGCGAGTGAATCGAGTCGGGTGCAAGGCGTCAAGGGGGCGATGCGGGTCGAGTCTCGACTACGCTCGCACGAGTGACTGGGCGCACAGCAGCCATGGATACACTCGCGCAATCGAGTCAGGTGCGAGGCGATAGGGCAAGTTGTGGGTCGAGGGGCACGGGGCAACAGAGTGAGCTGCGGGTCATACCTTGACTGCGCTCGCATGAGTGATCGGGCACACAGCAGCCACGAGTACACTCACGTGAGTGAGAACACGATCGAGTTGGGCCTGACGTGGCTAACAGGTGTGCCATATGTAGGGCACAGGGTGCGACAGCTAGGGCGCTGCGCGCCTAGAGACCCGGGTGTCTCTACAGCGGTTACTTGCGGCATGCAACAGAAAGGGGCTGGTGATGCAAGTCCCCATGGTCGCAGCCCATGTGATGGATTGGGTATCCCTGGCGGATCCGGATGCAGCAACTTTGATGGAACAAATCAAAGAAATAAATGTATTCAAGGTGTATCATCGGGAGGCTAGGGTGCTCAGCACACACAGTACACCGCAGGAGTGGTGGGTGTGGGGGAAGAGCTGAGATATACCGCAGACAACCTTCACCCAGCTGGTCACAGAGGCGGAGAAATTCTTTGCCAAATACCAGGTAAGCTTACATTGATGCGCAATGATAAGCTAATAAAAACTGTCAATAGCCTGGGGACTTTGTAATCCCAGCTCTATTTGATGTCCCCGAAACCCCCCACATCGGCATCCAGGATCTCAAACTACAAACCGAGCAAATGTTGGAAGAAACTGATGAGAAGATCTTTCATCAAAACATGGTGTTGCAACATCTGGTTGACCGCATGGCCATGGTGGAATATTTGACCGATGCAGGGGATGAGCTGGAAAACAAATGGGCGGCATCCACAGATAAATTATGGAGAGGCACAAATGAGTAGTGGGGCCATCCGTGCTACTCCAACGAAAAGGAGAACAAGTCCGACGGGAGGAGGACAACTCTGAAAGGAGGAGATGCAAGTCCAACGTAGAGGAGGACAAGTCCTACAGGGGAGGAGTTCAGCACCTGAAGAAGAGGAAGGAAGACGTAGGGGGTGAGGGTGTTGGCTTCAGCTTATGTGCTGTGCCCTTGGACAGGCTCAGCCCTCGTATTTTGGAGGAGCGGAGTTACGACGGAGGAGTAGGAGTAGGAATAGGAGTAGGAGTAGGAGTAGGAGTAGGAGTAGGAGTTGAGTCAGAGGAGGAACTTAGAGTCAGGCAGAAGCAAGATGAGGACGGGGCTTTGTTGATATTCGTACTAAGGTATGAGGAGATACACAGAGACTTATATACTAACTGAAAGGACAGGATCCTTGTGATAAACACAAGACATGTGAAAGGCGGAGTAGGAGAAACACATGAGAGGAGGAAACACATGAAAGGGGTAAACACATGGAAGGAGTAAGTAGCAACAGGGTGACAAGTAAGTGACAGGAAGGAAATAGGGTATGTACCTGAAGGTATGACAGAAGTGGGCCGGACGGACCGGAGGAACAGAGTAGGAGTTCGGAGGAGAAATGTCGGAGTTGGTAGGAGATACGTCGGAGTTGGTAGGAGATGCATTGGAGCAAATAGGAGATACATCGGAGTTGGTAGGAGAGACGTCGGAGGAAAGAGGAGATGCGTCGGAGCAAGTAGGAGATGTGTTGGAGTTGGCATGGATGTGACAAAAGTCACCAGTGGAAAAGTTGTAAATAACGAAATACATTAATTAAAAGTTACTTAATTAAAAGTTACTCGCCATTATTGGCCTATATGTATGTTGTATATATCCAATTGCACTCTTCCGCGGCATCATCCCACTCAGAAAGGTTGTATAATAATGAACAATACACCATCACAAATTATGACTGAACAACACAAAATAATATGCAGCAGTCACAGGACTACTGGCAAAGCCTACCCAATTTATTATACATGTCATATTGCCTTGCTGCATAACATGCCAAGCTGCGGTCACCGGCTAATGAAGCCTCAGAGGTTTTTTCCTCCCAGCAATCTGCCCGATTCCTGAAGAAGGTATGTGTCCAACCTTGCTCTGCAGTTATCAACTCCATTTCCTCACTCCATCTGTCTTGCTTTGCCTTTGCCCGCAGCCAGTGGACACGGTAAACTGGTCCAATC
>Ga0307518_10003541_pt1 | contig 11233 bp, 2 predicted proteins | sample 25_EM_MG_FD_203889 | JGI IMG/M metagenome (GOLD analysis project Ga0307518, IMG submission 203889) | Populus trichocarpa ectomycorrhiza microbial communities from riparian zone in the Pacific Northwest, United States - 25_EM | ecosystem: Host-associated > Plants > Roots > Unclassified | place... | reverse complement strand
ATATCCTACAGCTGAAACAGCATTGGCGGTCAATTCAAAAGCATTTCATGAAATGGCCAGACATGAGAGCAGAGAGATATTAGTGATGATCTGTTGTAGCAGTAAAATCTCAGTTATCAGAAATCATTCCCAACTTTTACCTCCAAAAGATAACGACAACAAGGTTTTGAACAAACACTGAGACAAATGAAAGAAACACAGTGAATGAACACATGGAATCCAAGATGAAAATAAAAATTCCAAAACAAGCATTAAAGGTACCATACATGGTTGTAGAATATTACAGAGAGTTCAAAATCTGTGGCCTTAAGAGGAGCATCCTCCTCAACGTACACTATGAAACAATAAGCTGTAAGGCTTAAGATCTCTATGCATGAGAGCAGGTGAATGACAAGCCTCAGAAACCCCCATGATAGTCATGATCAACAAAGCAGCCTCTCTATCACTAGAAGCAGAACAGAGGGCAGAACTGAAACAACACAAGACTTATTCATAATATGCTTTCTTCCGATCCTTATTAAATAAGAGGTCTTTCTTCACCATCGGCCTACAAAAGATCACCAAGTAATTAAAACCCATAAACTTTGAAGCCAATCAAATTCTCATTTAAAATCCCATCTTTAAAAACACAAAAGAGTCTTTCAATTCCACATGAATATAGTAGACAAATTAATTTTTTTTCCTATAAATAATAAATATATAGAGGAATCAATCATTTTATGGCTGAGGCTAATTGATTAAAATTAAATTAAAGGGGATTGAGATGAGAGGAATTAGCATAATGCTTACGTAATTCATTAAAAGCAGTCGTCTCCTACTGAAACTTTACAAAGAGACCAAGGACATTCTTAGCGTAAGGATGCTCCCACTCCAATACTGAATCCCACCATTCTTTTGGGTATGCTATGATTTCATGAAGAGAAAGACGAGTAGATGGCTGGTCACTTTCATACAACGGAAGACAAATTGGCATCCTCTTTAGCTCCTGGCAATTTCTTATGTGAATTACTTTGAGAGAATGGCAAATCAGTTTGGCATTACAAATGCTTTTCAATTTTGGTAATTCAATCAATTTCAGAATTTTTAACTTCAGAAGTTCGAGTTTCAGAATTCTGCTGCCGCTGCTTTCTTCACCCTTCAGCCCCTCATCATTTGATCTTGTTTCTATAATCTCCTCCATTTTCTCACAATTACTAACTTCAATCACTTCTAGGTTTTCCAGGAAGACAAGAGGGAACAATTTCTTCATACTTGTACATCCAAAACAATAGAACTCTTTAAGACCAGAAAATATACCATTATAAGATGGAGATGGCTGTGGTAGTGGAGAAGAGCAGAACCAAGAAGATGAAACCAAGCTCTCCATGCTACTGCACTCCCGAACGATTAGTTCCTGATTATCATTTGGGAAAGTGATCTGAAAATCTCCATCTTTGTTTACACTCAAATTACCGAACCCCCCTGCTGATTTTCTGCAACACGTTTTTACATTGTAACCATCATTCTCCTCAAACTGTCCTACAAAAATTTTGTAAGTTTTGAGTGATTGGGTCTTATCCTGAGATTTGAAAAACTTCACGAAGTCAGAGTGACCTTTCAAATGGCATTCCAAAGCTTCCAACTTCTTCAAGCATCCTACTTCCTCTCCTTTAACTGTCATCGGAGCATATTGTCCCCATCCAAGTATAAAGACTTGCAAGCGAGATAGATTAGGTAATATCCCACTAGGAAATTCCTTTTCACCACAGTTATTCATTCTAAGATACCTCAGTTCGGATAGACATTCCAAACCTTGAGGAATATTTTCAAGTGCAGTGCGATAAAGATCCAACCTCCTCATTTCCCTGAGCTTTTCTAACGATGGTACATGTCTTAACTTATTACAACCAATAAGCAACAATGCAGTGAGCCTCACCAAATTAGAGACAGCATCAGGCATTATTAAAATATCTGTATAAGACAGATCGAGGATCTTGAGCTCATGCAATTGCTCGAAAAATGCATCTCCAATCAATCTCAACTCTATATTATAGTGTAGCAATAGAGTTGACAGCCTGGGACACCTTGGTGAATGTCCGGAAGGAATTTCTTTAATTTGGTTTTCTATTAGTGAAACTCTCGCAAGATTCTCCTTCCAATCTTTTGCATCCATCACTTCTTCTAATTGTACACCTGCTCTAACCATGGCTTGATAGTCCTTCTGAAGTATTCTGATGGCCATTATCCTGAGCAAGCTAGGCATCTTGACAGCACAACCACCATCAACACTTTCCAATAAGCAGAAATCTTCAAGTCTATCAAGCAGTGAATGGCCTTCGTCAAATTCATCCTCCCTACTCTCCCGCTTTTCTATCACTCCCTCATCAATCAAATAAGCTATCAAATCCTCTTTAGGGATCTTGAAGCCTCCAGGAAATAATGCACAATACAAGAAACATTGTTGCCTATCAAACCTTAGTAGGTGGGTATAGCTTTCTCTCAATGTCTGCAATGCCTTTTCCATGTGATCTAGCCCATCTCTTGAATGTCTCAGGTTCTGTAAAGTATTCCTCCATTGGCGTTTGTAACGGAAACCCCTCGTGGATCTAGCCAGTGATATAACTCCTAGCGGCAAACCATCACACTCATTGGTGGTATCTCTCGCAATTTGTTCCGCATCTGGAGGAGAAAACGGGATGCCTTGTCGACGTTGCTGCTTCAACAAATCCCAAGCTTCTCCATTAGAAAGAGGATTCACTCGGATGTTTCTGCTAGTCATCCCTTCACAAACCTCTTTTGATTGAGATGAAACAATCAGCTTGCATCCTTGAAGTGAGACAGGAATTCCCACTGTCTCTGGCTCAAAAATGTCGCACAGATTATCTAAAATGAGAATCCACGTTTTTTTCTGAATTAGTTTTTTTGACAATTTAGCAGCTGTACACACATCATCATCTTCACTTGAAAGATCTAAACCAATATGTGCAGCAATAAGCTTCTGCAATCTATTAATGCTGGAATCATGATTCACGGTCACCCAGTAAAGACAATGAGGAATGTCTGATCTTTGTAGAAGCTCATTGTGGACATGTTTCAGCAATTCTGTTTTACCAACTCCCGCCATCCCATAAATGCCAATGACGGAGAATTCATCATCCATTAACGAAGAACATATGCTTTCCTTAATGACTTTAAATTCTTGACCCACTGGCATTGTAGAGCTAGTGGGTAATAGATCTCCTCTAGTCTCACTTGTGTTCTGGAATAGATAACTAGAGATTGCCTGTATCTCAGACCATGATCTACCATCTATGTGATGCACTAGATCTTGTGTTGCTTCTCCAGTATTCTCTTGTGCATTTCTGTCAACATGCTGGATAGATCCTTCACCGGTGTTTTCAATTCCATTTGCCGCTTCTAGATGCGAAGAAATTATCTCTTCCTCCACACCTTGTTCCATGTCTTGAACTCTCACCTGTACTCTTCCATCATCCCTTGCCAAATTGTCAGCCTCCGCATTGCTTTGTACCAACAATTGAACCGCTGGTTCTGTCCTCACTCCAACTATGTTCTGCGCATAGTTCATAATTGCATCAATTGGTTGGGATGAATCTCCCCGAGGCTCATCAGCTTGATTACTGATTACATTGTTCTGTTCTTGTGAAGAATCTGAAATTGCATTAGCGACCTCGTTATTGCTTAAGCCATCAACTGCTTCACGGGCTGCATCTTGAACTTCTGGAGTAACAAGTTTACAAGTTGTAACACCATGCCCTTCCACTCTTGATAAATGCCATTTGATCCTCGTAATGCTAGTACCTTCGGCAAATAATTTCCCACAAAACGTACACTTCCTTTTACCTTCAGCCACCCTTTCAACATATCTCCAAAAGTAATCCCGAACTTCATCATTCGGTGGCATCATTTTGATCAGTGGCTCTGTAGAAAAGAGAAAAGAAAAAACAATGAATTCAAGGTTTAGGGTCAATTTTGCATGAACTCCATAAGGCATGGGTTATAAAAACTGAGGAAGACAAATTGATTTATATTTGGAAACTAAAAACTGACGATCCTAACTCCAAAGTTTCTCAATAAAATTAATTTCTCTGACTTGTTTTTTTACTTCAAAGATTCTTTAAAAAAAAAAACAAAACACCGAAGAAGAAGAGAAAGCACAGATCAGAGAAGATTATATGGTTTTTTAAAAATAAAGTTGTTGCACAGTGAAATAAAGATACACTGTGCAACAAAAGATTTAACGTCTCTCTCTTGTATTTTTTGTCACACGTTAAGATACTTCTTTCAATTGTTTTAATGAAAGACATAGTAGGAATATAAATAATTCCAAACCAAAATTATTCCAATATATACAGACACACACTAAAATATTTTTACTATTGTAATTCGTTTTAATAAAGTTATTGGTGAATTTTTATGAATTTCTTATATATGTGATATTTATTTTATTTTGCTTACAACAAAATAAAATAAAAAACTGGCACCTTAGACAAAAAAAAAAAAAAAACACGTTTTTGCATATTATTTGTTTTAGCCACAGTTAATAGAAATTTTAATTACTTTTCCAAATTGGACTTCAGCAAATAAATGATCAAACATTCAGTGTTTTTTTAAAAGAAAATAACCTTAATTTTAGTACAAAAAACTTCGGAGAAAAAACTCATCTCAAAATATACTAAATTTATTCTTAACTTCCAAAGACTAAATTGACATTCATTAAATATAAGTTAAAAAAATCCTATTTAAATTCAACCTCAATTTTCATACAAAAACCTATAGTCTAAATTAATAGTTGTTATTATATGATTCTAAAATTTGATTTAATAAAAGGGTTTCAATTAAAAAAAAATTCTATGTGATTCATAATTTAATTTTAATAAATCTAATTAATAATTTAAAAAAAAATTTAATAACACAAAATCAACAATTAATACTACTGATTTATTTAATATCTAAACTATTTTATTTTAATATCTATCCAAATATATACACTTTTGTATTTTTATAGCATTTTAATTTCTTAAAATTTTAGAGAGTTAGACTTCAGTCTTGGTTTGTTTTATATAATTTCCGAGCCTTTATGTATCTAAATATCTAGTTAAAACTAAGTATTGTTTTTAAATATTATTGATCAATGTTTGTTTAAGACTGAATATTAATTAGACAATTAAAATCAATTCATATTATGTTCATTTTTTTATAAAAAAAAAAATAATTGTTTTTATAAGTTGAACTATGAGGGATAACCAGGACTACTATGTAAGTGTTTCTTGAATAACAAGTATATCAAACTAATTCATAAAGCATTCTATATGAAGAGATTACATGTATTTATAGAAATATCCGCATTACAATTATGTAAGTGATCTTTAAACTTGAATAACTAAATTATATTATATAAAGAATATTATGTTATGATTTGACCACAATTTTCCTTAATTAAGTGTAACAAATGAACAAATATTAAGTATAACATAAACTATATGAAGATATTTAAGTGATCAAGAGATTATTCATTACCCTAAGTGAATTAAAAAAAATGTTAGTTTTGATTGTGAAATCCACACACAAGGTAGAATTAGATTTGATTTAATAAGGGTTACAAATCTTAAAATTTTAATGATTATGGTGTTGAGGACAAATATGATTTAATAGAGTAGACATAATCCTTGCTCAAATATCTAAATCAAAATATTATTGATAAAGAGATAATAATTACATTAATAACTAGTCATGGAAAGGTTAGAAAAAATCATATATGACTTTCCTAATATTTGAAGAATCAAAACACATTACCTGGCCCTACATTTGATCTTAAAATATAAATCAATAAACTTTTAGAATTAATAATAAGTTAAATTATTTAATTTATACAATCTTGTTTTTTAAATAGGATTATGATTTATATTTGGATCAATATATTAGTTACATAATGAGCCATACACATTAAGAATCATTGGTAAGAAATTAAATTGTGATGATTAATTAAATGACACTTGATTATATATAAGTTTTAGAAATTGAGGATAATAATGTAATTAATATAGAGGATTGCAATTATAGACCTGGAAAAATCAAGTAAAAACTTGATTGAAATAAATTTATAAAACTATTTTAAAATAATATATGTGATATTTTTCTGAAGGCAAAGTGATATTTTATCATTATTAGGGTTATTAGGTTTTCACTATAAATAAAATATTATGCCTAATATTTTTATGATTATTATATAATTAAAGAGAGAAAACATAACAATAAAAAAAGAAGTTAGACATAACAATCCTTCTTCTCTAAAAAGGTTTAGAAGATTTTTAATGCGGTGGTTCATATGGATTACTATTACAGACCAAACAATTATATAACTTATGATTTGAGATAACCAACCTTAAAAAGTTAATTAAATCCTAAAAAGAAGAACTGATCTTTAAGTAATCTTTTTTTATGCCCCCAAACAACTCTAGATTATCTAAGAAGATCCTTGGGATTTCTAAAAGATTTTAAATTACTGACATGATTAACTTATGTTTAAGAATGATTTTTGAACGAATATATGAGTTACATATTGTATGTGTGTTCGGAGAAAGTTGTAAATGTGAAATATTAGGTAATTATGTGATATTGAAATGTTGATGGATTGATACGGAAGGTTTAGGAATTATGAATGAAATAGAATGTTTGATGGAATGAATGTTAGCATGTTGTTGTGATGTATGCGTTCGAAAAGTATATTTTATATTAAATGTGTGTTTGGGTAAAGTGGTGAAGGTTAGGTGATGTGTGATTTTGAGTTTCAACGATGATTGAAATGTGTTAAATTATTTGTTTGGTTGAATTAATTGTTAGATAAATGGTTGGATATATACAATTAAATGGACATTAATGGTTAATGTTTAAGAGTTGTAGGAGAAGCATTCAATATGAGGATTGACTTCCCAGGAGCTCAAGGTAAGGAATTTGCCTCTCACTTGCTTTTTTATTTATTTAAAATGCTTTTGGTAATTATTAAATTTTCAATATTTATTTATTTGTGTTGTGTATAATTGCTTGTCAATAGAATTTATGCCTTTAAGCAGAATATATATTTGTTATGCCTTCGGGCGGGATTATACACACACACATATATAATTAATTGTTCTGCCTTTGAGACAAAATTAAATGTTAAATTTGAATCCATCGCAACAAAGAAATTATTTTGTAAAATTTAAATTGACCGAAAAGATAGGGCCAATATTGTATGAAATTAAATTGGATGTAACGGTGGGAATATTAGGTAGGATTGATGTTTGAGATTGAGGATTTCCGGTAATAAGCCATAAATAAGACCATGGGAATCAAAATGAATTAATAAAAGTTTAGTTGAAAGAAATTAATGTAGTTGGTAAACCAAAGTTAAAATAAAGTATAGTTCAAGGTATGAAATGAGTTCAATGAAAATATAAATAAGTTAAAATAGTAGTTGTAAATACTAAATAGAATGGATATACATACCAAATTAGTTTGGGCTATTAACAAAGAACGATTATATAAAGGAGATTAAATCAAAATAGGAATGAGATGTTTGTAACAATACATTAAAATCCTATTAATTTAAAGTGTAAGTGATAAATATTTGAGATGGATGAAAAACTGGATTATTAATCAATAAGTATAATGAGCAGGATGATGATAGTCCAATGATAATATAAAAGAAAGAAAGAAAGAAAGAAGTTTATTCATGGTTAAAACGAAAGAAAAAAAAAAGTATTAAACTGATGAGATGTAAAAGAATTAATGTGTTTATAAGGTGTTAAAGATGTGAGGACTGCCTGTTTATTTTTTTTAGTTTTGGCAAGTATTAGTAATTGTGATGGTACAATTATGCATATTAATTGTGTTACCAAGATTTATGACCTTTCATATTGAATATGTGAAACACTAAAAATTTATAATTTAAATATACGGATGTGTAAACTATCATATAAATGTAAGACTGGAAGTGGTATGATCTCAATGAGTGATGAAAATCAAGATAAGAAATAATAAATAAATAATGATATATAATGGAAGGGATGACCTCCATAAAATGAATTTTGATTTAGAATTTATAAGGACAGAAAAACTGGTAACGTGTTTTGATGGATAAAATAATAAGAAAAATGACAAAATATTTCTAAGAAATAAATGAGGTAATAAAAAATACATTATAATAAAGGATAGTGCAATGAAAAGGGTGGGACTGAAGGTGTAAACACCAATTAAAAATCAGTGACGTTACTTTGAAACAGTAATAAGCCCGATAAATAAATAAATATGAAAATTTTAAAATGAATATATTCCAAAATAATAAAATTAACTTAAAGATTTACAAGGATAATTGAAATTCCAAAGCTATGATATTGAAATGAGGTTAATTGTATTCTTTATATAGGAGACAGAGAAAGGATATGATTTCTATTCATTTGCAGGAGAAAGCACCAGGAATTTCGAGTCAATGCAAGGCAGAAGAAGTAGTAGAATCAACCTATCCTAAGATCAGACTATTCAAATAACATATTCAAATCGAATCAGCAGTTCCTATATATATATAGGAACTGCTGATTCGATATATATACATATATATACATATATAGACACGCGTATCTGCCTTACCTGTGGAGACAAAACTGACAGGCTTGCTGAGGCCAGCTTTTCTTCTCTTTCGCGAGGATGAATCGTTTTCTTCATCTTTGGATTGATTGCGTTTTTCTTTCTGCATTTCTAAATTAAATAGAATGATATAGGATGAACTGGTCAATGATCATCTATCTGAACGTAAGGCTTTCAAGTTATCGTTATGAGCAAGAAGCAAAGAAGAGTAAGTTCAATATAACAAAGAGTTAGCTACGAAAATGGCAGCAATGGGACAGAGAAGCTAGCTGCAGGGTAAAGCAAGGTTATTAAATAGTGAAATTTCCAGTCAATGCAAGGCAGGAATAGTAGAGTCAACACTAATTAAATAATATATTCAAATAAAATCAGTCAAGTCAGGTACCCAAAATAATCCCTACATTAACAATTCATCCAAAAAAGTTATACGATATTTTTATTATTTGGTTCAGGAGAGATTCTTTAATTATATATTAAAACCTAGTGTCTATTACTATATTTTAAATAATTTTAGGAAAGAAATTATAATATAATTGTAATTAAGTTTTTAGAAATTTTACAAAGAGATTTATATCTCTTTCTTATTCTCTATTTTTATCCATCTTTTATATTTATTAAAAACATATTTTATTTCTTTATGTGTTTTTTTTATTAAGAATATTTGATTTCATTCTATTCTTTGAACTTCTTCTCTAAATATATCATAATAGGAATTGGTATCATTTATTCAAACTAATTTCTATTTTTTTGTTACTATCATCTAAATTTTTATTATTATATATATTAGAAAAATAAATATTCTTTTATAATTTATATGATACACAGTCCACCTATTAAAACCATAATATATTTAAAGGTAATTGATAAACCTTAATTTAGTCATTTTTATAAACGTTCCTATCATTAATTATGTATAATCTCTTTTATCAAATTTATTCCAACATAGTTTATACTCGAAAATAAGCTATTATTTAATATTGATGATCAATAATAAATATCAATGATTAATAATAAATTTTGTATAATTTGTATAAGATTTTTTTTATTCTCGTTAATTAATTCCTGAGCGACGTTTCAAGAAAAGCCTCAATGAACCTTATTTTGTTATTTTGAATTGAACATAATTCACTAAAAAAAAAAGTTCATCATTTTTCTTGCAAATTATTAGCAATGCAATAATCATAATTATAAAAGAGGTAAAAGGTAACACGTGGAGGAAGAAAAGCAAGAAAAGAGGTAAAAGGTCCACGCGTTAACATTATTCTCTCTGTGCTCTTACCGTAATAATCTATTAAAGCAGTGTAAGACATAGTATTATTTATTAACTTTGATCCTTTCTTGTGTTATTATTTATTAACTTTATTGTGAGGTGTTTTATCAAGCACAAAGGAGTCCTTAACTTTAGAATTTATACAAAACCGTTACACTGTATTTTTTTAATTTTTAAATATTAAAAACATTACTATTCTACCAAACTTGAAAAACATGTAAAAGTTATTCTATTCCTAACATTTCAATGGTATTGTTGTCTTGATCCATATACAAGGGGATCTTTTAGCTATACTATTTTAAAATACAGGGTTTGTCTTACCCGAATGACAAACCTAAATATCTATTGAAGATGAGAAATTATTTTTTATTAAATTAAAAAGAAAATCATGTTGTCCAAGCATGCATATAAATTCACTTGTTTGAATTCAAAATTCTCAAAACTTAATAAAAAGTATCATCGGCATCAATCCACATATTTAAAAAACTTTTAACCTATTTAGAAATGTGGTGAAAATTGTTTTTTAATTAAAAATATATTAAAAAAATATTTTTAAATTTATTTTTGATATTAGCATATCAGAAAGAAATGCAATTTAACTATATTTCTAAATATATTTTAAAACTATATTTAATCTTGTCTTATTCTATCTTGTCGAGCTCTATATATGGTGATGGAGATGATAGCATAATTTATAAACTGTTATATAACTCATTCATGACAAATAACTCCTCTGGTAACCCTGGTTAAGTAATTTATTTACTATGCTAGACAATCATGAGTTTTTATTTAAGTAATCAACTATTACGGGATTTTATTTCTCATAATTATTAATTAAAACAATTATTTATATGATCAATTAAATTATTATAGATTTGAGAGATGAATATCATGTTCCAATATGAATATTTATTACATCACAAATAAACATTTTTTTTTTTGGATAATCCATAATTGAGGCCATGAGCTTTTGTTTCAAACTGCTAAGCTTTTATTGACTTGAACTAAATTATAAGCTTTATAAATAAACATCTTCATTCGAGACATCTTTTTAGTGGCCAAACCTACTTTTCTATTGTGTGGTTAGAAGTATTATCATATTCTCTTCCAAACATCTTTATTCATATTGAGTCTTCATTACTCATCGAGGCCTTTCTTTTGTTTTCTATGATCCTATGTTTATACGGGGGTTTACAAGTTTTATGGTTATCATTAATTTCTTGGTTTTGTGATTATTATCAATTTCTCTTCTATCGGGTTATCCCGGTCTCATGTTCTAAGTCATAAGTTTTGCAGGGCTTTTTTGAATTAAGGGTTTTTTAAAAAAAAAATTGTGTATTT
>Ga0307518_10003540_pt1 | contig 11236 bp, 7 predicted proteins | sample 25_EM_MG_FD_203889 | JGI IMG/M metagenome (GOLD analysis project Ga0307518, IMG submission 203889) | Populus trichocarpa ectomycorrhiza microbial communities from riparian zone in the Pacific Northwest, United States - 25_EM | ecosystem: Host-associated > Plants > Roots > Unclassified | place... | reverse complement strand
TTATTAAAATAATGAGAAACAAATCTTACAAATTAAAAAGTTGAATGAGAATGAAATTGAAAAAAAATATAATTTCATAAATTATCTCAAATAAAATAAATAATAATCAAAATAATAGAGATCAAATAAAAAATAAAAAAATTGAAAGATTAAGAAATTAAAATAATAATAATTAACATTTCATAAATTATTTCAAATAAAATAAGTAACAGTCAAAAGAATGAGAACCAAATTTGATAGATAAAAAATTTTATTTAAAAAATGATAAGGGAAAAGCAAATAACAATTATAAAAATGAGGACCAAAATTAATATAAAAATTAAATTTTAAGGAATGAAATTAAAAAACAAATATTCAATATGTACACACACACACACATAGCAATCAAAAGTTTAAGGATCAAATTTGATATAATCAACAAATAATATGATATTTCTAAATTTTTCACAACTTCCAGAAAGTGTTTTCCGCTCAAAAATAAAAAGAAAACACTTTCCTGGAAACTAAGCCAAATTTTCCTTTAACCGAAAGTGTTTTCCGTTGACCAATTTTTCTAATGACAAACAAACACAGGAAAGTTTGGAAAGTGGTTTTCCGAAAACCACTTTCCGGGAAACAAACGCAGCCTCAATATGGTTCATTGGGTGAATTCAGAAATCAACTAACTCTTTATTTGGCCCATGCTGATGTCAAAGAGAAATCAACTTGGATTTGATTTGGTTTAACCCGGTCGACCTTATGAGCCAACCCATAACCCGGTCAAAATCTTGTTTGACTTTTATTTTGTTATTTGTTTTTTTTTTTGCAAAACAACATCATTTTAGTATTTTTAAAATAAAAAAATTAAAAAAATATTGTCTTAATTGACTTGGATTGACCCATACCAACCTGCTCCACCTATAATCTGAATCTTGAACCATGCCAAATCTACTTGCTATATATATTTGGGTTACATTGATGGGACTTGGGAACAACACAACCTATTGAAATATATATATAAAAATTTGTTTTTTTTATTATCAATATTTATCTTTTCTATTAAAAAAAACTTCTCAAAATTCTTAGTTATCAAAACAATTGGTTTACTAACATCATTTTATTCTTATTTGTTTTCATTATTACTAATCAACCAAATAACTATAAATTCCTCAATTTCCCTCCTTAGAAAGATTGTGGAAATAATGATTAAAAAAAAGCATAAGAATAAACAACCCATATATATCCTTTTTATTGGGATGTAAATTGATTTTTGGCAACGGAAGGGATCTCTTGGACTCTTAGTAGTGAAAGAATTGGAGATTTCATATTTTTGAGATCTGAATTTCAGTACCTTTGAACATTCCTTTGTAACCATCGTCTGCTTTTCATGTATATAAGGTATTGGCTTCCGAGCTTTAATGTCATCGTCTGCTTTTCAAGATAAAAAAAAAAAAAAAATTATGTGCATCAAAAGAAAAAATTGGTGTCAAATATTATACTTATTTATTTTTTATTTTTATGGAAATAATTATTTTTGAATTTTTAAATTTCATTGCCATTAACATCTTTTTATCAGTTTATTGGTTCGAACATTTTAAGATTCATTTCTTTTATTGTTTAAAAAACATCTTTTACTTTTCTCGATTAAGAAAATCATGTTAGAGTGAAACACACTTACAATACTGTTTTATTTTTCTACTATTTTAAAAATTAACTTGTGATCCTACACGTCTTTATTAACGCATGTAATCCTAGCTTTATTTTATTATATGTAAATATTGATTTTTAAAAATTTTATCCTTCAAATCAAGTTTATGATTTTTTTCAATAATAGTAATAAAATTAATTTCATTTTAGTCCTTCTTCTTTTGATTTTTTATTTGTTTCCTTTTCCTTAAAGTTTCTTATGGTTTTTAATTTATCATTCAAATCAAATTCATGGTTTTTGCAACAACAGCAACAATAGTGGTAGTAATAATACTAATAATTTTAACTATTGTGATTTTAATAATAATAGCAGCAGTAGTAGTAGGAGTAATAATAGTAATAATGATACTAATAATGTTACTAATAATATTACTAATAGTGATAATAATGTTAATAATAGTGGTAATATTAATAGTTTATTATGACAGTAATAGTGGTGTGGTGGTGGTGGTGGTGGTGATGATGATGATGATATTAATAATAATAATTGTCACAACTTGAATCCCAGGTCTATGATTGACAATGTATATAGGAGCGGTACCAATAGGACACCACAACTACGCTAAGTCTCAGAACGAACATATCAAAAGAACAAGTTATTTAAAAAATTACAGCATTTCATGATCTTTCAAAATATTATATTATTCAAAACTAATGAAACCAAATGATAATTCAAAATTTCTTATCAGTAATTAAAAAAAAAACAATAATTCATAATACTCATTAAATTATCAAAATTCAAACTTAATTAAAACAAAGTAATAGTAGAACGTTTAAGACATCAAATCAAAACTAAAAAGAAAGCCTTGCGAAACAAGCAAAGCATATCGATCAAAACTGAAAAAGTAGGAACACTTAACAAAGTCCACCTGCTAATAGAAATTAAGAACCTGAAATAATATTAAAAATGAGGGGTGAGTTCAACTAATTTAGTGAGAAAATAACATTTAATATACATTTTAGATATTAATAGTTTGCAAGTTGATTTATCTTGATATGCATATACATATTAAGTATATTATTATAAAGCAGTGAAATACATGTAAGAGATTAGATGACACTCGAAGGTGACCAGATGACACCTGAAGGTGACCACTATGGGAGGATCGATCACCACAAGTTGGTGTCTATCTCACCAGCTAGATATACAGAATACTATATGCACATAGGCTAACTACTCTTCGTTAGCATGAAGTTATTGACAAGTCCTATATCAAGGCATAATAGATATTCGTATAATTATCAAAGCAATGTATATTATATCGAATAAAATTTAGTTCAACAGAATGCGAATGCAAATTCAAGAATAGATGAGTACTCAGAAAAAAAGAGCAACATATATAAATATTTAAGAAATTAACTGGTCGTACTCATCATATAATCAACATACATATTTATTTATATTACATGCATATTAAAGATTATTCCACTCACTCAAAAAATATAGAACTAAAAGTAATATTAGATAAAAGACTCGAAAATCTTATTGAGAATCGTTAAGAGAACCTACAATAAATATACAAAATATACTAACGAAATAACACAAATAAAAGACTACAATGCATAAAGGAAAAGGTATAGTCTCCTAAATGTTGGGACTAAAACGATAATTTTCCAAAAGCAAGGACCAAAATGTAATTTTACTAAAATTAGAGGACCAAATTGTAAATACTTAATCATATTGAAATTCCACCCATAAACCACCCTCAATTCTGTCCAGAAACATACCAGGGACCGAACTGTAATTGTTTTAAAGTTCAGGGACTAAAATGTAAATTCCTAAAATTAGGGGACCAAACTGAAATATTCCAAATAAATTATCAAAATAAGATTCATTACCCTTGACCTCACAAGAATACTGCCCAGAATTACAAAATACATTTTAGGGGTCAAATTCTAATTTTTCAAAGTTCAGGGACTAAACTGTAATTTTCATAAATCAAGGATCAAAATAAAATTCCATCATCTTCAACCTCAAGACCCTTCTGTCTAGATTTTTGAGAAAAGTTTAAACAAATTTCTTAATCCATAACAAATCAATTAAATAAATCAATTAATAAATCCTTATTTCTAACAATACACCTAAAATCAATCACTTAACCTTAAACCCATAATAATTATGAATCAATCTTAATAACATAAACTTCAAATCATGTAACATATATTATTAAGTATAAGTAAAATAAGGATAATGTAATTGATGATGCATTATCTGGGAGGTTTGTTCTTCTTTCTACTTTAAATGCAAAATTGTTAGGATTTGAGTATGTGAAATATTTGTATACCAATGATAATGATTTTGGTAACGTGTATAATGCTTGTGATAAGTCAACTCATGGATAGACTTGATGATTATTTGCTTAGAAAAAATAAACTTTATGTGCCTGATAATTTTATGCATGAATTACTCATACGTAAAGCTCATATAAGTGGTTTAATGAACACTTTGGTGTTAGGAAGACTCTATAGGTTTTGCATGAACACTTTTATTGGCCTAAAAAGGAAGTGTTGTCCAATACTCATTTACATGTACCCAAGAAATCTTGAGTCAATATTTTCATGGATTTTGTTTTAGATTTACCTAGGTAAATAAAGGGTATAAATTTTATTTTTATGGTTGTAGATAGGTTTTCTAATAATGAAACATTTTATATCATGTCATAAAACTGATGATACAACCAACATTGCTAATTTATTCTCTAGAAAGATGGTACAACTTTATAAGATTCCTAGAAGTATTATTTTTGATCGTGATGTCAAGTTTCTTAACTATTTTTAGAAGGTTTTGTGAGAAAAATTTAAAACTAAATTTTTGTTATCAATTCTTTGTCATCTATAAATGGATGGTCAAATAGAAATAGTAAATATAACTTTAATTGCTTTATTGTGTACTATCATTTAAAAGAATCTGAAAAATTAGAAGGATTGTTTGTTGTTTATTGAATTTACATATAATAAGAGTGTGCATTTTACTATAGATCATTCACTATTTGTAATTGTTTATGATTTTAATCCACCAATCTCTTTGGATTTGATTCCTTTACTTGTTGATGAAATGATTAGTTTTAATGACAATAAGAAAGCATATATGATAAGATAAAGACACTCCACAAGAGTGTTCGACAACACATAGAAAAAAAAATAAACAATATGCATCTAAAACTAACAAAGGTCGTATATGTGTTCCATTTTAACCAGGTGATTGAGTTTTGGTGCGCATGAGAAAGGAAAGATTTCTAGCCAATGGGATATTTAAGTTGCAATCTAGAGAAGATGATTCATTCCAAGTTCTTGAATGAAATAACAATAATGCATATAAAGTGGATCTTTTATGAGAGAATGGTGTTAATGCTACTTTTAATATTTCTGATCTTTTTATATTCAATATAGATGATGATTTGAGATTGAATCATATTGAGGAGAGGAAAAATGATGAGAATCGATAAACATCATCAAAAGATCCATTAGAAGTTCAGATTGGGTCAATTATAAGGTCAAAAACCAAGAAGATTAAAATGACCTTCAATGAGATAATTCAAAATATTTAGGTCAAGTTAAGTTTCAAAACTTTAACAAAGGATGAAAAAACTTTAATTAATATGATTTATGCAAAGGAATGAGGTCTTTATTAAACTTAAACATGCGACAAAGCTTGGTAGCAAAGGGGGAGGCGATAATGTTAGTTTCTTTATGGTTTGTGGACTTCTTAAAAGGCAACCTCCTTATTCTATATGGAAAAATATTTTTGACAGCAAATGGTTTCTTTATTTGGCAAGAAATCCTAACTTTTCAAAGCTTCTTAGTTGGCAGTTTGGAATTAATTACTTCACAAGAATTCCTTATTTTATAGTAAGTCAAAGTCGACAATATTATCTTTTTTTTTCCAAAGACATTAGAGTAAACAATTAAGGAGTTTAACTTGCAAAGTTTTCCTAATTGTTTAAGGTCACAAAAGGTTAGTAATAATTTAATTTTACAAGTATTGTATTAAGTCGATAATCTAAGTTTTATACAAGGAAAGTTTAACAGCTTCTTTCTCTCCAAAGAAAATATATCGCAACATGTCATTTTACTTAGTTTTGGGGTTTTGTTATTTATTTTATAACTTTGGGTTATTTTTAATTAGGTCTTAATGTCACCTTATTAGTCCATTAGGGTTTGGTTATTTTGTAAACTTAAATACTCTATTTAAAGGGTCAAATGATTTAGCTTGATTTTTTTTTCCAGAATAATATTGTATGTGCAAGGTTACTTATACTCTTAGTTTTTCATTGAATTGTTCAGAACTTGTCAAATATCAACTATATTTGTAGTGTTCATCCTTATACCTTGATTTTTCGGTAAAGTAATAATTGGGTTGGGTTTTTATGAATATGATTTTACCTTTCTTAGGTTTTTTTTTAATCTTGATCATGGGTTCTAGGGTTCCTACCCTCCAAGTTTGCATTACCCTAGTTAGAGGGAGGAGAGAGAGGGGATCACTAAATTCGATGGTAGAGAGAGAAAGTCATTGTTAAAACTGATTCCAGCCACATAAAAGATCGATCATCATGTCAACGAGTTTCATTCAATGAAAGAAGTTTAACTTGGGTGTTATTTCACTTTAACATTACTTGAATGAGTAGATCTAACGTCGAAAATTTTTTGGGTTTCAGGTTGATTTTTTGTTATGGATTGAGTTTTGGGTTGTTTGAAGGCATAAATAAGTTTATCTAGGTTTTTATATTATTTTTAGGTGTTATTGAGTCAAACAAGGATTGAAATTTTTTTTTTGTGGAAATCCACTGCCCTGATTTTTCGACGACTATTCATCACCAGATTCATGGCTTATAGATGACGTGTCATCTATAAGCTCTAAAAATGCGTTGTCTACATGAGCTAACAACATATCATTTGCATATATAGACGACACATCGTCCTCCTATGCAGATTGTACATTGTCTGTGTTGTCTTTTCAAAAATAAAAATAAAAATAAAAATAAAGGTGCATGATGCATCATCTATCCTCTATTATTTGGGAACAAAAGCCTCTTTACATGGATAGGCCCCTATGCTTGGCCTGATTTTTTTTATGTGTTCTTCATAGTTATTATTCCTAACTTAGGGCAAGGACTTAGGATGAGCCATGAGTTAGGCGGGTTAACTAAGAAAAAAATTCCATTTCCTTTTTTTTTTTTATAATAAAAGATCAAAATGACATCGTTTTGTGTTTTTTAAAAGTCAACGGGTTTTAGACTAGGCTTTAACCAGATCAACCCTGGCTTTTGAATGAGTCATGCCATGTCAATTACTCCCTTTATTTTTTTTTAAAACGTAACCTGACCTAGGCCCTGGGTCAACCGGGTTACGGGGTCAACTTGTCATACTAATACGAGTTTTATAAATATAGTATTTTCAATCCTTTAAACTTAAAAAAATATTATTTAATCCTTTTTTAATATAAGTCTGTTTTTTTTTTATTTGGTGTAGTAAAAACATCTTCTTTATCAAATGTTTTTTTTTAAATAGGATTTTTTTTAGTCCTAGGAGCTACCCATATTTTTTTTTTTGAAAATCTCCTTTTTGGTTGTTTGGATATAAAAAAAATCTCATGCACCTAATTGGTGTATAATTGAATAAAACATAATTCCAGAAATAAAAAGTTGTTAGATCGTGTCGAATGCATAATCTAAATCATAGATTTGATAGGTTAACCTGAGTTAATTTAGTCTTTTATTTTCTTATTTTAATTCAATATTTTTGTTTTTAATTTTATTATTTAATATTGAATTAATTAAGAATTTAAAATTATAATTTTTTACGGTTTTTTTTCATGGTGTTAATATGTTTTATAATCCAAATCATAAATTTAATTGATTAATTGAGGTTTATCAATAATGTTTTCAATTATAATTTTTTTTTAACGTGAACAAATTCTCAGAACCCTTTTACCAATAATTAACTTATTCGCAGAACCAATTCTCTCCGGGCACAATGGGATCTCCTTCATAGCACATGCCACTCGAGCACTCCCTGCCGTGTCCTCCAACACATGACACAAACTTGAAGGCAAAACCGAAGGCGAGCCCCAACATCTGATAAAACAAAACAGATCGGCAGCATGCCACGTGGCAAAAAACAACGGCCAGATTCATTTGGACCCCCCACCGATTTATTATTTATTATTTATTTATTTCCCTCTTGGTGCATGGGTTTCTCCTGGCCTTAATAACGCGCTCTCTAGCCACGAGGAGACAGAGAGAGAGAGAGAGAGAGAGAGAAGGAAATCAAGGTTTAAGCAGGAAGGAGAGGTCAGGATTTCTCCCATATCTCCAAAAGGGAAAACCCAACAAAAACACTTATCCTATCCTTTCTTTTCATTGAAAAGCTACCTAATCTCACCAGATTTTCCCTGCTCTCCCCTCACTCGTCATTGATGGATATTCTTAATTTATATAGCTAGTTTGCTCCCTCTCCCTCTCCTCTACACGCTTCCTTTCTTGGGTTTTCTTTAGCACTGATAACAACACCTCCATCAGGTTCATTGTTTTCTGGGAAAAAAAAGGGGTATCTGAAATTGTGTGCTGCCAACACATACAGAGGTTTTTTCTTCATCTTTTTCCTCCTATTTCCAGTGCACAACACGCAGCTCTGGTTGAAGAGGAAGAAGAGAGACAATGGCGCCAAGGTCAGGGAGGGGGAAATCAAACAAAGCTAGAGCAGAGAGGAAAAGGAAGGAGGAGAAATGTGATTATACTCCCTGTTTTTTTCTTTTTTTTTAATTAATTATTCCGACATTGATATATGTTATTATTATAAATTAACTTGATTTGCAGCTGTTCCTAGTGTTGTTGATGTCACCGTAATCACCCCATATGAATCGCAAGTTGTGCTCAAGGTGGTGCCACTACTCCTGGTATTTTTAATCATTTAATTTCTTGAATATTTTAAGCCCTCTAAATTGATTATCTGGGCTCCTCTTGAAGGGCATCTCCACTGATAGGATACTTGATGTGAAGAAGTTATTGGCTGCAAGTGTGCAAACATGTCATCTCACAAACTATTCTTTATCTCACGAGGTGTTCTACCATTTCTGTCCTCTGTAAAGCATGTGTAGAGAGAGTTATTAGTAATATTATTTTTAATTTTTTTTTTTTAATTTTTAGGTGAAAGGGCATGGGTTGCATGACAGAGTAGAAATCATCTCCTTGAAGCCCTGCCTGCTCAAAATCATCGAAGGTAGGTGAAGCTCCTTGCCAAACAACACCCTCTCTCTCTCTCTCTCTGTTTTTTCTTTTTGAAACAAATTTAATTTTAGAGGAATTTACAACTTCCTTTTTTTTTAATAAATACATCCAAAAGAGCAAGGAACACTGAGCTCTAATTGTCGTATTCTCCATCCCATCATCCCAACCAACTTTATTAAAATAATTTGGACACAAAAAGACAGTTCTCAGCTCTCATTGGAGACTCCCAAGGGAGAGGTCACCATAGAAGTTGCAGGAAATGTAGGGACATGCACTGAGTTCATGTCACGTGAGGTGGGTCCATGATAAAAAGGATCTTGACAAAATCTCATGTCCTAATTAACTCAAGGGAAAACTCAAGGTTTTTAAATCCTAATTAACTCAAGGGAAAACTCAAGGTTTTTTTTTTCTTAATCTTTTAGATATTGAACTCATAAATCTCAGATGATCTATCACTTACTACACGTTTAGATACTTAGATACCTTCAAGTTTTTGTTCTTGTTTTTTTTAAAGATTTTTTTGGGTATAAAGAGAGGATACTTCGAGACTTGGAATCTTTTTTTTTTAAAAGTATTTTTTTTATTTTAAAATAATTTGTTTTTGTGTTTTTAAATTTTTGTGTGTTAATATAAATTTGTTTTTTTAAATAAAAAAATATTATTTTAATATATTTTTAAATAAAAATTATTATTTAAAAAAAACTATAATCATATTCCTAAAATACAAACCCAAAAATATCTTTAATTTCGATTAGCGTCTTATGATTTTTTGTTCCTAAGAAGTGTAGTGTGATGATAAAGGGCTTGAGATCTGTACAGCAGGTCTCGAGTTATAGTTAGGGTGTGCATCTCTTATAAGAACCTGAGACAGCCGGAGTTTTACTCGCTCATTTGGACTCATAAAATACGCTTTTCAGGGAGTGGGGTTTTCTTGAATTCAAAAAAAAAAAAATCCTATAATTTTTGTTTACTTTATACACACACATTGGGATGAATTTAACTTAATTTGTTTTTTCAAATTAAGAATATATAAATTATTTCCATTTGCTCAGTGATTGTTGCAAAATAAGAGGAAAAAGGAGGTTTTGAGTTTGAATCCCATGTTTACCGATTCATGATTAATTTCAAAAAAGTAAGTAGGGAAAATTATATTTTCATCTCTATAGATTCCACTGTCTCCTATATTTAAATCTTAGAAAGGACTATATTGAAATTTTGTAAATACTGGTCTGGTTCTGAGAAAATTAAAAAATAGGGATAAAAAATAAATATACAGGGAATAAATATTAATTCCCACATGTTTTTTATTTTATTTTGTTTCATTTTACATGTTTGTTTTTTCTTGTTTTTTTTTAAATTGATTTTTTTTTTTGTGTTTTTTTTTAAATTATCTTTGCTAAATTTTTTTCCAGGAATTTAGCTATGTTTTTTTTAAAAAAATATTATGAATTGCTACAATATTTCCCTACATGATTTTTTTTTCTTTTTATGATTTTTTTCTTCTTTTGTTTTGTTTTTTTTTTTTCTAAAATGGTACTTGTTGATTTTATTTTTTTCATATTGAAGTGGTTGATACTTTAGCTTCATAGTTTTTCTAAAACAAAATACTGTGGACTGCTATAGTGTTTTCCCCACATGTTTTTTTTTCAAAATTATCTTTGTTTAATTTATTTTTTCAATATTGAGCTGGTTGAGAATTTAGCTTTACCTTTCCCCACATGTTTTTTTTCTCATTTTTTTTTATTTTTTTTATTTTTGATTTTTTATCCAAAATTGTCTTTTTTTTCCAGAATTGTTTTTGTTGATTTAATTTTTTAAATATTGAATTGGTTGAGAATTTAGTTTTATAGTTTTTTTCTTCAAAACACTATGGATTGCTACAGTGTTCCCTATATGATTTTTTTATGTTTTTCAAAATTATCTTTATCGATTTTATTATTTTTAATATTGAGCTGGTTGGGAATTACAACTATATATTTCCTCATGAAATACTATAGATTGCTACAGTATTTCCTTGCATGATTTTTTTTTTTCGTTTTGTTTTTTTCATTATGTTTTTTATCAAAATTATCTTTGTCAATTTTATTTTTTTAATATTAAGCTGGTTGAGAATTTAACTTTGTAGTTTTTTTCCATATAATTTTTTTTTTAAAAAAATTATAACAACATAAAAACAATGCCACAAGCCCACAACATCACATCTGGTAGGTTATTATAAAAGGTAGCAAGATTACATATTAGGGCAACGACAAAAAAAGAAGAAGAAGGTTGTTACATGCAATGCATTTCACATGTCAAACCCTTGTTAGCATATGCTTCCCATT
>Ga0307518_10003539_pt1 | contig 11239 bp, 4 predicted proteins | sample 25_EM_MG_FD_203889 | JGI IMG/M metagenome (GOLD analysis project Ga0307518, IMG submission 203889) | Populus trichocarpa ectomycorrhiza microbial communities from riparian zone in the Pacific Northwest, United States - 25_EM | ecosystem: Host-associated > Plants > Roots > Unclassified | place... | reverse complement strand
GTTGGACGACAGAACTCACCGCTTCTGCGGAGTTAGCTGAACCAATCTATGAAGAATGAGCATGCAACATGTCGAGCCAATGACATAAAACAAAAGCGCTTACTGGGAGGCAACCCAGCACAAAAAAGAAAAAAAAAACAGATTTGCTTTCTTTTTCCTTAATCTTTTATTTTTCGCATTTTACTTTATTTTTGTCATTCTCCTATATTCCTTTTCTTTTATTTCAACATTGAGGACAATGTTGTGTTTTAAGTGTGGGGGTATTGGGAGAATGTTGGTTTTCTTATTTTGGTTTTCTTTGTTGTTAAAAAAAAACCAAATTTCTATGTTTGATCTTTTGAACTCCTATTGGTTTATGAGAATGTGAGTATTATACATGAGAATTAATTGAAATAGATGAAGATATAAATCGAATGAAGGAGTGTACATGCAAGTTTTAAGATTTAATTGGTTTAGGGATTGTCTTTGAGAATATGTCATGTTGACTTTATAGTGTTATACCAATATAAGCTTTTGAGCCTTCAACATTATATTCTTTGATTGTGCATTCTCTCAATGATATGTATCTCTAGAACTTGCTTCATATCTTGTTGAGATTACATTCACATTACATATATACATGAAGATGATAAAAGCATTAGAAATTTTAACCACTTAAGCCAAAAAGCCAACCTAAAGCACATTATCCTTAGTGAGCCCTTTTTGAGCTTGTTTATCTTTTCTTTTTTTATCCATGTTATGCCTTAACTTTTTATATGTTTTCCTTTTCCCCTGGCCAAGGATTATTAGAGCATATACTTGTGATATCTCATGGTATTATGGTTGGAAATTATGTGAAAAGAAAGAAGAAGTTATGCTTGATGAAAAGATGGGTAAAGTTGCCAAAGGTGAAAAAAAAAGGAAAGGAAAAAAAAAATGTTCCTTTATGTTCTTAAGATTTGATGTTGAAAGAGCTTGAAATCAAAAGAAGTTAAGCATTGGTGATTAAAGATAAAAAATTTGTGTGCTTTGATGAAATATCTTATTTGAAATATTATTTTTCAGAATGCTTACTTTTTTTGGTTTGAACCTTTTCTTTTACTCTCTTTTACCCCACCTTAACCTTAGCCCCATTATAACCGGAAAATAAGACATTTTGATTCATGCATTGCTTGTAATATATTAGTAATGGAGATGAGATTGAAAAGCAAGCTTATGGTAGAACATATTCATTGATTGAATTTTAGAGATTTAAACACATAAGCCCTAAACACGTGAGTGTTGGAGTGTATATCAATGAGAGGACCTATCACTTTGGCATGGCATAGATTTCATTTAAATCCCAATGATCAATTGAGTTTTGAAGTTTGCATGTAAATAAATTCAAGAAAATTTATACTTTTTATCCTTCTTGATTGTATTCTTGTTTATAATGTATATATTCTTGGATATTGATGGGAGATTAGGAGATTAGTCATAGTGATTTGATTTAATTTAATTTCAATTTGATTTTACCTATCCTTTCTCGAGGACGAGCAAGAGCTAAGTGTGGGGGTATTTGATGCAACCATATTATTCAATAGTTTCACCCACATTTAACTAGTGTTTTGCCTATGTTTTTTTTATATATAATGCCTTGATATTCTTTGTTTTATGTTTTTGAAGGCACTTTTGGATGAAAGATGCAAAAAAGGAGTAAATTGGAGGTAATTGGCAGATTTAACCTTCAATAGATGTTTTGTGCAGAGCGTGAGCTCTAGAGGTCGAAATGAAGTGATTCCAATGGCATTAAAAAGCTAACATCCATACCTTTCTGGAAATCTAAGGCAAGAAAATAGAATAAGAAAGAGCATGGAAATCGCAACCTTCAAAGTCAAATCTCGCAATCTGCCAATGTTGACCTTTGGGAATTCCAACTTGAATATCAGGATCTACAGATTTCCAATTGATGCAAACTCAATTTTGTTGGATTCCTGACTCAAAGGCTTATCAATGCTCCAAATTTCAGCCAAAAAGGATGTCATATTAGGGAGATATGATTTTTGAAAGATGACAACTGAATTCTGCCAGCAAACAGGTTTCGTGAAGAAACGAGTCCAAATTACGTTCCGAAGCATCTAAACTGATATCCAAGTTTTTATTTTAGCAATTTTGCTCCTCTAAATCAAAGATTGAAGATTTCATGAAAGGCTATTTCTTTATTTTTAGGAAAATAGTTATTGAAGCACTTAAATGTAAATTGTCTACTTAAGGGAGGACTATTTTGTAAAATAGAGACTAAGGTTTCCTAGGATATAAAAAGAATGAGAGAAGAGAAGGGGGAAGCTAGCCAAGAGGATAAAAACGTTCCCCTCCTCTAAGAAACCTGAAATCATGCATTCCTCTTTCTTTTTGATTAGTTGTTCAACAAACATGTAAGGCTAAACTCGTTTTCTTGGTTGCAAGGACACGGAAACCTTTGGATTTCAAGAACTGTGAGATTTGTTTTACCTTTTCTTTTCAGTTTATATGATGAATATATTTGTTCTTCTATGTTTATTTTTCCTATGATTGTTTATTTTAATTGCTAGAGCGGACTCTAAGTTATTATTGTAAACAATTTATTGCTAAGTTTGATATCAAAACCGGAGTTGTGGTATATGAACTTGCTAAGCAACTGAGTTTAATAATTATGATGGATCTACGTTATTAATCTTAGGAAGAACATTCAATCAAATCAAACATAGACTGCGAACAGTTATGTTTTCTTAATTAATTAACTTATCTAGTTCTTAAGGCTGTCATTGAATTAAATTACTAGTGCGGACACTGTGGTTGTTTGATGGTTAGGGTTAGTTATACGGCGGATTTGTTAACTAACCAATGTTAAGAAGAGATAAATATTCAGAATATAAATTGATGTTTCGTTTCCATGATCAGTTTTGATTTCTGTAGGTGGATGTGTATTTGCGACCAAAGTTTGTTCTCTTGATAATTTTCTGGTTTTATTAAATTTTATTTTATAGTTTTCTGTTTTCTTTTACTTTAGCCTAGATAACGTTCAAACCCCCCCCCAAATTGCATATCATCTAGCATAAAAATCTAACTTGAACCTTGCTCGTGGGATCGACCCCTTGCTTGCTCTATACTATCTTGTGTGTTGTGTTTGAAGTTAGGGTAATTAACTTGTGCGACCGCGACATCGCAACACTTATATAAGCTATAAAATGACTTCAACAATACATGTTGTATTACATTACATGGTTGATTTCAAAACTGGATCCTCTCTCTCTCTCTCTCTCACACACACACACACACACACACACATATATATATATATATAGCAAGATGACAGATGTTGTTGGTTGAGTATGACATAGTGTGCATGACAAGAAAAACCACAAAAAAAAAGTTTTATTGCTGATCATTTAGCAGATAATGCTTTGAAGATTATGAGCTTTTAAATTTTAATTTTCTAGATGAAGATGTGCTAGTAGTAAAAAAAAAAACATACTGGTGGACAATATATTTTGGCATAGCAGTAAATGTACATGGTAATAAGGCATGAGTAGTGATAACTTCTCCTATCAAAAAGCAATACCTTGTTTCAATCAAATTGCAGTTTGAATGCACTCATAATACGATTGATTATGAAGCTTGTGTCCTCGAATTAGAAGTTACATTAGAGTTGAAGATAAAGAAACTTGATGTCTATAAATATTCAATGCTGATAATCTGCCAAGTGAAAGGAGAATAGCAAACAAAAGATGAGAAGTCGAGGTTATATAAAGGATATATGTCCAAACTAGCAAAAGAATTTGACGAGATAAAATTCACTAATATGGAAAGAGACAAACCTATTTACTGATGCTCTGGCCACTTTAACTTTCATGTCCAAAATCAATTAAAGGAACAGAGAGCAAACCATAAGTATTGAAGTAAAAAATTCTCTAGCCCATTGTTGTTCAATGAAGGAAAAGTGCATTGGAATTTGTTGTATTATTATATCAAATAGTTTATCTAACATCGGAAATATCCCCAAGGGCATCCATTACAAATATGAAAACCCTGCGAAAGTTAGCCATGGACTATTACCTCCATGCAAAAGTGTTATACAAGAAGTCGTCCGATGGAATATTGTTGAGATGTTTTAATGGGGCAGGAGCAAAAAAAGCGCTCCAAAAAGCTCATGAAGGGATTTGTGCAACTCATGCTAGTGGACATATGACAACTAGACAAATATAGAGGTCGGGGTATTTCTGAATGACCATGGAAAGGGATTGCATAGAATATGTCAAAAAATACCAAAAATGTCAGATGTACAATGAAAAGATAAATGCCCTTTCAGCTCCTCTTTTTAGTATGACATCTCCATGGCCATTTGCAGTGTGGAGAATTGATGTAATTGGGTCTATCAATTCAAAAGCTATCAATGGACATTGGCTTATTCTAGTGGACATTGGCTACTTCTCAAAATGGGTAGAAGTCATTTCATATGCTTATGCAACCTAAAAGGTAGTGAAGAGATTCATTAAACGAAATTTGTCGATATAGAGCTCCTGAAAAGATAGTGATTGATAATGCTTAGAACTTCAATAAAAGAATGATATTAGAATTTTGCATAAAATGAAAAATCAAGCAATCAAATTCATCTCTATACAAGCAAAAGATGAATGATATTTTACAAGTTACCAACAAGAATATCAAAAAGATTATACAGAAGATGATAATCATGTACAAGGACTGATATGAAATGCTCCCTTTTGTTCTGCATGCATTTCACACCGTAATAAGGATGTCTATAAGAGCTACACCTTATTCCTTGGTTTACGGGATGGAAGCAATGATGCCACTAGAAGAAGAAATCTATCTTTAAGGGTACTAATAAAATCAAAACTTGAGGAAGCTGATTAGGTCAAGCTGATATACGAGCAGTTAAATCTAATTAGTGAAAAAAGGTTAGCTACAATATGTCATCACCAGTTGTACCAACAAAGAATGGCTAAAGCATATGACAAGAAATTCAGACCTATGGTATTTTAGGAAGGAGATCTAGTGCTGAGAAAGATCATACCTCTACCCGGCAAAAATCATAGTAGATGAAAACCCAATTATAAAGGCCCATATGTAGTAAAGAAAACATTCTCTATAGGAACTCTGTTTTTGAGAAGAATGGATGGAGATGACTTGCCTAGGCCTGTGAACTCTGATTCTATAAAGAAATACTATGAATAATATACTCATCTTTTTTAAAAAAAATCCATAAAAATTGGTTATTCATTCTCGTTACATCTTGTGTATTTTATAAATGATTTCAAAAGGATCAACAAAAAACCTTTTTCAAAAATCATTTTCTCTTAAATAAAGGTTTTCAAGATTTGACTTTGGCTAACAATTTCAAAAAAAATCGATGATATGTCAAGAGCAATGATTCATCATACAACTCCCTAGGAGACAACTAAATACCTAGAAACCAAAATCGATTACCCAACCATCAAAGTTTGTTGTGAAAAGCTACATGAAACAAAGACGATAAAGTTTTCATGAATCATGAACTTGCAAAACAATTTTTTGCAAATCGCTACGGTTATAAGGTCAAAATTTATCAGTCCTAACCAATCTTGCTTAAAATGGGAAAATGCCATTTTTTATACCCCCTAAAAATGAATATATCCATTGCAATCCAAATTTAAGCTGAAGTGAAGTTTTTCTTTCGTAAGATAACATTGATTAGGAACACACCCCATACTAAGGGCAAGTATTAAAAGATGGTAAGAATGAAAGTATTTGAGAATGTCCACCAATGATGAGAAAGTGGTTGGAAAACACAAAAAGATAGGATATTTGTGCACAGAATCCATGAGATATTGATTGAGGCCGCAAAATAGAAAAGCCCAACAAGCCAAAAAAAAATTGAAAGTGATCTTGGATCCATAAAAAAACCTTAAACACCATTTAAGCCTGTGAAAAAATCATAAGTTTTTAAAAAGACAATAAATCTTTTAAAATCTTTGTTAAGGAAGACACCCTAAAATAAAAGCTAAAGCATATCTCACGAGTATTTGAAAAAACACATAAAAAACAACGTTGTCATAAGACAAAGAGTAAAATATTTTCCATTCAACTTTCAAACATAATACATTTGTAAAAAATATTTTCAACTCGTGAAATTTCATAAAATATTTTATAAATAGTAATTCACTTACAATATCATTCAGCAATTTCAACCATCACCTCCATCTAACTAACTTTGTCGTGAGGGACATTGAGGCAAACTACATGTAAAAAAAAGAGTCGCCACCTAGTTTTATGATAACTAAAAACCTTAATTGATCTTTCAAATGTTCAAGGTAAGGGACTAGTTATGTAATTGGAAAGATAAAATTCACCTAATATATCCTACCTAAAGTAAGCTCTATTGTTATTTGTTTTTAATGATAAATATTCCAAATATGCTTTCAAGCCAAAAGTTTGCCTAAAGTAATACATGTGTGGATTTTTATTAAAAGTAAAAATTATGATAACCTATGACAATGATTTGAGACATGGGTATGGTGACAAAGCCTAATCCTCACTCTTGAAAATGAGCGTTAGACCTTAGAGGATGATGAACAAATGGTAAGCTTGCCTTTTCAAAATTATTTAATTGGGATAAGCCCAAAGGCCTCCACTAACTCTCAATAGGTCTATATGGGACCACGATGGTCTAGCCCAAATTTGTTTGCCATGTTCTTGTCCATTTTTTACCACATATAAAAATATATAGAAAAAATAAAAATACCATGTTAATAGACCCTATTATGAATATTTAGCGTAACATAAAAAGTATAGCAAGCTTTGGAAAGAAATGATTTGTATATATATGATCTTGAAATGTCGAAGTTCAATATAAATAGCAAGAAAACCAGATTAGATAATCAATAACCATATTATTTATCGAATTGTAGACTGTCATATCAATAAAACAAGAATCACTAAATTACATAAAGAAAGATATTTGATCATTTTGATTATAAATCATATGAAACTTGTAAAGCTTGTTTATTGTGTAAAATAACTAAAACACCCTTTACTAAAAGAGTGAAAGATCTAATAAATTATTAGGTCTAATACATATAGATGTATGCGGACCAATAACTATTCGTGTCATAGATGGATATACATGTTTTATCATTAATGACCAAATTTTATATGGTCATGTGTATTTGATGAAAGTCTGAATCATTTGAAAGGTTCAAAGTATTTAAAAATGAAGTTGAAAAAAAAACTTGAAAGAGTATCAAGTTACTTCGATTTGATCAAAGTGGTGAATAGTTGAGTCAGGACTTTCAAGATTATCTAATAGAGAATGAGATAATAAATCAATCAATTATTTATTGTAATTTATATTTGGGCAACTTATTAGAGAATTTAATGGGTCACATATATAATGATGTGAACCTAGCTTCAACACTGAGATATTCATTAGAGGTTTCATTAAATCTAGTCACAAGACTTTAATCAAAGTGGTTCAATGAAGCAATTAATGGACTTCTTCAAGATACATAAGCTAAGATTGACTTAGAAAGGATATCAAAGAATGAAGAACAAGTTTTGATTATTTCGATTCATGTTCAAGAAAGGCTTGTAGGGGAGTTTCTAGACATTACAAAAAGATTGGAATTAAAAAAAAACTCAAATATGTCAATCTTGACCTTTCACTACTATTTTGGCTATAACTGGATCTATATAATGAATTTTGACGCGATTCTAATTGCATTGGAAAATACACATCCAAACATGTCCAATGACATATGGTATATCTTCTAATTCATCAAGACGAGGGAGAACCATCCGTTTGAAGTTGGATTTCAATTTTGCCGACAAATTACACAATTCAACTTTGGGCTTATTTTAATTAGTTGGACTATTATTTATTTATCTTTTAGTTTGTTACAGGCCAATGATATTTAAGGGTTATTTGGATTATGTTTTATTTTATTATATTAGTTATTTTGAGCTTCTAATGTGTTAAGACCTATTTATCAAGTTTGGATCTATTAAGTCAAATTACGATTAGCTTTCTACTATATAAATCAATTGTTAATATTATTTTGATATTTATGAATTTTATCTGCAAGTTACCTCATATCGTAAATTTGGTTCTCAAATACAAGGTTTTTGTTGGGTCAAGTTACAAACTTTCGTCAAAACCTCAAATTAGCAATCTAAATGACAATTCTGCATTAACATGCTCCAAAAGCATAATATTTATATAACTTACCCCAAAGTCATAATAATCATATAACCTGCCTCAAAAACATGAAATTCATATAACCTCGAAGACATAATAATTAAAAAACTTGTACTCAAATGACCAACTTTCTCATACGTTATCAATTGGACATGTTCGTACCATTACAGTTAATTTCAATCACATAATTGACACCATCATTGCAATAAATTTCAAATTATAAAATGGTTACTATTGTTCCGATAATTTCACATCACATACACAATTACCACATATACATCCCTATCTCGTAGACATAATTGATGTAACAATCAATTATACACAACACAATTAAATAACTTTGCAAATCTAACCAATTACAAAGACAATTTAAATAAATTAATAATTAAATAACTTTGCAAATCTAACCAATTACAAAGACAATTGAAATAAATTAAAAGGCCTAATTCTTGTAACAATTAGTTATACACAACACAATTTAATAACTTTGTAAATCTAACAAATTACAAAGATAATTTAAATTAATTAAAAGGCAAGGGAGAGGGAATTCCTTACCTTCAGCTCCTACTTTATGTACTTCTGAGAAGTTGACCCCACCCCAAACACTTATCCTACAACACTCTAAAAATAAGAATTAGTGTTCATACCACGAATTAAAAACTCATCCTTAGAAATTTATATACATCCCAAAATTTTAAATTAATATCCAGTAACCATTAATTTATACTATAATTCATAGGTTAATGATTATGTCATGAAATTAAATCCTCACTTAAGACTTTCACATTACAAATTTCAAAATCTATCAATTTAAATCACATTGTTAAAATTCCTGATATCTTACTTTAGATGGGTTATCTCTTCTGTACACCTTGGATATTTGACACCTTTTAAAAGAAGCCATGCCAATCATAGCCTCCTGTCTAACAAATGGTTCATACTTCAGAGAACAAGGCTTTCCACCCTGGCCAGCAAGATCACAATTAATTATTTTTTTTCCTCCTCGTGTTTTCCCATGTGTGTCTCTCGTTTCAAGAGCAGGGGCACCTGCAAATTGAAAATGTTTTCCTCTTGAAAACAAGGCTTCAGACGTTTTCATGTCTCTTGAAAACGTCTGACAAGATTGAAAATGCTCTCCTCTTATTATCATTTGTTCATTTACAAAATCATGAGTACCCTTTGCAGGTTTCAAAAGTCTCCTACTTCCATTCCTTTCCATGATCTCTTTTCAATTTCTGCATGCATTCATCAGCTACTTTGGATCAAAAGAAGACAAAAGATTCGAAACCCATTTCTCCAATACCTGCAAATTGTCACTAGAACCCTATCTATACCCTATCCTTAATAAATTGCACAATCACACTAGTCCGTTTTTCCTAAAGCTGTCTTCTTTTTCTTCATTCATTTGACCACCAATTCCACCCATCGACCCCACACCCTCAGGCGAAAAAGAAAGACCAGTTATCTCCTCCCACGCGACAATATTCCATAAATTTCCCAACGAACCATCCATCCATGCACAAATTGTTTCCTAGTCCTCTTCAACAAGCGAATCACCAACTGCCTTGTATCCATTCCTCACAAAGACATACTGAACCTTAATATTGTATATTATACTAAAATGAACAACCAAGATCCCCGTAACTACAAAAATGCTAAAACTTTCAAGAAAATCAAGATTTAAAACAAATGTGCACAATACAGCACCACACCTCAAAGATTCGTATAAATGAAATGAAAGAAAGGAAACCCAACCTGCGTAACAGGGATTCACGCTCCACGAGGGCATTTAGAAACGGAACTACCAACCATTTCTACAAAAATCTTGGGTTCAAACGATGAGAAGACAAGGTTGCCAAAAATTACAGTTATGGCTGCTTGAAATGTGAAGTGTCTGTCGAGTAAGAAGAAAGGGAGAATTTCTCAATAATCTCAGAAGTTTGTGTTAATTGTTTTTGGTAGAACTAAAAACACTCTCATTACCACTCATGCCATGAATTAGAAGAGAAGAAGAATAAATTACTGGCCTCCTATTCTGTTAGAGTATGAGTAAAATTGGTGATATAATTTTTTAAATAGAATGAATATAGCTTTTTATTTTTTATATGTATTTTAATGGTAAAGAGTTATTATAAGATCTAGTTGTATTTAAACATATTTAATATATAATTATTTTAACAACTTCATATAACTCAATCAGTTAAATAAATTTAAAATAATCTGTATAATTTTTAATTAATTTAATATTAAAAAATAAAAAATAATCTCAAATCAACCCAAATAAATTTGGGTTATGTGATCAAGATAATTTTATAAAAAATAAATCAAAAAACATAAATTAAAAAAGAAATTAAAAAAAATAGTAAAAAAAAATTATTGCAATGAATAATATTTTGATATTTTTACCAGATATTAAGGAATACTATCTTTACCAAATATATATTCCGTAGTTTATATTTCTTCCGTAGATATTAAGGAAAAATTATTGCAATGAATATATTTTTACCAAATATATATCCTTTATTTCTTCCGTAGTTTTACACTAATATTTCTTCCGTAGTCTTACTATAATTAAAAATATGTTTCTTTCGATTTATTCTTTTCCAATTGAAATTTTAAATGATTTTATCATGGGGTTTACAATTTACCTCAATCAATGTCTCACAATATGCTGATCTTCTCCTCTTGAATGTATTACATAACTCATTTCTCTTATGCTCTTCACCCAATGTACGAGTGTGATAATTTTCTCTACTCTGAACCCACTGCTTTAACCAATTGCTCTAAGAATGTAAGATTTGAATATAGTGTAGGCACGATAGTTGGCATCATCGGTGGAGGCTTATCTATCTACCCTTGTCTATTAGATGCTCTAGGTCGTGATACCTCAACTCGACGGGAAACATAATCATCTAGTGGAGGCCTATCTATCTACCCTTGTCTATTAGATGCTCTAGGTCGTGATACCTCAACTCGACGGGAAACATAACCATCTGGTGTCCTATATATTTACCTCTATTGGAGTGTACAAATGTTGTAAGTATATGC
>Ga0307518_10003538_pt1 | contig 11241 bp, 4 predicted proteins | sample 25_EM_MG_FD_203889 | JGI IMG/M metagenome (GOLD analysis project Ga0307518, IMG submission 203889) | Populus trichocarpa ectomycorrhiza microbial communities from riparian zone in the Pacific Northwest, United States - 25_EM | ecosystem: Host-associated > Plants > Roots > Unclassified | place... | reverse complement strand
CGCGAGTGGACAAATCGACTTTTAAAACTCGCGTGACCCATTTTTTAAACACACCTTGAGAGGTAATAATAGATTCACCACGACTTATGTTCATCGCTCACGTCACCTCGATGGAGTTTACTCCACGCTGGCAGCTGGTAAGCGTGCGATTCCAAGTACTCTTGCAGCTCCAAATGTTAATCAAGTAGCAAGTTGATGACGTGCTCAATGAATGTGAATTGGAAGGTGGGTTTACGGCTTTTACAGAGGTTAATATTTGTCGGTGAAAATGGGAATTTATGGATTCAAGAACCTCCGTGTTTGTCTTAATCTATCACGTGCGTGCTCTCACGGGATTAGATTAGAGGCTAAAAAGTCGAGATTCTGTGATTTAGAATTTGGGTGCACTTTTTGTACATGATCCCTCGAGCATTGATGCTCGAGTTTGTGGTTTAAAGTTATGACACGTAGCATGTCCTTTCTCTTTTTCTTTTAATAAAAAGAAAACTGTCCTTTCTCTATTTCACACCCCACGCTCGCTAAATTATTTGGCTTGGTGGGTTCAAGCAGGGAGCCTGTTTATGTGGGACTTCTCTTCAGCAATCATCATTCCATTTCATCAGTTTTTGCGGAAAAAGTCAAATGATTCGTTCACGGTTCGGTTTTATATGTACTTGGAATTGAAAATAAATAGGGCAAATAATTTTATTTTTTTTATTCAAGTTAATTGTTTTATCACTTTGCGTATACTTCAATTAATTTTCACGGATTCTAAAATTAACAATTAAAAAAGTCTCTAGTAACCATCAACATTAGTAACAATAGAACTCGAATCTGATACTACATACAGAGCAAACACTTTAATCTCAAACATTTACTTGATGGTGGGGCAAATAAATTTTTTTCAACCTGTTGTTGAGGATTTAAATCCGAGACAGTCTATCTGAGAGTTTTAATGAGATGGTGGCAAAAATAGCATTACATTCTTCCAAAGTTTAAAGAATAATAGGTTTGTGACATGCGACACTTTGAATCAAAAGCCATCGGTGATGTGTTTTTTTTCTTTATTTCTTTTCTGTAATGAAAGGTTATTTATGAAGCAACAATGCAATTCACAGTTCAATTAGGATCGCGATTCACGAGTTGGTTTTTTTTCCTCACTGGTCAGCTTACATATGCATTGAATGTGTGTTATTTGCACTGTATGAACATATATATATATATATATATATATATGAAACACCCAAATAATAAATGAATCATATATCGCAGCAGGTATTAAATATTAATAATTTAAAAAATATCACACCTCTAATGTATAATCCTGGAAAAAAAGCATTTCAAAGTATAGAGACATGTTTTATTTTCTTGACTAGAGATTAATTATCACTTGTTAGTTTATTCTGTATTGCGATTTTCTTTGTTCAACTTTTAGACAATGATTGCTTTCAATGAAACCAAGCTTTACCTCCATGATGTTGCCTTTTGTGATTTTCCATGATGATGGTGGTGTGTTTTCCGTTGATTAGCTTTTGGTTCATATTCACGTACGGAGCAATTGTGATTAATCATATCATAAGATTCTTAATTTAATTATACTGTTTCCCTCGTACGATAACAAAATTAACATGGTAATACCACGAGCAGTGGAAAAATTATTACAAATTTTTGTCATGACATTGACTTGACATATTCGAAGTTTAAAAAAAAAATTAGAGTCTCTGAAATAAAGTAATCGATGTCCTCTTTTATTTATCAAATTTTATCTTATGTTTTGAATCTCTAGCAATGTAGTAGTTTTCTTTCCTTTTGTTCTTGGTTTAATCGAGCGTGATAATTACTTTGAAGTGATCTTGCAAAACATTAGCCCACAGCAACTTTTTTAAAAAAAAAAACATTTTTATAAAACAATATTTTTTTCCCTAATTTTTTTTATTGTTTTAATGTATTTATATCAAAAAAAAATATTATTGCAATGACCAATAAAAAAATAATTATTATCACATTAACAAACAAATTTGTATTTAAAAAAAAAAAACAGTGATGTGGTAATTGCTTGGATCACTTAACAAACAAATTCACGCCCATGCTTGTTATGGACGGATTAAAAATAAATATAACATGATTGGTGTCATAGCTCATAATAAACAAAATTGCAGTTGTATACTTTGCTCAATCCAACGTTAATTTTTCTAACTAGTGTTTTATTTTTCATTTCCATTCATTTTTTTCTTTCTAAAGCTGATAAATTATTTTGAGCGAAAAGATGAACTATTTTGGGCGAAAAAATCTCTCATGCCTGACTTGCATCTGTTACTGTCATCTGCCACGCGCATGTTAAAACCAACATGTTAGAAAAACAAATGAATACAGTTCTCCTTGATGAGCCCTTCCTCTGTGCGAGTTGGAAGGAGTAGATGTGTAGTATAGTTGATGGCATGTCGGGACTGGAGAAAATGTTTCTCTGATCGTGAGTTATGACCCCTCATATAGTTCGTATTGCATCCTTCAACAGTAAAAGTGCCTGTGATTCTGTTTTTGGTACAAAACTTGCGCCGATAAAGATGCAGTGAGAGGCAAAATAAGGAGACGGCTGTTGTAGTTATAAAAAGAAAAAAGATAGTTGCTGTGCTTAAAGCGTGTGTGGAATTGTAGTGTATATTAATTTTTATAGTGTTTTTTTAAAAAATTTATATTAAATTAATATTTTTTATTTTTAATATTAATATATCAAAATTAAAAAAACATTAAAATTAATAACTTAAAATTAAAAATTTTAAAAAACACGATCCGGACACTCAAAGAAACACTGCGTCGATCCTGGTAAGAAGAAAATTGTGGGGGCTCAGATAGAATGGTTGCCAAACGAATCGTGATAATTTTATTTTTGTGAAGAGACTTTTATAAAGGCAATAACCTGTACAAGTAACAAACTCACCCAGCAAATACCAGTAAATACATTAGTAGAGCTTCACCTGAATATTTATGTTAATATATAAAAACAAACAAACTCACCCAGCAAACACTGTAAAAAATGGACAGATCCTATATTATTTATTAAATGATATATATTAAAAGAGCTTAGTTTTTTTACTCTAACAATAAACATTAGAGTTTGGCTTTTCACAGTATTAATTAACAGTAAAAAGCCAAAAAAATTTACTTTGGTTTTCAAATTTTTCTTAGTTTTTTTTTTTAATTTTATCACTCAATATTGAGTTTATTAGATATTAAATTTTGTAATTTGTTTCTTTTTACTTTTTATAGAGTTATTCTAGACTCATAACTAGGGTCGCAAGTTTTGAGAATTAGCCGTATTGACTCGGATTATTTTTTTATCATATTTTTTTTTCAACTTCATTCTTCTACATTGGGTTGGTTGAGAATTGAGATTCAAAAGTGTTTTTTGATTTTTTTTATAGGAGATTATCATGGTCTCGTGACTTGGCTTGCGAATTTTACAAGTTAGTTATGTTTACTTTTTTCCCATTTTTTTTAATTTGTTATTTTTCAATTTTATAATTAAGTATTGGGTTGGTGGAGAATTAAATTTTATATTTTTTTTTATTTCTTGGTTTACTGACCCGGTTTGACCCGAGTCTTTTTTTTTATTTTTTTTTCAATTTTATCTTTTAGCATTGGTTTGAGTGTGAATTAAGCTTTGTATTTTTATTTTTTTGTTTTTGCTTTCTATGACGTTATCGATGTCTTGTGACCCGAGTCGCAGGTTAGGCCGGTTGACTCTATATTTTTTCTTTTTTCTAGTTATTTTTTTTTAATTTCATCATTCAATGTTGGTTTTATTGAGAATTAAGCTCTATAATTTGTTTCAGTTTGTGTTTTACGAGGCTATCCCAGTTTCATAACCAGATTCATGGGTTTGGTCAGTTGATTTTAATGGTTTTTTATGTTTATTTTTTAATTAATTTTTTTAATTTCATTCGTCAATACTAAATTGATTGAAAATGAAATTTTATAATTTATTTCGATTCGCTTTCTACAGGGCTATTTTATACTCATGATCCATGTTTGACAAATTAATTCGAGTTGACTTGGTTCATTATTTTAGTTGAATTTTATTTCTATTTCATCCTTCAACGCTATGGTGGTTGAGATTTTGGTTTAGTAATTTATTTATTTTTATTTGTTGGGTTATTAGATTTTCATGATCTTGGTAGCATATTTGGTGGATTAAACTATATTGATACAAATCAATTTAATATGTTTTTCTTTCAATACTTGAAAAAAATATGTTGTTTTAATTTTTTTTCAAGTTAAACTATATTTTAATTAGTTATTTAAGTTATTTTTAGATATGACAAGTTAACCAGGTTAATAAATCAATTCTCACGTAGTTAAATGTTTTTATCTAAAAACACAAATTAATAATATTTAAATATTTTTTTATATTTTTTTTTTTAAAAAAACCTGATCTAACCTAGTGGACACAGTAATCTATTGCGTACTAAACGGCTACTTATTTCCGGGTCCTGCCCATCTTCCAGTTTTCAAAGTTCCAACATAAAAGTTTTTTTTTAAAAAGGAAAAAAACATTTCACATGCAGCTGGCAATCTGATGATTTTGCTGAAATTCAAAGTGACACGTCGGGATGCGAAAGATTGGAGAAGAGACACGTGTCGGGCAGGAACTTAGGGGTATGCGTGTCACTGGTGATTGGCAGAAGATTATGGCACATACGTCATTGTAATTCAAAGGCGTTTTATAAATTTTTTGAGATTTTTTTTAGTTTTAAAATATTTTTTCTGTTTTAAAATTATTTTGATGTTTTAATATAAAAATTTTAAAAAATATTATTTTAATATATTTTAAAATAAAAAACATTTTAAAAAATAACTTTTATTATAATCTCAAAACCGAAACTTATACACTGATTAGAATATTCTTATTCTTGATGCAGGTTCTTAGATACTAAGTCCCACGTTTAGAAGACAGCAAAACAAGTTCAGAATGGAGACATGGCATGAAACAGAATCTAGGTGATGATTAAAGTCATTAGGAGACATTCGTTGAGGCCTGTACCCAGTTTGATTAAGGTATTATTTAGTGTGGTTGTTGAACTATCGTTTTTGTTCATTTTTTTTTAAAAAAATTGTTATAATGTTAAAAATATTTTTTTTAAAATAAAATAAAATAAATATTTTAATATGTTTATAAGTGAAAAGCATTCTTTATAAGTCAAAAACACCCCCTAATCCTTGAATTTTTAAATCTGATTTGTTCTGTTATTGACTTTTGTTACATGATCATCCTCTCTTGTGAAGGGAATCAACGAGGACAGGTCAGCAGTGTCCTAAAATCTTTCTACGTGGCTTTGTGCTAGGGTCTTTAATTTTTCATATCCACGTCTGTTTTCTTGGAAATCCAGATAAAGAATTGGAAACTTCTAAGAAAATTCAACAATGGAACTAAACTTTCCGGGGAAATTAATACACTGTAATAGAACAACAATTTTCTACTTACTTTTAACGTGGCAATCCTGCACACTTCAATGTAATTGTTTCCAGAACATTCCAATGAAATGTCATGATGATACGAGACCTGTCACGGTGTCTGTATTTATCTTTATTTTATTATTATTATACTCACTTCTTTTTTTTAATTTAATGTGGGTGTCCGGGCTAGCTTATGCGCACCTCGACTAATCCCACGGGCCCTAAAGTTAACGACCATGTAAGTCTTCAATGGCCATCATATGAACAACCACAGGGCTCGAAACTGAGAACACACTTCAATCCAAGATGAAATGCTGATTTTACTTTTCAGTAGGCAAAGTAACATGCATTGGGTACAGAGATACGATGATATTTTTCGTAAAACACATAAGTTATTATTTAATAGAAATGGGTTAAATGGTAATTTTGTTTTTTCCCCGTAAAATTACTTAATTGCTCTTATTTATAAAAAATCAATTTGATCAATGGGTTATTGAGTCTTTTGACTTTATTTTTAAACAAATTATTTTATTTCTATTATAAATTAAAAATAATTGTTTTTGACTCGGGCTCTTTTATCATTTATATATGGTCATTAAGTAGTTATTAGAGTAATTTGATAAATAAAAAAATAATCGAATGAACAGTGTTAGTCTCTTTCAGACAGCATGTACGACGTTGTTTGGTAGCCAAAACCATAATTCCAGGGCGGCTTCCGAAACGTCTCGGCGTCCCCTCCATTGATCAACAATGTGTGTAGCATTATGGCGGCCAATGTGGCGCGTGTGGTCTTTTGTTTTATTTTTTTCCCCTCTTGCCTACTTGATCTTATTGCCAGAAAAAAAATCAAATCAACCCCTAAAGTTTGTTTTACTTAAGGTTTCATCCATATTCTCTTTGTTGCAATTTTAAAATTTTAGAATACTTTATGAAATTAATGGGGATTTTCAATTTTGTCCTTGTTCTCCCAGTTGTAATCTTTTTAATTTATCTTGGTTTATTAAATTAAAAATTATTTTCAATTTCATCCATAATTGATATTTTTATTTATTAGATCTGATTTATATTCTTTTTATTTACTATTTTTTATTTTAGATGATTTTGACAATTGTTTATTTTTTTTTCAATTTCATCATTTTTTAGATATTTTTCCTATGAAATCTAATTATTTTTTCATTGTTGTATTTTTTGACCTTGCAAAATATTTTTATTATTATTATTCCGTCTCCCGACAATTAATAGCCGAGTACTTAACTTCTTAATTGAGTTTGAGTCTAAATTTAATGGTTTGCGGGTTTAAGAGATTGACCTTAATTTACGAAGTTGACATATGTTTCTTTAGGGGTTTTTTTCCTTTTTTTCCACCCTCCAGCATTTTGTTATTTTTTTATTCACTTTCTATGGTATTTTCTAGTCGTTATGAAAATAACACAGGTTGTCTTGGTTTTTTTTTCTTGTCCTTGTTGAATTTAGCTTTTCTAAATGATTTTTGTTTTTAAATTGAATTAAACTGATTGATTTCATCCTTTAACTTTTAATTTTTTAGGTGTTGAGCTCCTAGGTTGAGCTCGGGTCAATAATTTAACGAATTGCGGATTTGAAAGTTTATCCTGGATTCACAAGGTTAACCGGGACTTGCTTGTTTTTTTTAACCTTTTTTTTCATATTTCATCTTCTAACATTCTTTTTTGCTCTTTTTCTATATGATTTATCTTTTTTTAAAAAAATAACAAGGGCTACTTTGAGTTTTTTTTTTCCGGTTTTTGTTAGATTTCACTTCTTTAAAATGGATTTTATTTTTTAATTAAATTAAATTTACTGATTTCATCATTGACATCTGATTTGAGGCAATACTGGAATGATTTTTTTTTTTGGGAAATTAGTATTCTTTATTTTCTTACATTTTATTTATATAGATTATTTTGGTATCATACCTCGAATTATGGATTCAGCAGGTTTATTATATTTGACTTGTTTTTTTTTTACTTCCTTTTTTTTATTTTTTTATCTCGAGTTAATGACTAGAGTCTTATATTTTTGTTGAAAAAATAAATTTACATCTTCTTGGTATCTTTTTTGTAATAAAAAAATGATAGGATCTATCTAATATATTCCATATCTAATATTGGATGAAGCATATCAAGTACATTTAATGGGTAATTTAATTTCATAAATTAAAAAAAAAAACATGGATCACTACATGAAAGAATCAATTAAACTACATAGTCAACCATGTCAGGAATAAATCGAGCATGCACACTGTTCAACCAAGGTAAATTTAAGCATCTATATAATATTTTTCTAATTAATTATATGATGTCACATTTTTGTTTCACTTGGGTTAAAAAATAGAGGCCTGATTGTGCGTAAAATAAATCCATTGTAAGATTCCATAAATCCACCTCCTTCTTCCATCAACGTGACTCAGAGTAGAGCAATTTCTATAGATACCTGGATGCATTATAATCTAGAGTGTTTCAAGCTTTGTGAGAAATTATTTTAACTTTTCATGATTTAACCAGTTGATTTATAGTTATATTGATTACCGATAATTAAGTATAGTTTCATTAAAAAAAAAAAAAAATCCTGTCACCTCAAAGAAGAAAAGAGTCCGTGAACTTCGTTTTTTTAAAAAAAAACAATTTACAAACGTAAAAATTATCCACTTTGTAGATTTAAAGATATGATAATCATTTAAAAACCAAAATATCGTGGGGTGAATACTTGCAGACAACAATGTTCACCTTAACACAAGTGTTAAACACACTGGATAACACTATTTATTTTAAAAAAATTCATTTTTATCCTCAACTTTTTATTCTAAACAATTTAATTTTAATTGAAAACCAATTAATTTGGATTTTTTAGATAATGGTGAAACTCGAATGATAGGGACCAAAATTAAAAAGACATTGAACATGGGTGACGTGCCAAAAGTTTTCAGAAAAAATACATTTTGGTGTTTTAATTTTAAAAATAACACAAATTATATGATTTTGCTGTCTCAATTCTTTTAAATTTAATTTTGGTATAGACATTTATTTTTTTAGTCCCTAATTAAAAGATGAGAGAAGTCACCAGATCTTGACAGTAGAGAGAGAAAAATATCATTAACACTGATTTATGCCACAAAAAAGGATTTATATTTGTGTCAAATAATTTTATTTGATGAAAAAATTTCATATTAAATGTTTTTTTTTCTTACTTTTAAAGTTCATGAAAAATATATACGTGCTCGGTTTGATTTTTTTAAGTTAATTTTGATTTCTGGGATGCTTTTTTAGTTTTTTTAGGTTGTTGATAGGTTTATCATGGCTTTTAAGATGTTTTGAGTCAAAAATAAGTTGAAGAACATGTTTTTTGATAAAAAAACACAAGCTCTGATTTTATGAACATCTTAGTTACTGGAATCTGGATAAATCATGCTATGCATCATCTAATTTTTTTCAAAACATTTGGGGCAAACTGCATATTATCCACCCTGGTTGCAATTAAAAAATTAAGGGACTAGTTAAACGGGTCCTGATGAAATGGGCCACGTAGGCAAACCAGGCTTGCCAAGCCTTAACAATGCCTGACTTTTTTTTTTTCTAGATTATTTTTTATATGGTTATTTTTTAAAATTAATGCTTTTTTACATGCTTTTAAAAGAATATTTTTATATAATATTTTTAATACATGCAACCTTTCATAATGTTTTTTCTCTCTTTTATTTTATTTAGTGAATTTAACTCGTGTCTCAATTTTTATTATTGTTTGCTCAAATAAAACAATTATTTTAATAAAAAAATTAACAAACACAATCAGGCAAATATCTTTACTTGCGATATTAAATATATTGATCTATATTTATTTTTAATTTTTTAGTTATTGTTAATAGTTTTTTCATTTATTAACATAAATAATTATCGATTTATTTTATGATACATATACATGATTTATTTATTTATTTATTATTAAAAACCATGTTGAAAAAATATGTATATATATATTTTTTATTTTTAAAAAATATTTGAAGCGCGGCAGGGTCAAGTATGGGTTATAATTAATGCATGTTCACGTGACTATAACAATCACAGCCGATTAGTGAGCCGTTTCGCTTTTGATTTTTAAACAGGGATTCTGTGGCCCACGGTGTGAGCCGTGAGGGGTCATCTAACCCTCTGGGCTCTGGGTATTCTACTACGAATAACAAATTTTAAGCTTGAAGGAAAGCAAATTTGCAGAGTACTGAGTACATGTGCACCTCAAAATGGCCACAGATGCACTACTGTACACGAGTGAAAACAACACGCACGCCAAAAAGGCACGAGTGCTCAATTGTAAATTTGTAATGCCTGACCACGATAAAGACGGGTTAATTTACCATGGAATGGAGGTCTTCATTTATAAAATTGTTTTTTTTTCAAAAGTATTTTTTTAAAATGATTTTTTTTATTTAAATTAATTTTTTTTATGTTTACAAATTGTTTTGATATACTTATAATTTTTTAAAAATAAAAAAATATCATTTTAATACATTTCCAAATCAAATACATTTTAAAAAATAATTATTTCCACACTTCTAAACACTCCTCCATGGTATATCCACTAGCCTTCTACGGTATGCAGACTAACTAGCTACAACGAACAGAAGCATTATTCAGCTAACCAACTTCTAAAATCTAAACAATATCCTTGATTTGATCAAGAGAAGAATTGCTATAATTCATCACAGCTGCTAGGCTTGTTTACTAACCCCTGATTCACGATGGGTATTGAATGATAACCCTAATGTGGTAAATGGGCCTCCATGTATAAAATCTTAAGACGGGTTTGATTAGTGGGCCAGCTGCATAAATGTTCCTTTTAGGTACCGTACCAGCATGGATAAATGTCCTCCCACCTGGGATGAGGAAGGACAGCATAAGTTCGAGGCTTGACAATACTACGACATGGTTTGCTCTGGCATTTATTCGTTCTTATTCCAACATTCGATGTTTACGTCTGCTCGAGCCCAAATTTCTTCGAAGCTGATTCTTTAGGTCCACTAGTGCCAGATAGCTCAAACTGAAATGTGGTTGAAAAATAGAAAAAATTAATGCATGGCATCGAATAAAATATTGATAATTTACCAGGAAGCAGTCAATGCCACAGTTTGAAAGCCAAACTCGGTTTGGTATATCAGCCTGTGGTTTTTGTGGCTGGGGCTACTTGTGGTCGGTGCAGTGGTAAATTATAATTGTAAAAAATGTTTTGATAGTTTACTTTCAAATGTTTTATGTCGGCTAGTGTACGTAAAGGCCAAAAAAAAAAAAAAACATTTTGTGACTTCCTGTGTTTTGGCTCTCCGATGGATTTCTGAGCACTTGCTTTTGAAAGAAAAAAAATATTAAACATGGTTTTTCGTTACCTTATGGAAAAAATTCAAAAACTCAAATATACATTCACCCCGCCAAAAAAAATAAAAATAAAATCTGAGCACTTATTTAAAAAAAAACAAACAAACATGGCTTTCTGTTACCTTATTGAAAAAATTCAAAAACTTTTTTAAAAATATATATTTTCAACCCCCTGTTTGATATTTGAGACAAAAAAAAATTGTTTTTAAAAGTATTTTTTAATTTAAAATATATTAAAATAATATTTTTTATTTTAAAAAATTATTTTTAACACCGTATATCAAAATAACTTTAAAATTAAAAAAAAATCAAAAAATCAAAACTTTATAAAAAGGTGGTTGCAACACTCGGCCAACAACCCCCTGAAAAACCAACTTTTATGCAAGGTTTGATTGCTGTCCTTGTATAAAAGTGATGAAGATATTCA
>Ga0307518_10003536_pt1 | contig 11246 bp, 12 predicted proteins | sample 25_EM_MG_FD_203889 | JGI IMG/M metagenome (GOLD analysis project Ga0307518, IMG submission 203889) | Populus trichocarpa ectomycorrhiza microbial communities from riparian zone in the Pacific Northwest, United States - 25_EM | ecosystem: Host-associated > Plants > Roots > Unclassified | place... | reverse complement strand
ACTTTATAACCTTCTCCATAGCATTGACTCATGCCTATCAGTGTGTATGAGGTAGTTATAGGCTCTAGTTTCCATTGAAATTGACTAACATATATAGTCTATTTCCTTAGGGGCTAAGGTTATCACTCTTGGCTTAGTGCATTTGTATCTAGCATTATATTCTATATCTGAAGATTAGCTCAGTTAGCCCTCGACCTTCACGAACATGGCATATTAGATGTGCTAGCAAGTAAGTTAGGAGAGTAATTTTAGAATGAAATTTGCTTTCACTTGCAACCTTATATCCTACCATAGCAGAGTCTTAGATGTGTGAATTTTGACAGTCATATGCAGGCCCTTATAGTTATGAATACATTTAGAATTGTTGTCAACTGTTGCAGTTTAAGTGTTTGGTTATTATGGCTTAGTGTAGCACAGTTCATGTAGCTTTGTATTTATGTGAAGTACTACTTACAATAGGATCAAGAGTATTATAAAGAGTTCGTTTTTATTAGGGTTCTTAGAAATACAGGTTATATTTGCTAGGCTTTTAAGTCATGCTTTCACACCATGTTAACTGCTACAACTAGTTCTCTTAATCGTATTGCAGAACTGACCAATTTAGCTTTTGCTTGACTTTTCTCACAGATCTTGCCGAAAATACAATCAAATTCCGATCTACTTGTGGTGGCACTGGGACATGAGGTCGTCGACAAATTTATCCCTTTCTATGGCGCCAGATTATGTACATGAATTGAAACTAGGACCTCCTTGACCGGTCATTCAAAGTGAACGTACAATAACTCACAGTGACAAGGCAAACCAATTCCGCAATGCTTCTGAAGGCAACCAGGAACTCGAGGAGGAGCACCTCAAGCTCCAGTAGGAATACGAACCCCTCCACGACTCGGCGGTTACCGCCACGACCCCCCAACCAGCACCCAGTATCGCCGCCCCACTTACGGAGTCAGAGTCCGATCACGAAGATGAAGACACCACCACTCGCGAGTCAATCCATGACGCACTTGTGCTTCTGGCAGAGAAGATCTCGGCTGACCGGAATAAGGGAAGACACATGTTGGCAATCAGGAAAGGACGATGGTGCCTGTTGGAGGTTGCCACGAACATAGGATTCTTCACGTTCGAAGAGTTGGAAGCAGACCCTTGCTTCAGGATCGAAACAGTGTCCAACGAGCGTGTCATCGATCACTTGCGATACCCCACCACCACCATCCGAGGCGCGCGATCACAACGCGCCAACCACATCACCTCCCAACCGGAGCTATGCAGAGGCGGCGACCAACACCCCTCCCTCGAGCAAGTTGCCCCCCCGACGCGGGACGGCTGCCACCTCCGCCACCCTCGCCTCCACCCCCGCTCCCTCCCACATCCTCCTCTACGAGGACCTCAGCAGATACGAGGACGAAGGGGAGGATGAGGGGCAGGGAGGGCCCCCTGCCCCCAAACGCAACCAGAAAAAGCAGGGAAACCGAAGACGCCCCCCCCCCCCACGCACCTCACCCGCAACGAAGAGGACCCGAGGGGGATGCTGAAATCTTTTGATGGAATTTCTCACGGGCGCACGGGGGTTACCCGGGCCCTGTCTTTTATGTATTTAGCGACGGGACGTCAGATTAACTTGACGGTACCCTGAATCCTACCGGAGTTCCGGCAGGCTCGACATGCCCCTTAAGGGCGAAGAGTAATGAGAAGTCATCATCATCATCATCATCATCACCCGCAACGAAGGGAAAAGGGAAGGGGAAGCAGAGGCAAGACCCTCCCCCCACCACCCCCGAAGAAGACCCACCCCCACAACAACACCCCACTACCCCCCAGGTCCCCCAGTTCGCAGTGGTCCTCCATGCGGTACCCACCAAGTACAAACTGGGGGAAGTCTGTAGATGGCTCGAGGAGGACAACAAGTTCCCCAACATCGCCGGATCTCGCTGGGACCTGACGGAAAACCGGCGGGAGGGGAAATCTCAGTCTTCCGTCGTCCTGTACCTCCAGGACCCCACCATTGCCACCTCCCTGCGGCTGGGCAAGAAGTCCCTCCGACAACCTATGACTGGAAGAGATAGGAATGCCGAGGCGGCGGATGGACTTTCGTAGTCCCACTACCGGAGGGAATATTTGTTGGAATATCTACCGGAGCGACGAGGTCATGGTTGGGTTGCTTTTCAGCCGGCGCACGGGGATTACCCGGGCTCTGTCATATATGTATCTAGCGGCGTGGCGTCAGATAAACTTGGCGGCACCCTGAATCCCATCGGCGTTCCGGTAGGCTCGACATGCCCCTTTAGGGCGAAGAGTAATATGAAGTATCATCATCTTCTGAAGGCAACCAGCAACAAGTATCATTGATCCGCTTTGGTGCCGAGCAAGCACTCGTGCTGCGGCGCAATTCGATTAAGTGCCTGGGGTGGTGGTTTCGCAGGAGCTAAGAACTAAGTCAGCAAGGACTCCTGCTACTCCAGGATTTTCCCACCCGCCAACGGTAGATTTATGGCCATGGAGCTCAGATCCACCTCACGTCCGCATATCTGCACGGGTGCAACGCGCACGGCATAGCAAATTGATTAAGTGCCTGTAATAGTGGTTTCGCGTGACCTAAGAACTGCGTCAGCTAGCACTTCTGCTGCTCCGGGATTGTCCCACCTACCAACGGTAAATTTGTGGGCATGGAGCTCAGATTTACCTCATGTCCACATATCTGCGCGGGTGCAACACGCGGGGTGGAGCGAATTGCTTAAGTGCCTATGGCAGTGGTTTTGCGCGACCTAAGAACTGCGGTAGCGATGATGATGATGATGATGATGATAGTCTCATTACTCGTCGCCCTTAAGGGGCATGTAGAGCCTACCGGAAGCCCGATAGGATTCAGGGTGCCGCCAAGTTAATCTGACGCCCCGCCGCTAAATACATGAAAGAGTGGGCCCGGGTAATCCCCGTGCGCCCGTGGAAAGTCCCTGAACAATCTGCCGTCCCCCTCGGGTCCTCGGGTCCTGTGCCCTGGCCCACTAAAGAAATTCGTAAGGTGGGAGGCGGGTCCACCTCAAGTCAATGAGATGCTGGCCCCATTAAGTGCTGCCTCCCCTTCCTCTGCTCCAGTTCGAGCTCCTCTCCCTTCCGCGGCCCCTTCCCCTTCCCCTTCGGTTCCTGCGTCCCCTCTTCGTGCCTGGTCGTCCCTCTTCATGGCCCCCCTCCGTCCTCCTCGTTCCTTCTCTTTAAGAACCAGTATACGTCGTGGAAGAAGGCCTCCGTGCCTTCTATTTTCTCCTGCTGCCTGTTGTTCCCCCCGGCCTCGGTGACCCAGTGCGGGTCGTCCAGGCCTGCCCAAGTTCTCTCTTCCGGGAGGAGGCGTTCTCTGTGTGCTTGCAAGCGGGGGCAGTGGAACGCGACGTGGGCGCCGTTCTGGCTTCGGGCGCCGCAAGGGCATGAGGGGTCGTCCGACTTGCCGATGTGGTGGAGCCAGGCCTGGAGGGGACCCCTGTCTGTGCGAGTCCAGGTGTAGGCCGCCAGGGCGTGTTTGCCCCACTCCGTGCGGCGTTTCCCGAAGCTTTGTGCTGTGCGGGCGCCTGCTCTTCTGGCTCTGTCCCTGCTCCTCATCCCTTCGAAGGTGGTCAAGCCCGGGTCGCCGTGGATCTCGCCTCTGATCCTGGAGAGGTTGGCCTGCCTGTCTGCTGCCTCGTTCCCCGCGATTCCGATGTGGCTGCGGACCTATAGGGCTCCCACCTCTCCCGTTCTTCGTTCGAGGGCGTCCTTTTGCCTGATCTCGATGTCCGACCTGGGCGATGCGCCCCGGGATAGGGCTCGCAGGGTGGCGATGGCTGCTCTGCTGTCTGAGGCTAGCGCCAGGGGCTGTTCCGGGTGTTCCCTTTCCAAAGCCAGGGTGAGGCCTAGGCGTTCCGCGCCCGCGACGGAGGCCTCCTCCCCGAGGAACTCCCCGTAGGACTTGCCGGCCCACCCGCAGGGTCCCTCGGATGTTACCCCCGCGGCGTGGATTCCTTCTGCTCCGCTCCCGTCCGTATAGGCTACTCTCCAGCCCCGGTCTCTGAGGCTGTCCAGGTGCGTGGCCCAGAGCCCTGCCGTCTTGGATTCCTCCTGGGCTGGGTCGAAGATCGTGAGGTCCAGGACCCTTGATGTCCTGAAGTCCTCGGCGTTGCCGTAGGATAGCGGGGCTCTGGGGGGGTCCCAGGGGGGGGCTTCCGAGATGTGGAAGGCTCGGCAAACTGCGGTAGCGAGCACTCCTGCTACTGCGGGATTTTCCCACCTACCAGTGGTAAATTTTTGGGCATGGAGCTCAGATCCACGTCATGTCCGCATGTCTGCGCAGGTGCAATACATGGGGTGAACCAAATTGATTAAGTGCCTGCGGTAGTGGTTTCCCACGATCTGTGAACTGCGTTAGCTACCACTCCTGCTACTCTGTGATTTTGCCACCTACCAACATATTTGCACGGGTGAAATCCACATTTCGGTCGTGGTTTCGCGCGACCTAAGAACAACGTTGTGTTGAAAGCAACTGAGAGGGAAAAGATGCCGATGTCAAGCAAACAATGGGTGCTTGAGATGTAGGTGTTACGGCTGATAGGTAGACTGGGTTGGCACCACCCGGTAGGTTGATATCTCCGGGTGGATGGATAAGTAATATGGTCGGTGGCGGCCTTATTACCCCGCTTCTTATATATGTGCCCCTAGTGTACCTAGCTAGATCTTCAGAATCCTAGCGAAGTTCTGTGTTTCTTGTTCTACTGGCAATATACTCTTTCACGCACCCGTACGTGCGGCCAGTTAGGCCCGAGCCGTGATTGAGACCGCCATCTATCCATATGGATCGCTACCTACCTACGTACCGTGCTGCCTTGCGTTCCGACAGATATTTGGCTAATCACCGGCTCGCCCCTAACAGTAGGGACACTAGGAGTGGAAAAAACGATGAGACAGGTGACGGGACAGGCCAGCCACCCGCGGGAGGCTGGCCACCTAGCGCAATGTGGCACGCTAAGCTAGAGTGGGCAATGACTGAATCGGGGTGTCGGAGCTCCCGTCCATGGTGGCGCACTTGCACAACTTCGTCACGCACGTGAGTATGTGTAGGTTTCATTCAAATACGGTCGCAGGCCTATGGGCAAGTTTTATTCACATGAGGTGGTGGGCATATGGGTAGATTTCAAGCATATGAGGTCACTGCCACATGGGTAGATTTCATGCAAGTGAGGTCGCTGCCATATGGGTAGACTTCATGAATCTGAGGTCGCTGCCATATGGGTAGACTTCATGTATATGAGGTCAGTGCCATATGGGTAGATTTCATGCATCCGAGGTCACTCCCATGTGCGTAGATTTCATGCATGTGAGGTCACTCTCATTTGGGTAGATTTCATGCACATGCGGTCACTTCCATATGGGCAAATTTCATAAATTTGAGGTCGCTGCTATAAGGGTGGATATCATGCACATGGGTGAAATCTAGATATGTGGGAGCGACCGCACATGCATAAAATCTACCCAGATGAGAGCGACCTCACGTGAATGAAATCTACCCACATGGTAGCGAACTTGACGACGTATCTATGTCTTGGGCTACCAGAAGCATGAGAACTGGGGACCCCCACATCCGCTCAATCCTTGACACGCACCCCCCCACCACATCAACGTTCTGGTTCAACGGAAGAGGGGCTCCCACAGCCAGACGCAGACCACACGCCATAGCTAAACATTTCATAAGACCACAATCCAACCGCAAGAAAGGTCCTACGGCAATAGGGACGACACTACACCAACCGGCCTCATCGACCTCACCATCTTATAACCACAAGATGAGCGCAGCAAAATCGCAGGATACTGGATGGCCAGTATAGGCACCCTCCTTGACGGGGGTTGGCGCCTCTGCTACACCGACGGCACAGGTCGTGAAGGACAAGTCGCGGCAGGAGTGTTCAGCGAAGACAGAAAAGCCAATCCGTCGCAGACCTACGGGACCTTCGGCGGCCCCCTATGCTCGGTAGCCGACGGAGAACGACTCGCGATAGCCCTGGCTTTGGAAAAGGAGGAGTCAAACATGATCGCCATAATCTCCGACTCCCAAGCAGCTGTCCACACAGTCTGGAACCTCAGCAGAGGTCAGCCACCCCGCTCCGACATCGAGCTCCGCATCCACCAAGCCCTCAGAAAAGACTCCCGGGAGAGATGGCTGACGGGAGAGCGGAATTCGAGTCCTTCCTAGGACAGATCAGCGGAACCGCCTGGACCGCAACGGAGGAGGGGGTAAGGGCCACAAGCCGAGCCACCCGTAAGTCCTACCGGCAAGAACCAGGGTTCAATCCAAGAAGCGCCGAGTGGAACAGGAACTCACTAAGCGCCTACACCTGGGCGAGGACGGAACGTGGTCCACAGAAGAAATGGCTCCACCACATCAAAAAGGTCGACTCCCCCTCGTGCGCCTGCGGAGTTGCAGAACAAACGGGACATCACTTGGTCTTCGAATGCCCTAGGCATGAGGCGATCCGGAGAGAGTTCCTAGCAGGAAAGAGCTCCTGGGAAGAGCTAGACAAGGCAGACTGGAGGAAAGTCGGGGAGGGAGACGAGGCATGGTACTTCGGGCATCTACACGGGGCCATGGCCGGTAGATCGGCCTCTCAAGCATAGGGGAGAACTGACGAAGTGGGGCGGTAACGTTAATGGGGGCAGGATCTCATTAACTTGAGGTTGACCCACCGCCAACCGGGGATCGGGGGACCTCACCCAAAACTCTCCCGTGTCTTCCGTGATTCTGCAAACCTCTTGGATAATCGGACCACGAAGGGACTTAGAGGTCTGCCCGCTGCTGCATGGACCCTGCGCGCGCAATCGGCAGGTGCTTCCACCCATTCATGAATCTCTTTTGTAGATCTCCTTTGTCAAATTTCTGTCGAGCTGAGGTGTGGCGGGGGAGGAAGGGTGCACATACATACTGTACAACATCGCGGTGGCGGCTGCAGATTAACTTGCACGTCTGTCTGAATCCACCCGGACTTCTGGGTGGCTCGTCATACGACCACTAAGGTTGTGCCCACGAGTACGGAGTTTTAAAAAAAAAAATTAAAAAAATAGCGAACTCAAATGCATGAAACTTACCTATTTGCCCGCGACCTGATATGTATAAAACTTACCCATATGCGCGGGCCGCGACCTGACATGAATCAACCTTACACATACTCATGTGCATAACGAAGTTGCGCAAGATTCACGTGAGGTCGCTCTCCATCTGGGTAGATTTCATGCATATGCAGTCACTTCCATATGGGCAGATTTGATGCATTTGAGGTCGTTGCCATATGGGTAGATCGCATGCACATGAGTGAATTCCACCCACATGGGAAAATCTACGCAGATGAGAGTGACCTCACATGAATGAAATCTACCCACTTGGGATCAACCTCCAATGCATGAAACTCATACATTTGCCTGAGACCTTATGTATATGAAACTTACGCATAGGCCCGCGACTTCACATGTATGAAACTTACCCATATGCTTGAGACCTTACCACTAACCTGGTTGCCTACTATCATATATACACACGCACTATCATATATACACACGCACATGTGCATAACGAAGTTGCACAAGTGCGCCACCTGTGACAGGAGCTCTGACACTGCGATTAAGTCATTGCCTACTCTAGCCTAGCGTGCCACGTCGCGCTAGCTGGCCAGCTTGACGTGCGTGGCTAGGCTGTACCGTCATCTGTGCCATCGTTTTTCCCACAACTAGTCTCTCCACATCTGAAAAACCCGTTCTTTGCTTGACATCGGCATGTTTTCCCTCTCAGTTGCTGTTAACACGACGCTGTTCTTGGGTTGCGCGAAATCACGACCAACACACACATTTCACCCACGCAAATGTGTTGGCAGGTGGGAAAATCCTGAAGTAGGGGGGGTGATGATGATGATGATGATGACTTCTTATTACTCTTCGCCCTTAAGGGGCATGTCGAGCCTGCCGGAACTCCGACAGGATTCAGGGTACCCCCAAGTTAATCTGGTGTCCCGCCGCTAGATACAAGAATGAGTAGGCCCGGGTAATCCCCGTGCGCCCGTGGAAAACCCCTAACGTATAATATCCCCCCCGGGTCCTCGGGACCTGTGCCCTGGCCCACAAAAGAGACTCGTGAATTGGGAGGCGGGTCCACCTCAAGTTAATGAGATGCTGGCCCCATTACTTGCTGCCTCCCCCCTTCATTCCAGTTCCCCCTCGTCCCCTGCGTTCCTCCTCTTGAAGAACCAGTAAACGTCCTGGAAGAAGGCCTCCGTGCCTTCTATTTTCTCTTGGTCCCTCCTATCTCCTCCGGCCTCTGTAACCCAGTGAGGGTCGTCTAGGCTTTCCCAATTCTTCTCTCCCGGGAGGAGGCGTCCTCTTTGTTCGAGTAGGAGGGGACAGTGGAACACCAGGTGGTCTCCGTCCTGGGTCGGGTGTCCGCAGGGGCAGGATGGGTTCTCCGCTTTGCCGATGCGGTGAAGCCAGGACTTCTGTGGTCCCCGGTTGGTGCGTGTCCAGGTGTAGGCCGCGAGGGCGTGTTTTCCCCATGCCGAGCGGTGTCTCCCGTACCCCGGGGCGGTCCTCAGGGTTTCTCGCCAGGCTTTGTCCTTCTCTCTGAGGCCTTCCCATGTGACAATCTCGGGGGAGTCCCGTTGTCCGCGGATTCCTTCCAAGGCGGCCCTGCGGTCTGCTCTCTCGTTCCCTGGTATGCCTATGGAAGTAGGGGGGGTGGTAGCTGATGCAGTTCTTAGGTTGCGCGAAACCACTACCGCTGGCACTTAACCAATTTGCTTCACCCCGCGTGTTGCACCCGCATAGATACGTGGACATCTGGTGGATCTGACAAAAATTTACCGTTGGTAGTTGGGAAAATCCCAAAGTACCAGGAGTGCTAGCTAGCAGTTCCTAAGTCGCACAAAACCACTACCATAGGCAATCAATCAATTTGCTATGCCGTGCGTATTGCGCCTGCGCAGATATGCAAACGTGAGGTGTATCGCAGCTCCATGGCCAGAATTCTGCCGCTGGCAGGTGGGAAAATCCCAGAGTAGCTGGACTCCTTGCTGAGATAGTTGTTAACTCCTGCGAAACCACCACGAAAGGCACTTGATCGAATTGTGGGGCAGGTGCTAGTTTCAATTCGTGTACATAATCTTGCGCCGTAGAGAGGGATAAATTTGTTGCGGACCGTATGTCTCAATGTCACCACAAGTAGATCTAAATTTGATTGTATGTTCGGCAAGGCCTACGTAGTTCCCTGCGATCGCCCTGAGGACGCCATGGTACCCGTGCAACTGTTTGCAGTGTCAAGCCTGAGATGTCCACTTCTACCAGTCCCTACAGGGTTGTCCTAGTGGTCCCAGTCCTTCATTTTGGTACAGAGGATCCATGGTTGACTGCATAGTCTAGCGTAGTCCAGAGCGTACAGGGTAGTCCAAATAATCTGCACTGATCCAAAAGGTCTATGGTGGCAACCAGCCACTACAGAAGAACCTGAGCCCTGGTTGATGATGATGATGATGATAATTCAGATTACTCTTCGCCCTTAAGGGGCATGTCGAGCCTACCGGAACTCCGGTAGGATTCAGGGTGCTGCCAAGTTAATCTGGCGCCCCGCTGCTAAATACAAAAATACTGGGCCCGGGTAATCCCCGTACGCCTATGGGAGCCCCTGAATAAAATATTCCCCCTCGGGTCCTCGGGTCCTCGGGTCCTGTGCCCTGGCCCACAAAAGAGATTCGTGAATTGGGAGGCAGGTCCACCTCAAGTTAATGAGATGCTGGCCTCATTACCTGCTGCCCCCCCAGCTTTATACCAGTTCCTCCACGTCCCCTGTGTTTCTTCTCTTCAAGAACCAGTATAACTCTTGGAAGAAGGCCTCCGTGCCTTCTATTTTCTCCTGTTCTCTCCCGTTACCTCCGGCCTCTGTAACCCAGTGGGGTTGGTCTAGGCTTTCCCATGTCTTCTCCTCCGGGAGGAGGCGTCCTCTTTGCTCGCGTGTGAGGGGGCAGTGGAACACCAGGTGGTCCCCGTCCTGGGACGGGTGTCCGCAGGGGCACGCTGCGTCTGCTGCTTTCCGGATGTGATGGAGCCATGCCTTCTGGGGGCCGCGGTTGGTCCTGGACCAGGTGTAGGCTGCTAGAACGTGTTTGCCCCATTCTGTTCGGTTCTTGCCGAAGCCCGGGGTGTGCCGTAGTGACCTTCTCCATTCCCTTCCTTTCCCCTTCATCCCTTCGTTGGTAGCTATCTCCTCGGTTCCCGGTGTTGGGCCTCGAATCCTTTGGAGATTTGCCTCCTGATTGGCTGACTCGTTTCCCGGGATGCCTGCGTGGCCTCGGACCCAGGTGGCCCCTACTTCTCTGTCCCCTTGCATGGCTTTTTTGATCCTGACCTCGATGTGGGATCTGGGTGTTTCACCGTTGGCCAGTCCTCTTAAGGTCGCGAGAGCCGCTTGGCTGTCTGAGGCTATGATTAGGGGCTGGTCCGGGTGTTCCTTTTCCAGGGCCAGGGCTCTGCCGAGGCGTTCGGCGTCTGCTACAGAGGTGGTTGAGCCCAGGTAACCCCCGTAGGACCGGGGCCTGTTCCCGCACGTCCCCTCTGAGTAGACCCCTGCTGCGTGTATGCCTCCAGCCCCGGAGCCGTCTGTGTAAGCTGACCTCCTGCCTCTATCCCTGAGGGATTCCAGTCGTGGTGCCCACAGCGCTGCCTTCTGGGACTCTTCCTGCTTAGGATCGAAGATGGTCATGTCCCTCAGTGTGAACGTCCTGTGATCGGTGCAATGGCCGAATAAGAGGGTGCTCTCCGTCGGGGCGTCCGATAGGAAGAAGGCTCTGCTGACCGGGTCTCGGGGTGCCCACGGGAGTCTTCCGTCGTTGTGGTGGTGGAGCGGTGGGGGTGGTGCTGCCTGTAGGAGGGAGCGTATGTCCGGGTTTCCGGTTCTCACCGCCCTGGCTGCCCAGCTTACCTGCTGGTGGGAGAGGAATTTATCCATCGGTTCCACGTTCGCTATGGCTTCCACCTTGGACTTCGCCGATCCTTTGTAGGCCCCCGTGCACTTTCGTAGTGCTAGGGATTGGATCGTCTCCAATTCTCGCCATAGGTTGGAGTCCAGGTCGTGCCAGATCTCAGCCCCGTAAGTTAGCATCGGTCTGATGCAACCGGTGTATAGGGCTCTGGAGGCCTTCGGGCTGATGCCCGAGTTGGCGTTCGAGATCCTTCCTAGGATGGCGAGGATGGCTTTC
>Ga0307518_10003534_pt1 | contig 11249 bp, 8 predicted proteins | sample 25_EM_MG_FD_203889 | JGI IMG/M metagenome (GOLD analysis project Ga0307518, IMG submission 203889) | Populus trichocarpa ectomycorrhiza microbial communities from riparian zone in the Pacific Northwest, United States - 25_EM | ecosystem: Host-associated > Plants > Roots > Unclassified | place... | reverse complement strand
TTATTCGATACGAGGGATTTAGGTTTTTTTCTCTTTCAATTTTGACATTCAACATCAGATCTGTTAGAAATGAAGTTTCATAATTTTTTCATTTTATTTTTTAAAAAGTTATCTTGGTTTCATGATCCAAGTCACGAGTGTAACAAGTTAGCCCAAGTTGACTTTGATTGTTTTTTTAATTGATTTTTTTTATTTCATCCTTAAATATTTACATTAGCTGGAGATTGGACTTTGTAATTTTTTTCACATTACTTTCTATGGGATTATCTCGGTTTCATGACCTGAATCGCTGGTTTGACAGGTTAATCTGGGTTGACTCGAGTAGTTTTTTTTTCTCCTTTTATACTTTAATATATTTTTTTAATTTCATCATTCAATGGGTTGATTAGAAACTGATATTCATAATTTATTTTGATTTATTTTTTATAGGGTTATCACGGTCTCTTGACTCATGTTGCAAATTTGATAGATTAAGCCAAATCGATCTAATATGTCATCATCTCAATATTTTAAAAAATATTATCCAACAAATCACCGTATCAATATTGAAAAATGATGTTATCCAATATGCATTATACTTTGAGTTAATAATTTTTTTTTTTAATTAGAAAACACGTTAGTAAGTTATATGTATTTTTTTATGTTAAAAAAATTGATCTATCCCGCAACGCAGCACTGACCATTGATCTAGTTCATTGTAATTCTTAGGTCCTTTTTGTTTTTGCTACTAGAAAGCACTTTTGCAAAAAAAAAAATGAAACTTTTTGTTTACTTTAAATTATTATTTTTTATTTTTTTAAATTGTTGAATATGCTGATGTCAAAATAAATTTTAAAAATATATATAAAATATTATTTAAATATATATTTAAATAAAAAATACTTTAAAAAACTGTTCCTATCATAATTTCAAATGACTGATGTGTGGTCTTCTTAGACCAGGTTCGGGCTAGTGAAAGCAAAGCTCCTCACGAGAGAAGAGCTATCTACCCATAAAATTAGCCCAAGTTTAGCTTGAGCCAGAGGTAGACCGACACCATTGAATAGTAGAGTCTTTCTTTAGTATTGGACCCTTGATCGGTCATGTAAGACCACCATCCCTTTGCTCTTTTCAGACTCCAAGCATGGATACAGGACAATCCTGATGATACTAGGATTTTATTTATTTATTCATTAAATCAAAATACTTTTATTTTATATACTGAAAGACCGGTTTTTATTGATCTTTTTACCTCTTGGTTTTTCGTAGGAGGAAGTAAAAAGAATTGGAAATAAAAAAATCCGAAGTAGCTGCTTCATCCTCGACTGATTTCATACTCCTTATCGCGGGGAACATGTCGCAAAGGTCAAATGTTTATACTTTTCAGTTCTTCTAGACAAGAGACGCAAAACATTACATAGCTTTTATCTATAAAAAAAGGAAAAAAATTATACCCACAGACAATGTCTAGTAGTAGAGTATTCAAAACAAAACCAACGAAAACAAAAGACAGGTACGACTTCCTACAAGACGTGTAATCGATTCCTCTAAATCTACGTTCTTTCCTATCCCATACTGAATATTATTACTCAGATTCAATCAAACTGTTTCCCATGTCTCCATCTCCATTACATAAACATTCAAGAGCTGGAAACAATTCCGTGACTTCTTTCGTTCTTTCTTTCTTGATTGATAGTTATGGCTTCTTTGTGTTTGACCCACATCAGAGGGAGGAATTCTGTGACTGAGCTTACTCGGCCGAGTTTGAGAACACAACGTGGCAGGAGTAAAGTTGGGTTCTTCAGGTTGGTGGGTTCTCTGGGTCAGGGAGAACCTGATTTGAGCGTCACTGTAAATGGGTTGCAAGAGGAAAGAAATGAAATAGAGTCATGCTATGTGGATGTTCTCTTGATCATATATATACACATATTTTTTCTGGGGGTTGGTCGAGTGATGATGGAAGTGGGATCATATCAATGCTGATGTTTAAGATACAGGTGTTACAGTTGAGTTCTGGCTTAATCTAGTGAGGATTGGATGGTTCAAAGTTTGATGATCTCGTTGATTATTTCTTAGATTAGATTCTAGACTCTTATTTTATGCAAAAATGAGAAATCCATGATTTTAGTGATTGATCGCCATGGCTTCTTCCTTTTCCTCGCTGGTATTGATTGCCCTGTCTTTGTCAAAATAGAACTTTCATTCATAGTATCCGAATTGACATGGTGGAAAAAGTGAAATCTTTTCTTAGGAATAATTAGGCTTGCTTATGCAAGATGTTGATCAGGATACAGTAGCATTGTTGATTGTTGATAAGCTTTTCTTTTCAATTTAACTGAGGCATATTGGCAGCCTTCCATGCTACAGCTATTGTATCTATTCATAACAAAAATGATCTTCAATTCTTAATTTGCTAGGTGTCACTAGATGCAGCGAAAGTTGTAAATGTAATTCCTCGATATGCTCAGCTACGAGCAGGTGCAAATGGCTCAGCCAAGGGGCAAATTATTGGTTGGGAGAATATAGAACTCGTAAGTGACCGGCCTCTTGAAACAATGCTGAAAGAATTTAAGCAATTATAAGAAGAATATCCTGATAGGACTCTCATTGCTTCAATCATGGAGGAGTATGACAAAGCTGCTTGGGAGGAACTCATTGACCGAGTAGAGCAAACTGGAATTGTAAGATTTTGTCATCACCAATTTCTTACTTTTGTGATCTTTTTTTTAAGTCGGATGCTTGCTGTCATCTAATATTCCTGAAAATGTTTCTTAGGATGCCTTAGAAATCAATTTCTCATGTCCTCATGGAATGCCTGAGCGTAAAATGGGTGCTGCAGTTGGCCAAGATTGTGCGCTATTGGAAGAGGTTCGTGGATGGATTAATGCAAAAGCTACAGTCCCAGTATGGGCAAAGATGACTCCTAACATCACTGACATAAAACATGTCATTTTCTTCTTTCGTTACTAAACATGCAATTTTAGCTTGATTTATCATGTAGTTGAGAAATATTTGACTAAGGATAGAAATTTGTTTGTGTTTTATACATGGTGTTTATTTACAAGAAATGCAATTGTTATTTACTTGCTTAACATTAGAAATCTAATCTAAAAAATCCTTAAAACATCATTCCCTTTGAGTATATGTGGTACAGAAATGCAATTTCATTCTTCTCATATGTCTGGCTTAACAACACTTGTATGATTGAATAGCATACATCGTTTGATCTCATCGATCTATTTTCAGCTGCTGTTTTTCATAGTATTGTGCATTAAGCAGTAATATTTCAGTTACATTTTTTACTCATGACTTTTTTCTGATCTTGTTGTACAGCCAGCTAGGGTGGCATTACTATCCTTATGCGAGGGAGTGTCTGCTATTAATACCATCATGAGTGTTATGGGAATAAATCTGAAAACCTTACGGCCAGAGCCTTGTGTTGAAGGGTTTGTATTAGCTGACAGAAGACAATATTTCATATCAATCATTATTCCTTAAGTAACACCTTGGTGCTTAAATATTGTTGTCAGATATTCAACTCCTGGGGGTTACTCTTCCAAATCAGTCCATCCTATTGCACTAGAGAAAGTAATGAGTATTGCTAAAATGATGAAATCAGAATTTGATTTGGACCAACACTCACTTTCTGGTATTGGAGTTGTTGAGACCGGTGGTGATGCTGCCGAGTTTATTCTTCTCGGAGCAAATACAGTTCAGGTAGGCAAAAATAATTGTTTTGCATTTTGTTTATCATGTTCTTACTGTCTCAATACATTTACATGTACCTGATAAAAATCGGTTGCCTGTTTAACCATAAGATTGCTGATATCCTTGTAGTTGGTAAATCTACTCTGATGCTGATATTTATTTTTAAACTGCTTGGGGTCAACACTAGGTGGATTTTACTGTCATACTACTACTATTTGCTGGAGGAAAAGATAAAGACTGTAAAAACAAAACAAGAGCAGCTGATTATTAAAAAAAACAAAAAAAATGAGAATAGTTTGGAGCAAGTTCTTTTTGGTTATTAGTGAATTTAAGGCGTGACAAACCAGCAAATGTCTTTGTAACCCAAGCTTGATATTCTGTATAGTTTAACACACTTTAACTCAACGTGAAAAATTCAATACTGAGCTTATCGATCCATGGTGTGATCCATAAGTAGAAGTCAATAGCTTCTGATTTCATATCTTTTACAAGGAATTTGAAAACAATTTGTTCTGATCAATGTTTGAGGATGTATTTGGGTTTGTTTATACAAGGCCCAGGAAAAACTGGAGGGGATCCTTGAAAGAGGAGTATAATTCACCTATTCATAACAAGATTTCGATTAAATTGATTGGACTTGTCACCTGAAGGAGAATGTTTAAAAACTCGCTCCACCTCCTTATAGCTTTTGCCCTTTTCTTCTGCTTATTCAAGGCCTCATTTCAATTTGTTCAATTCAAGAAGCAGGGCACTCTACTTCATTCGCATAGAAGGTGATCAATTTTATTACTTGTTCCTTGGTTAAAGCATTCATACTGTGAGCTATGGGAATTGGTTCTCTGAATTTCTGATGTCATTTAGCTAAAAATTTATCGTTTATAGAGACTGTGATTTCCACACAGAATCTGTCCGTAGGCAGGTATGAGGTAGGAATAACTACTAAAATATTACTCCTTGCCTCCAGAATTTATACTTTTCAGTTTGTGTTTCGTAAGACTTGTGGTTACTCTGCTATTTTCTTCCTCCTGAATAAAAGAGAGAACCATAATTTGCCTTTCTTTTGAATTTTTTTAAAAGCCATCTTTCACTTCTACTGTATAACTGTTTTGGATTTCTGCACTATGTGCTAATATTTAAGACCATTGATGTTCGACTACAGGTCTGCACTGGGGTTATGATGCATGGATATGGCCTTGTGAAGAAACTCTGTGAAGAGCTGAAGGATTTCATGAAAATGCACAACTTCTCATCAATAGAAGATTTCAGAGGGTAATTCTTATCGAAGATATCTAAAGTCGCAAGCTATAAAAAGTTGCCTGCAGTTTAGCTATAAACTTTCTTCCTTGTTCTATTTGTCCTTCCAGAGCATCTCTTGAGTATTTCACAACGCACATGGATTTGGTGCGCCGGCAACAAGAAGCCATGCAACAGAGGAAAGCTATCAAGACAGGTTTGCAGTCTGACAAGGATTGCACTGGAGATGGTTTTGTTAAGGAGTCGGAGAGCATGGTTTCCAACTAATTAAAAAAAAAAAACTGCAGCAGGTCTCTCAGTTGTTTGATAAAAATAAATGGGATTTACCAGGTTAGCCCATCGGCCAGAGTGAGTTTAATAAGTATGCGTCCAACTGCTGTAAAACAGTTTTTTGACAGGCAGCAAAGATAGTGAAAGTTGTTCAATACTACTGTATATTTGTTCTCTCTACATGACCATGTGGAGCATACAGCAAGGATTCATTGTCAAGCAGTAAGGAAAAATATATCAGCACAGAAAATCTTGAATCCTATTGGGCTAATAAATCTTCTTGTATTTTTTTATACAAGAAGATTGTGTTCTTCCCCTCCAATTGAATGAATTGGTCTAGCATTAGCAGCATTGTTATGGTTACTGTATCTTTTTTATTCATTGAAAACAGCGATTTATTAATAGGTTCAAAACAAATAGCTGGGTTTGTTTATGTAGATTCCATCATTCACTCCCATTCCTACAAGGGGATGCTGCTCAAGCATCTGCATCTCTAGCCGTAGACCAAAATTAAAGACAGAATGAAAATAGCATATGCAGAAACACCTACTGGCACATAATTTCAACTGGTTTAGGATATTTGACATGTTTTACACTTATAATAACTAATATGATGTTGTTCTCACATGCAAGTCACAAAGACAACGGCTTACAATAAGCACTCACTTAAAACTCAATGGGTGCACCATGACTAGCTAGTCATTTCTAATTTCACCAAAGAGAAATAATCCTGCTTTCTGTTCATTCTTTGGTCCATTTTGCTCTAGTCAATTCTTTCTCCTGCAGAAGAATATGTCCAGAGATAAAACACTATTTAGTAGTTTTATATACCAAATTAATTATTATTTTTCCATGTTAACTGATTGATTATTTACTACAAATTTTGGAATCAAACGTTAATCATTTATCATCTGCCACATTTTTACTTGCAATAGTTTTTTTAAAACATTTTTGTACGTATAAAACCCTTGAGTTAATTATCATTCATAGCTAGCTTGGCAACATAACAGAGACAATAATGGGATGTGTGAAGTAGCTCACCGGAAGATGTAGTGGAAGTGGAATGTTCAGCAGTACTCTTGGAATGGGTTCTTGTGAGCTCTTTAAGCTGTAAGTGCATGCTGTTGATGAAAGCTACTGTTTCTTGCTGGGGTTCCTCCATTGCTTCTTTCAACTTGCTCAGGGCAAAGCAGTATGCTTCCTGCATATTGCCTCAACATTATGATGATCAAGACCACTAAACCAGGTTCAGAAGTATATATATCTTATCAAATGATCGCTTAATCCAAAATATATTAGCTGAGTGCCAGTAATAATTAAGCTTATCTTTAAGAGGAGAGGAGTAACCAGAATTTGAACTGATCCTATGCACGAGGTTATAGAAGCCCTACTACGCTATAAAATGATTAGTTAGTAAATCCAAATGCTTAAATTATTTGGTGAAAACAAAAATAAATTCTTATATCATACCATATCGTTATGTGCCATTGTATAAAAGCAAGAACTAACCAAAAAAAAAAAAAACATTGCTGCTTCAATATCAGCTGATCAATTGAAAAGTTCTACTTAATTTGTATGATATTATGAAATTTATTATATTACATGAAATATTGTAATTTTTCTATATAAATTTATCTTGTCTAGCATATTTTACATTATCATATGTATGTTGACTAGGTCAGCAAACATATGATAATGTAAAATATATTATACAGAATAAATCTATATAAAAAAATTACAATATTTCTTATATATAATATAATACATTCCATAATATATAATATCATTTTTCATTTTAATTAAACCGGAGCAATGATTTATAAGAGAGTAGTGTTAAATATGACCACCTAAATTTTAACGTTTGATTTTGGATCATTAAAAGACATTACAACATGATTCTATGTAATGATAATAATTGGAATTTTTCTTTATTAACAGCTGACATAATTTGGAGGATCGTAGAGAAATTAATGAAACAAAATCAGTAAGAAAGTTTGAACTCATATATTCTTACTTCTCTTGGAACTATATTTCACACATTTCTTAGTTTCCTTCATCAAATATATAGCATGCAATGCATTTTTTTACTATAAAATTATATATATATATATATTACAGGTTAATATGTGTTGCTTTTACTTAATAGCATCATATTACAAAATAATAAAACGATAATGAAGCCTTATTCAAAAAAACAAATTTAAATTGGGATGTTTTTTTAATATAATATCAAATTTGTTTAACTAAATGTTTTGGAATTCGAATTTCACTCCTTTTCTATTCAATTAGTAAAATTAAACTAAGTTAGCAATAGACATATTTAAATTTAAAATTTAAAAGGTTTTTATTTAAAATTATAAATTAAATAATAATATAAATAATTCCTAAAAACTCATCTATTATTGTTGCTTCTTAGCTAGGTTAGAAAAGACCACGTCTTATTCAGTTGCGCATGCTTAGAGAAGCTCTTGTGCGAATCAATGGTGACCTTGAGGGTTTTTTTTTTCTTTCCTTTTTTGCCTAGGTAGTGTAGGTTATATTGTTTTGCATGTAAACCCACAAGAATCAATTGCGAAAATATTGTATATTCAAAGAGAATATGAAAATACTAAACTTTTAAATTTATATATGAGCGTATAATAAACCTAAAGAAATTTCAATCAGACTAGAACAACTTTAATTGACCGATGACTGAAGAATGTGTGATTGACTTGATTCAATGGATATAATTTGTATAGTTTCATCTAACCAAATAATTTTTTTCATATTTTTTGGTTTGTCATTTTATTAATGGCTTGGAATCCCAATAATATAATATTTCTTTGATTACTATAAAACAAAATTCAATTAAACCTATAAATTCACAAATTGGTCCTTTAAAATTTTAAATGTGTGATTGACTTGATTCAATGGACATAATTTGTATATAATTTGTATAGTTTCATCTAACCAAATAATTTTTTTCATATTTTTTTGTTTGTCATCTTATTAATGGCTCTGGAATCCCAATATTAATATTTCTTTGATTACTATAAAAAGAATTTCAATTAAACCTATAATTAAATCACAAATTTGTCCTTCAATTTAATATTCTAAACATTTTTCTCTATAAAGGGAGGAGAGTCTTTTAAAAAAGAGCTTTTATTTATTTATTAAGATAATGTTTAAAACTTGGTCAATATTATTTTAAAACTTAAGAATACAGTAGTGAGTCAAAAGTTTATAAAATGTTGTGTGTTAAGAATAAAGAGTGCATAAAATCAAAAGTTTATATTTTAACTCATCAGTTTGTCAAATCTTCTTTAAAATGATGTCCAATTGGAAGTCCCGAGGCACCTAATAAAATAAAAATTGAAGTTTTTTTTTAAGTGTCACTTAATGGAATAAAAATTAAAGTGTTTTTTAAAAGTATTTTTTATTTAAAAATGAATTAATTTTTTTTTAATTTTTAATACTAGAATATCAAAATCATTAAAAAACACTAAAAAAATATGAATTTGATATTTTTTTTAAGACAAATACACTTTTAAAAAGCATTTAAAAATATAACCTACTGCACTATAACAATTAAACTATATATTTAATTTTATTTTTCATTCTCAGTCTTCATTTCAATTATTCTTTAGTTCCTATCAATTCAATATCTATAAAATTAGAATAGAATTTTTCATTTTCATTTCAATCATTGCATTATTTTCTCTGTTACCGGTCATCACCTAAGTTCATTACCTCAACCTAAGAAGACTAATTTAAGATTTATTTTTTTCACGGTTTAGTTTGAAACTTAACATCAATGACTACAAAAAGAAAAAGCATATCCCTTCAATGATTACACGAGATCGATTTGGCTGCCATGCGCAGTGTTAGAACAGTCTCAACTTCAAGATATCATTGTCTGTAAACTAGAACAGACTAACATAGACAGAATCTAGTCTTGTCTTATTATTTTCATTAAAAAAACTCAGTCTCGTCTTTTAAAAATGATCTTTCAAACCTAGTGATGTGATTAAAGCAAGTAGTCTAGTCATACCATGTTGGATTTGACTAATGACTTATTATAAGGAAGAGTGTGACTAACCTACACACAGCAAGGGAATGCGCATTTATTTTCTAGAACATTTACCCTAGTTCTTTGCTGTCTGTCTTTTAAAGGAAATACATATCTGTGTGTCTATGTCTGTGTGTGTGTGTGTGTGTGAGAGAGAGAGAGAGAGAGAGAGAGAGAGAGAGAGGGCTCGAGTTTATTACCATGAAACTGTCTAGTTCTGGCTGACTGAGGGAGCTTGGATTGGGAAATTGACAGGATAAATTCGGCCTCACCCTAGGGATTCGGTCAACATCACCAACGGTACCAACCTGATATGTCAAAAGCAAGAAGAAACAATGCAAATCGTATTCAAATCTTTGATTTCATTATAGAAAAAATTAAGAAAAAATGTCATGTATTGCTTTCATTCATGCATATGCATGAGTCCTATGCATTAATTCATGGAATCTGATCACTGTGATATTTGGAACAGAACTTGAAAAGAAAATGCAGCCTCTGAAAATTAATGATAAGTGTAGGATTCTGAATCCTCATCAATATATGGGGACATTATATATATTATTTTATTTGCTATTCATATCTGCACAATTTGATGAATCTTGTATACGTGTTTCAACTTCAAACTCTTGAAACTTGCTAGCATCACAGTACCATGTTTTGGATTTTTCATCAGTACGAAAAAGGAAGGAGAAAAAAAATGCCACAAAAAAATGGACCATGAAGCTCAAGATCATGTTGTAGAATTTTCCCGTTTGTGTTTTGCTGACCAAGTGTAATGTTCTAGAGTGTTGGTTGGTGCTATCTTAGCCACTTAACATTGCACTCTTGACAACCCCATAAAAATGTAGAAGGAAAAACATAATCTGATACACACATTAACATGATTTTGATACCTCAAGATCATGATCAAATTAAATAAATTTTGGTAACACTGCCATAAATATAGTTGAAATTAATGAGGCAAAAGTTGAGTTACTTGTGCTGAGAAAAAAATAATTTCACAAACAAATTTGAATTAACCTCTTAATGCTTCTGATATAATTTTACATCACACAGTGCACACAAGAGAGAGAGAGAGAGAGAGAGAGAGAGAGAGAGAGAGAGAGAACCTTCAAACAGTCGATGTGAGTTTGGACCAAAAGTCCATACAAAGGATGGCTAGAGATTCTCTTCTTGAGAGCCTCAGCTTCTGCAGTGTCAACTAAGAGATCATCATCTTTCCCAACAGTATTGTTCATGCTGCTACTCTCCATTTTTCCTCCAAAATATAGGACTTCAAACCCTTTGGCGCAAACTAATAGTTTTATCTGTTTACCACATTTGTTCAAATTTATGAAGCCCCCTTCCAACTATTAGCGGTAAAACAAGGGAAGCATCAGGACTGTTGCTCTCATTTTTTGGATTGACCCATGCATGCAAAGGTATCAGTCAGGGAACACTGGACTTTTTTGCTTAATCTCATCTGTCTTTTTACATGTATGAAAGTTACAGTTCAAGGGTTTCTCGAACAATGGGAGCTTTGATAGTACATTTTCTGTATATGTAGCCAGTGCCTTCCTCGTCTTTATCTTTCCCTTTGTACTGCTCATTCTCCCACTTTTTCTAGCAGAACATCCAAATTCGTTACTGTTTTAGTGTAATGGAAGGACTCCTTTTATTATCTGTATAGTTTTGTTCACATATGAGCAAAGAATGTTTTGGAACTGTACACCTTCCCTAGGAGAATTGACAGCTCAACATGTGCTTACTACACATTCTAGGCAGTGAATAGTTAAAACACATGAAGCTCTAGCAAGAAAGCTTGGCAAAGAGTAACAGATATTGGGCCACCTATGTACTCTTCCATCTCTCTCTCTCTCTCTCTCACACACACACAGAGTATTATAGTATATTAAAAGGCTTGAATATATTTCGGAAAAGGGTATTATTTTGTGATGTAATATCTACTACATTAACTATTAATTATTGTATATTACTTTATATATATATA
>Ga0307518_10003533_pt1 | contig 11250 bp, 10 predicted proteins | sample 25_EM_MG_FD_203889 | JGI IMG/M metagenome (GOLD analysis project Ga0307518, IMG submission 203889) | Populus trichocarpa ectomycorrhiza microbial communities from riparian zone in the Pacific Northwest, United States - 25_EM | ecosystem: Host-associated > Plants > Roots > Unclassified | place... | reverse complement strand
ACTTACCACTCACGACCACCTGTACCGAGCTGGGTCGGCACCGCCCCTTCCGCAAGTTGCCTACGCCACACGCGAAGTGACCGTCGAGTAGCTAGGCTGCGGTTTCATGAGCAGTGCGACGGAGCCGCTCGGGACGCCGCCCGAGGACGAACCGGACATCCACACGACGGCCGGCAAGCTGGCCGACCTGTACCGCCGGTATGACGAGGCGGTGCACGCGGGTTCCGCGAGGGCGGTGGAGAAACAGCACGCCAAGGGCAAGAAGACCGCCCGCGAGCGGATCGACCTGCTGCTGGACGAGGGCTCCTTCGTCGAGCTCGACGAGCTGGCGAAGCACCGCTCGGTCAACTTCGGCCAGGAGAAGAACCGCCCCTACGGCGACGGCGTCGTCACCGGCTACGGCACCGTCGACGGCCGCCCGGTGTGCGTGTTCAGCCAGGACGTCACCGTCTTCGGCGGTTCACTCGGTGAGGTGTACGGCGAGAAGATCGTCAAGGTGATGGACCTGGCGATCAAGACCGGCCGCCCGATCATCGGCATCAACGAGGGCGGCGGCGCGCGGATCCAGGAAGGCGTCGTCTCGCTCGGCCTGTACGGCGAGATCTTCAACCGCAACGTCAAGGCGTCCGGCGTCATCCCGCAGATCTCGCTGATCATGGGCGCCAACGCGGGCGGGCACGTCTACTCCCCCGCGCTGACCGACTTCGTGGTGATGGTCGACAAGACCTCGCACATGTTCATCACCGGCCCCGACGTCGTGAAGACCGTGACCGGCGAAGAGGTCTCCTTCGAGGAACTCGGCGGCGGGCGCACGCACAACACCCGATCGGGCGTCGCGCACTACCTCGGCTCCGACGACGAGGACGCCATCGCGTACGTGAAGGAACTGCTCGCGTTCCTCCCGGCGAACAACCTGTCCGAAGCGCCGCTGTTCGAGACGGACACGCCCAAGCCCGGGTTCTTCGACGACGTCACCGACACCGACCGCGAGCTCGACACGCTGATCCCGGACTCGCCGAACCAGCCGTACGACATGCACGAGGTCATCACCCGCGTCGTCGACGACGGTGACTTCCTCGAGGTGCACGAGCTGTTCGCGCCCAACATCCTGGTCGGTTTCGGCCGGGTGGACGGGCGCAGCGTCGGCATCGTGGCGAACCAGCCGACGCAGTTCGCCGGCTGCCTCGACATCGACGCCTCCGAGAAGGCCGCGCGGTTCGTGCGCACCTGCGACGCGTTCAACATCCCGGTGCTGACCTTCGTCGACGTCCCCGGCTTCCTGCCCGGCACCGACCAGGAATGGAACGGCATCATCCGGCGCGGCGCGAAGCTGATCTACGCCTACGCCGAAGCGACCGTCCCGCTCGTCACCGTCATCACCCGCAAGGCGTACGGCGGCGCGTACGACGTCATGGGGTCGAAGCACCTCGGTGCGGACATCAACCTGGCCTGGCCGACGGCGCAGGTCGCGGTCATGGGCGCGCAGGGCGCGGCGAACATCGTGCACCGCAAGACACTCGCCGCGGCCGCCGCCGACGGCAAGGACGTCGACGCGCTGCGCGCCGAGCTCATCCAGGAGTACGAAGACACCCTCCTGAACCCGTACGCGGCGGCGGAGCGCGGTTACGTCGACTCGGTGATCGTGCCCGCGCACACCCGCGGCCACGTCGCGAAGGCGCTCTCGCTGCTCCAGGGCAAACGTGAGTCGCTGCCGCCCAAGAAGCACGGGAACATCCCGCTGTGACCGCGCCCGAAACCCCGCTGCTGCGCGTCGTCCGGGGCAACCCGGACGACGCCGAGCTCGCCGCGCTGACCGCCGTCGTCGCGGCGGCGGCCGGTGCGCGGGCACCGGAACCGGCGCCGAAACGGGATTCTTGGTGGGCGGACAAGGCTTCGCTCGTGCGGGCCCCGCTCGCTCCCGGAGAGGGTGCCTGGCGGGCTTCGGCGCTGCCTCGCTGAGGCGGGCCCGGCGGGCTATCGTGACAGTCCTGCCGACCGCGATCGCCTCAGAAAGCCGTGCGTGACGAACCAGGACCATCTCTCCACCGAGTTGCGCCGCCTGCGCAAGGCCGCCGGGCTGTCCGGTACCGAAGCGGCGAGACTCACCGGCCTCAGCCAGTCGAAGGTGTCGCGGGTCGAGACCGGCGCGTTCATGCCCACCGAGGACCAGGTCGTCGCGCTGTGCCGCGTCTATCGCGCGCCCGCGAAGGTCCGGCGGGAGCTGGTCGCGATCACCCGGGACCTCCGCGAAGAGGCTTCGTCCGCCCGAGTCGTCCTTCAGCGCGGCGCCTGGCGGATGCAGCAACGCATAGGCAAGATCGAGACGGCGTCCGCCCGTATCCGGGGTTTCCAGCCGACCATCGTGTTCGGTCTGCTGCAGACCCGCGACTACATCACCGCGCTGTTCGGCGACGCGCTGCCAGTGGACGAACGCGACCAGACGGTCGAGGCCCGGCTGGAGCGCCAGCGGATCCTCGACTCGAATCGCGAGTTCCATTTCGTGCTCACCGAAGGCGCGCTGCGCTGGAACATGGGCGGCGCGGCGACCATGCTGGCCCAGCTCGGCCATCTCATCGAGGTCTCCCGCCGCGATCGGGTGCGGCTCGGCGTGATCCCGTGGACCACGCCGGTTTCGGTCCCCGTCCTCCACGGTTTCGACATCTACGACTCGCGCGCGGTGCTCCTCGGGACGCAGACGGCCACGGCCCTCGTCACCGACGAACGCGAAGTCGCCGACTACGAAAAGAACTTCGCCGAGGTCGAGCGCTACGCCACCTACGGCGACATCGCCTGCGGGCATCTGACGCGGATCGCCGCCGACTACCGACAGCTCGCGGCCGGTTCATTTCGGTGACCTAAGACCCTTGGCCTTATGCACTCCGAGAGTGCATCGTGTGTAAAGCAGCTGTCGGTGAAGGTCCCTTTCCGTGCGCCGAACGCGATCAGCCGAGCCGCTCACCGACCGATCGGCACAGATCACCCGATCTCGCCAACCTTGCTGCCACGCAACCCGTCTACTTGCCGAAACAGTCACTGGGGAAAGGCCCTCCTATGACCACCTGGCACGAAAACATGACCGGCTGGCACAAGTCGACGTACACGCACTGGGAAGAGAACGCCTGCGTCGAGGTCGGCACCGCACCCGGCCTCGTGGGCATCCGGGACACCAAGCAGTGGGCGCTGCCGGACGAGACCCGGCCGATCCTGGTGCTCCCGGCCGAGTCCTTCGCCGCGCTCCTCGAACACCTCGGACGATGAACGACGTCGCCGAGCCGTACATGGTCCACGATCCGCGGGAGATGGCGGGCCAGCTGATCAACGGCAACTGGATCGTCGCGCGGTGGGAGCACCTCGGCGAAGACGAGGACCTCGACCACTGGACCGCCGTCCTGCGTGGGCACTGCGAAGAACTCGACGTCGATCCGTATGTCATCAACATCCCGCGGAAGAGCCTGACCATCGTCTTCAACGGCGCGCTCCCCGCGCCGACGTTCGAGCAGCTGGAGAGCTCGATCGCGGCCATCGAGTACCACCGCTTCCTCGAACGGGAGATCGGGCCGAGACCGCTGAACTAGCGGCAGGCCGAAGCAGCGACACCCCCTTGAAGGTTCAGCCCTGTCTGGCATATATTCCACGTGGAATAATCAGCAGGGAATCTTCCAAGGGGGACATTCATGGCCGCGAAGCTCACCCCGCTCGCCATGGCGGTGCTCGAACTCCTGCACGAGCGGCCCATGCATCCGTACGAGATGGCGCAGCTGATGCGCGAGCGGTTCGTCAACACGCGCGTGAAGGTGAAGGCGGGCTCGCTCTACCACGCGGTGGATCGCCTGGTGCAGAACGGTTTCGTCGAGGTCGTCGAGACACAGCGGGACGGGAAACGTCCCGAACGCACCGTGTACGCGATGACGGACACCGGCCGCGACGAGTTCGTCACGCGCGCGCAGGACATGCTGGCCACGCCCGCCGAGGAGTACCCCGAGTACCTCAGCGCGCTCGCCGTGATCGACGAGCTCGGCCCGGAAATGTCGGTCACCCAGCTCAAGCACCGCGTGCTGCGGCTGCAGGCCGCCATCGCCTCCGACCAGGTCGTTCTGGAGAACCTGGTCAACGAGCACAAACTCCCCGAGATCTATTGGCTCGACTGGTCCTACGCCACCGCGCGGCGGGCCTTCGAGCTCGAATGGACCCGAAAACTCGTCGCGGACCTGGAATCCGGCCGCATCCGGTTCCAGGGCCACTGCACGACGCCACAACTGAACCTGGTCACCGAGGACGACAGCGATGAACGCAAGACAAGCTAACCCCTGGGCGGCGCTTTCCGCGCTGTGCCTGGGTTTCTTCATGATCCTGCTGGACACCACGATCGTATCGACCGCGATCCCCGCGATGCTGCGCGAACTCGGCGCCGGGCTGAACGCGATCGTCTGGGTGATCAGCGTGTACCTGCTCACCTACGCGGTGCCGATGTTGTTCGCCAGCCGTCTCGGCGACCGCTTCGGCCCGAAACGCGTCTACTTGGCCGGGCTCGTGGTGTTCACCCTGGCCTCGCTGTGGTGCGGCCTGTCCGGTTCGGTCGAAATGCTGATCGCGGCGCGCGCGGTGCAGGGCCTCGGCGCCGCTTTGATGACGCCGCAGACCCTGGCGTTCATCAGCCATCTGTTCCCGCCGTCGAAGCGGGGCCCCGCGATGGGGCTCTGGAGCGGTGTCGCCGGAATCGCGGCGATCGTCGGGCCGGTGCTCGGCGGCGTGCTGGTCGACCATCTCGGCTGGGAATGGATCTTCTTCGTCAACCTGCCGGTCGGCGTGGTCGCGATCGCGCTGGCGCTGCTGAAGGTGCCGGACTGGCAGCCGAAGCACTCGCATTCCTTCGACGTCCCGGGAATCCTGCTGTCCGGCGCGGGTCTGTTCTGCGTCGTCTACGGTGTCCAAAATGGACAGCACTACGACTGGGGACGGGTGTTCGGGCCGATCACCGTGTTCGAGATCATCGGCTTCGGGGTCGCCCTGCTGGTCGCTTTCGTGGTGTGGCAACGGCTCAACCGTCGGGAACCGCTGCTGCCGCTGGGCGTTTTCGCGAACCGCAACTTCTCGGCCGGGGCGCTGACCGCGGTCACCGTCGGATTCGCGATGACCGGGATGTTCCTGCCGCTGGTGATCTACATCCAGGCCGTGCTCGGCGAGTCGCCGACGATGTCCGGGCTGCTGTTCGCGCCGATGTCGTTGCTGGGCGGCCTGATCGGCCCGTTCGTCGGCCGCGCTTCGGACAAGGTCAACGGGAAGATCCTGCTGATCATCGGACTGACCGCGCTCGGCGCGGGGCTGGCGCTGACGGCCCTGATCGCCGAGGCCGGCGCGAACGCCTGGGCGCTCACCCCGGCACTGCTGGTGGCGGGCGTCGGGATCGGCTTCATCTTCGCGCCGATGGGCAATCTGGCGATGAGTTCGGTCGAACCGCGGCTCGTCGGCACCGCGTCGGGCATCTTCAACACCGCCCGGCAGGTCGGCGGCGTGCTCGGCAGCGCGGCCGTCGGTGTGCTGCTGCAGGCACGGATCAGCGCGTCGATCGCCGACGAGGCGGCGTCGGCCGCGAGCGCGTTGCCGGAGCAGTACCGGGCACCGTTCGCGGAAGGTGTCGCGAAGGCCGCGGAATCGACCGGGGAGTTCGGCTCGTCCGGAGCGACCGCGTTCCCCGGCCTGCCGTCCGGTGTGGCCGAGCAGGCTCAGCGGCTCGCGCTCGAAGCCGTCCACAATGGACTCACCGACGCGGCACGGGTGACGCTGCTGCTTCCGGCCGCGGTGCTCGTGCTGGGCGTGCTCGCCGCGCTCACCATGCGGAACGCGCGGAACGCGCGGAATGCGCGGAGCCGGGCGCAACCTCCGGTGTCCGAACCTGCCGCCAGCGCCGCTTGACCTCACCTCTCGTGAGTGGCAAGGACGGTTCTAACCGTCCTTGCCACTCACGAGGTCTTAGTGGCGGTACCGCAGGCCGTAGCCGTACGGGTACAGCGCCTTCTTGCCGTCACCGACGTTCACCGGTTCCTGCGCCGCACTGACCGGCCAGCTGAACGTCAGCTTCCCGGTCGGGTTGTAGTCGCCGTAAAGGACATCGGCGACACCGGCGCCTTCGCTGCCCGGGAGCCAGGCCGCGACCAGCCCGTCGAACTGCGGCAGCTGAGCGGCGATGTCGAGCGGGCGGCCCGACACGGTCACCACGACGACCGGAACCCCGGAGCTCTTCAGCTTGGCGATCGTGGCGAGGTCTTCCGCGTCGAGTCCGAAGCCGTTCGGACGGTCTCCCTGTCCTTCGGCGTACGGCGTTTCGCCCACCACGGCGACGGCGACCTGGTAACTGCCGTCGATTCCGTTACCCGCACGGTCATAGGTCACCGTGGTTCCCTTCCCCGCCCCCGACTTGATGCCGTCGAGGATGGTCGTGCCCGGGATCACCGGGCCGCTCTGTCCCTGCCAGGTGAGCGTCCAGCCGCCCGCCTGGTTGCCGATGTCGTTCGCGTTCTTGCCCGCGACGAAGATCTTGTTGTTCTTCTTCGCCAGTGGCAGCACACCGTCGTTCTTCAGCAGCACCTGGGATTCGCGGACGGCCTGCCGGGCCAGTTCGCGATGTTCCTTGCTGCCGAACGTCTTCTGGAGCGAACGGTCGGTGTACGGGTGCTCGAACAGGCCGAGTTCGAACTTCTCCGCCAGGATGCGGCGGTTCGCGTCGTCGATCCGGTCACGCGAGACGCGCCCCGCCTCGACTTCGGCCTTGAGGTAGGCGATGAACTGCGGCGCGTCCCACGGGACCATGAACATGTCGATGCCCGCGTTGACCGAGAGCCGCACCTCTTCGGGGGTGAAGCCCTCCTTGCCGTCGATCTGGTTGATCGCGTTGTAGTCCGAGATCACCAGCCCGCGGAACCGCAGTTCCTTCTTGAGGACGTCGGTGATCAGGTACTTCTGGGCGTGCATGCGCACTCCCTGGAAGCTGGAGAACGAGATCATCACCGAGCCGACCCCGCGGTCGATCGCCTCGCGGAACGGCGGCAGATGGATCTGGCGCAGTTCGCGTTCGCTGATTTCGGTGTTGCCCTGGTCGACGCCGTTCGTCGTGCCGCCGTCACCGACGTAGTGCTTCGCCGTCGCGAGCACGGATCCCGGTTTCTCGCCGAGCCTGCGTCCCTGAAGGCCGGTGATGGCCGACGCGTTCGCGATGGCGTCACGCGGGGATTCGCCGAAGGATTCGTAGGTCCGGCCCCAGCGGTCGTCGCGGGCGACGCACAGACACGGCGAAAAGTCCCACTGCGGACCGGTTCCGGCGACTTCCAGCGCCGTCGCCCGGCCGATCTTCTCGACCAGGCGCGGATTGTTCGCGGCGCCGAGACCGATGTTGTGCGGGAAGATCGTGGCGCCGTAGACGTTGTTGTGGCCGTGCACGGCGTCGACGCCATAGATCGTGGGAATGCCGAGCGGCGTCGAGACCGCCGCCTTCTGATACGAGTCGACCATGTCGGCCCACCCGTTCGGCGTGTTGCTGGCGGGCACCGAGCCACCGCCGGAGAGCAGGGACCCCAGTTTGAGCGCGGCGGCCTGCTCGGGGGTGACCGCGCCGCGTTCGGCCTGCGTCATCTGGCCGATCTTGTCGTCGAGGCTCATCCGCTTGAGCAGGTCGTTCACCCGCGCGGACGTCGAAGCGTGGGGGTTCTTGTAGAGCGGTGCCGGGGCGGCGGACGCCACCGGGGTCAGGGCCGAACCGGCCAGGAGCAGCCCAGCGAGCACTGTGGTTTGCGTCGTGCGAAGAGATCTTCTGACGCGGAGGCGGGGCGACATTGGTTCCTCCGTAGCTCGAACAATCCATATGTTGCGCGCAACAACAAACTAGCTCCACGTTCGGGTGTTCCAGGTCACAATCAGGCAACGGCGAGCCGTCGAGTACCTTCCTCACGTGCGTTTCGTTCTCGCGTCCCAGTCCCCCGCCCGCCTCGGCGTCCTGCGTTCCGCCGGCTTCGATCCGAGCGTCGTCGTGTCCGGCGTCGACGAGGACGCGGTCGCCGCGTCCCTGACCGATCCGGCCCCCGAAGAGCTGGTCCGCGCACTCGCCGTCGCGAAGGCCGAAGCGGTTTTCGAGGCCCTCGGCGGCCATCCCGACATGGTCATCGTGGGCTGCGATTCGATGTTGTCGATCAACGGCGAGATGGTCGGGAAGCCGATCACGCCGGAAGCCGCGCGCGAGCGCTGGGCGTCGATGGCGGGCAAAACCGGTGAACTTCTGACCGGCCACGCGATCATCCGCGTCGAGAACGGCGAGAGGACGAAGGAAGCCTCCGGGACCGAAGGCACCACTGTTCGCTTCGGCACACCGTCGCAAGAAGAGATCGAGGCGTACATCGCTTCCGGAGAGCCGCTTCAGGTGGCCGGTGGCTTCACCCTCGACGGGCTCGGCGGCTGGTTCATCGAGGGAATCGACGGTGATTTCTCGAGCGTCATCGGCATCAGCCTGCCGCTGACCCGGCGTTTGCTGACGGAGGTCGGCGTGAGCGTCATCGATCTCTGGACCCGTCCCGCATCCTGAGACGACTCCCACACGATCGGGTGATCCGGAAGAGTCCTGCTTCGCCGAACGTTCTTCACGTTCGGGAAATCAGGAAACTTTCACGCACCGGAGTCGCCCCGTGTCTTTCATTCGGACCTACACAAGGCCAAGGGTCTTCGCGGCGGCGGTCCTCGGCTCGCTCGTCGTGGGCGCCCTGCTCGGCGTCCTCGCCAGGACGACCGAGGCGAGCTGGCTGACCGACCTGCTCGACCAGATCGGCACGATCTTCACGACGCTGCTGCAGATCGCGGTGATCCCGCTGGTCTTCACGGCGATCGTGGTCGGCATCAACAGCCTGCGCAACCTCGGCGGCGGCAAGAAGGCCGCGCGGTTGGGCGGCAAGACCGTCCTGTGGTTCGCGATCACCTCGTTCATCGCGTCGCTGATCGGCATCGCCGTCGCGAAGCTGTTCAACCCGGGCAGCGGCGGCCTCGGCGAAGGCGTCGCCGCGACCGCGAAGAACGCCGACAAGGCCACCAAGAGCGTCGACAACTGGGGCTCCTGGAGCGCCTTCATCGAAGGCTTCCTGCCGAAGAACTTCTTCACCGCTTTCACCGAAGGCTCGACGCTGCAGGTGCTGTTCCTCGCCGTGATCATCGGCGCGGCGGCCTACAGCCTCGGTGACAAGGCCAAGCCGTTCGTCGACTTCACCACCAGCGTGTTCGAGATCATCCAGCGCTACCTCGGCTGGATCGTCCGGCTCGCCCCGATCGGCATCGTCGGCCTGATCGGCGCCGCGGTCGCGAACTACGGTGACGCCCTGTTCCGGCCGCTGTTCACCACCACACTCGCGGTGTACGTCGGCTGCCTCGTGGTGCTGCTGGTGGTCTACCCGATCCTGCTCCAGTTCGTGGCGAAGGTCAGCCCGCTGAAGTTCTTCTCGAAGGCGGGCACGGCGATCCAGTTCGCGTTCGCTTCGCAGTCTTCGGCCGCGACGCTGCCCCTGACCCGGCAGTCCGCCGTGAACCTGGGCGTCCAGCCCGCGTACGCCGCCTTCGCGACTCCGCTGGGCAGCGCCACGAAGATGGACGGCTGCGCCGCGGTGTTCCCCGCGATCGGCGCGATCTTCATCGCGAACCTGTCCGGTGTGTCGCTGAACATCTGGCAGTACGTCGGGATCGTCGTGGTCGCCGTGCTCGGCGCGCTGGCCACCGCCGGCACCACCGGCTGGCTGACCGCGCTGACCCTGACCACCGCGTTCATCGGCCTCGACGCGCAGCAGGTGGCGCTCGGGATCGCGCTGATCTACTCGGTGAACCCGATCATGGACATGATGCGGACCGCGACCAACGTGGCGGGCCAGATCGTCGTGCCGGTGGTCGTCGCCCGCGGCGAAGGCCTTCTGGACGACGAGGTGCTCAACTCGCCGACGGACCCTTCGCCGACCGAGAGCGGCACTGCCTCCGCGAAGGAGCCGGCCACTGCTGGGGCGTGAGGTCTTTTGACGGTCCGTGAAGGCCTCCTTGAGGGACCCAGAGTCCCTCAAGGAGGCCTTCACGGACTTCACGTCTCGCAAGCCGCCGCCCCAGCGATAGCAAGGGACCTTTGCTACCACTTCTCTTGATGTCGAGAGAAGTGGTAGCAAAGGTCCCTTGCTCCCGCGCTGTGGCGACTGTGTGGATTCCGGGTCATCCAACGCACCAAAATCCACACAGTCCGTACGCATCGCTACGCGGCGTAAAGGGTGTGTGGAAATAGGGACACTCAACGTCCCTATTTCCACACACCCCCTCCTCCCACCACCTGTGGTAGCAAAGGTCCCTTGCTCCCCGTCAGGGGCAGGCCCGCAGATCCGCCTTCGTCAGCCGCACATCCGGCCACCCCCTCAGCTCCGAAGGCGCGGTGTACCGGCGCGTGCACCCGACGGAACCGCGGGCGACGTCGTAGACCTCCGCGAGCACCGGCGCCGCCTGGCAGCGCGCCGATCCGGACTGCGCGCCGGGACATTCGTGCCGCACGACGATGACGTCCGCGACCCCGTCGGCGGTCACGTCGCCCAGGGCGACCGTCCCGGCGTCGGAGAAATACGGCTTCCCGGTGTCCCGCCAGATCCCGCCGCGCGCGACGAACAGTTCCCCCGCCACGCCGCCGCCGGTCTCGCCGCGCACCAGGCACACCGGCGTCGCGCCGTCGACACAGCGCAAAGAATCGCCCTTCAGGGTGACCCCCATGTCGTTGATCATCAGCGGGTACGCGGTGTCCGCGCCGATCCGGACCACACCCTGTTTCCCCGCGCCGTCGGCCAGCAGCACGACGGGCAGTCCGCCGACGGTCATCGCGCCGATCTCCCGGCAGGCCGAGTCGCCGCAGTTCACGCCGGGCGCGCTCGGGGCACCGTCGGACACCGGGGGCACACCGGGGTCACCGGCGGGCGCCGGAGCGGCCGGGCGGAGCAGGATCACGGCGACGATCACGCCCGCCGTCACCACCACCGCCAGCAGGGCGGTGAGCAGCACGGATCCCGGCGCCCGCGCTTCCTGTGTCCGCATATCCGAGAGCGTAAGTGATCTAGCGCAGAGTGCACGTCTATGTTGTTCCTGTGACGAACCCCGGACTGCCCACCGCACTGTTCCTTCCGACGGCGAAAAAGCCGAAGGACTACACGAGCGCGGAGATCGAACTCCGCGCGACCAAGGACGGCCGGATGGCGTTGATCGCCT
>Ga0307518_10003530_pt1 | contig 11256 bp, 11 predicted proteins | sample 25_EM_MG_FD_203889 | JGI IMG/M metagenome (GOLD analysis project Ga0307518, IMG submission 203889) | Populus trichocarpa ectomycorrhiza microbial communities from riparian zone in the Pacific Northwest, United States - 25_EM | ecosystem: Host-associated > Plants > Roots > Unclassified | place... | reverse complement strand
CGCAGCTTCCCGATGATGCCGCCGCTGCTGCCGACGGTGGGGTCCCAGGACGCCCCGATCTCCAGATGGGTCACTCCGTCCAGATCCGCCGGACCGTCTTCCTTCGTGAGCGTGATCATGTGTGATCGATCCTCTTGATCGTGGGACTCAGACGCACGAATTCTGCCTTCTTGACCGGGCTTTGGGCTACTCCCGTCCAGAAGCGATCGCGGCGAACACCCCGGCGACCAGGGCCGCGAGCAGAAGTGGGTAGCGCAGATCGTGGTGCAGGATCAGCCACGCGCCGAAAAACGCGCCCACTGCCATCGCCACGGCCGCCGAGAGGCGGCGGAAGGTGCCGGGGCCCCAGCCGTCGCCCGCGACCGAGTCGGCGACCAGGCCGGTCAGGGTCATCGTCAGGACCGTGGTGGTGGAGAAATCGGTGACCTTGAGCTTGCGGACCACCGCGTTGCGCAGGCCCATCGCGAAGGCGGTGAGGGCGATCAGGGGGTGCGTGGTGGCGCTGTCGCCCGGCGCCACGAACGCGATCACCGCGGCCACGCCCACCAGCAGCGCCTCCGCGCCGAGACTCACCCGGGCCCAGGTCCGGCGTGAGCCGGTGTCCATCCGCAGCGCGATCCGGCCCCCGGCCGCCGCGCCCACCAGAAAGGCGCCGAGCGAGGTGAGGGTGCGCGACACCGAGAAACCGGGCGCCCCGGCGGCGGCGAAGCCGAGGACCACGACATTGCCGGTCATGTTCGCGGTGAAGACATGCCCGAGGCCCAGATAGCTGACGGCGTCGATCAGCCCGCTCACCAGGGTCAGCCCCAGCAGCACGGGCACCAGCCGGAGTCCGCGCGCCTCACGGTCGTAGGACTTGGGCTGTGTGTTCTGGTCCATGAACGCAATGTAGCGGCGGCCTCCCGGGATGCCGGGGGCCGCCGCTACGAGCGTGTGTGTGGGCCGGTGATCAGTACCAGCCGTTGGACTGCCAGAAGCTCCAGGCCGCGGCGGGGGAGCCGTAGCGGGAGTTCATGTAGTCCAGACCCCACTTGATCTGCGTGGCGGGGTTGGTCTTCCAGTCCGAGCCGGCCGAGGCCATCTTCGAACCGGGCAGCGCCTGGACCAGGCCGTAGGCGCCGGAGGAGGAGTTCGTGGCGGTGACGTTCCAGCCGCTCTCGTGCTCGACGATCTTGCTGAACGCGTTGTACTGCGCCGCGCTCGGGATCATCTTGTGCGCGATCGCCTGGGCGGAGGAGGCGGAGGTCGTCGCGGCCTGAGCGGGAGCCGAGGTCAGCACCAGACCGGTGGTGGCGGCGGCCAGAGCGGCGGCGGTCAGGGCCTTCTTCGGGGAGGCGATGCGAGCGACGATGCGGGAGACGGACACGGAGAACCTGTTTCTTCGGGGACAGAGACGTCGTATGCCTGCCGGTGTCACGCGGGGCGCGGCCCCGGCAAGGCGTCGGCGCCGAGGCCCGTGAGGACTCGTCGGCGCCGTGCGACTGCTCCACAGAAGCACTCTCGATCCGTGTCCGCAAAGACCCCTTTTACTAGTTGTGGTCGCATGTGGGTGAATCGTCAACTGTGTGACGTGGCTCTCAAGTCCCAGGTCAGAGGGTATGCGGACGCGTGCATGACACCCATTTGGACCTACTAATCCACATCGTTGGTGACATGCGTCATGTGGGACGCTTCACCCGGTTCGTCCGTCGAAAGTGACCCGCGTCTCGAAGGCCGCCCGCCGGGTCGCCCGGCGCAGCGCCCGCAGCAGCGCCGGACCGACGGCCAGCGTGAGGACGACCGTGACGACCGCCCGCCCCAGGTCCCAGCCCAGCGAGGTGGCCACGCAGTAGGCGACGAAACGCGCCAGGTTCGCGGGCACGGCCGCCCCCGGATCGAAGGCGACCGACGAGGCGAGCGCGCCCATGAAGGGCCAGCCGGCCAGGTTCATCGCCGTCCCGTAGGCGAACGCGGCGAGGAAGCCGTAGCAGGCGAGCACCACGATCTCGCTACGGCCGCGCAGCCGCTCCCGGCCCGGCAGCAGGCCCGCGCCCATCGTGAACCAGCCCATCGCCAGCATCTGGAACGGCAGCCACGGGCCGACCCCGCCGGTCAGCAGCGCCGACGCGAACATCGTGACGTTGCCGAGCACGAACCCGAAACCGGGCCCCAGGACGCGTCCGCTCAGCACCATCAGGAAGAACATCGGCTCGATACCGGCCGTACCGGCGCCGATGGGGCGCAGCGCGGCGCCCGTCGCCGCGAGCACACCCAGCATGGCCACGGCTTTCGGGCCGAGCCCGGACTCCGCGATCGCCGCGGCCGCTACGGCGACCAGCAGCACGAGCAGACCCGCGAACAGCCACGGGGCGTCCTGCGAGTGCGCGGCGACCTGTGAGGTGGGCGGGGCGAGGAAGGGCCAGGTGAAGGCGGCGATCCCGGTGGCGGTGACGAGGGTGAGGGCGGCGGTGGAGCGAGGGGTGAGAGGGATGGGCCTCATGTCAGGGCCTCGCGTACCTCGGCGACCGTCAGCCACTGCTGCGGGGCGAGGATCTTCGTCGTCTGCGGGGCGAAGGACGGGGACGCCACGACCACCTCCGCCGTCGGGCCGTCCGCGATCACCTCTCCGTCGGCGAGGAGGACGACCCGGTGGGCCAGTTCGGCGGCGAGCTCCACGTCATGGGTGGCGAGGACGATCGCGTGGCCCTCGGTGGCGAGCGCGCGCAGGATCGTGACCAGGCGGGACTTGGCTGCGTAGTCGAGGCCCCGGGTCGGTTCGTCGAGCAGGAGGAGGGGCGGGCGGGCCGTGAGCACGATCGCGAGGGCGAGCGCGAGGCGCTGCCCCTCGGAGAGATCGCGGGGGTGGGTTCCGTCGGTCACGTCGGGGAGCAGACCGGAGACGAGGGCGCGGCAGGTGCCCGGTTCGGCGCCCGCGTCCGCGTCGGCGGCCGTGCACTCGGCGGCGACCGTGTCCGCGTACAGCAGGTCACGCGGTTCCTGCGGGACGAGACCCACACGGCGTACGAGGTCCCGTGGCGCCGTGCGATGCGGGGTGAGGCCGCCGACCTGGACCGATCCGGAGGTGGGCGCGACCAGGCCGACGAGGGTGTTGAGGAGCGTGGACTTGCCGGCGCCGTTGCGGCCCATGAGGGCGACGGTCTCGCCGGGGGCGAGGGTGAGGTCGACGCGGCGGAGGGCGTCGATGCCGGCGCGGCGGACGGAGAGGGCTTGGACTTCCGCTGTACGGGCGGGAGTTGGGGCCGTTTGCTTGCGTGCGCGCCAACGGGAGGTCCGTGGGCGGGAGTTGGGGAGCAGCCCCGTGAACGGGGTTGTGCCACGGGCCGGTTCCCGCCCGGCCAGGCGCTCCCGCAGTCCGTCCGCCCGGCGTCGCGCGTCCCGCACGGTGAGGGGCAACGGCGTCCACTCGGCGAGGCGGCCCAGGGCGACGACCGGTGGGTACACGGGGGACACCGCCATCACCTCCGCCGGGGTGCCGAGGACCGGCGGGGCGCCCGGGGCCGGGAGCAGGACGACCTGGTCGGCGTACTGGACGACCCGTTCCAGGCGGTGTTCGGCCAGCAGGACCGTGGTGCCGAGGTCGTGGACCAGACGCTGGAGGACGGCGAGCACTTCCTCGGCGGCGGCCGGATCCAGGGCCGAGGTCGGTTCGTCGAGGACGAGGACCTGGGGGTGCGGGGTGAGCACCGAGCCGATCGCGACGCGCTGTTGCTGGCCGCCGGAGAGGGTGGCGAGGGAGCGGTCGCGCAGTCCGGCGAGGCCCAGCAGGTCGAGGGTCTCCTCGACGCGACGGCGCATCACGTCCGGGGCGAGGCCCAACGACTCCATGCCGTAGGCGAGTTCGTCCTCCACCGTGTCCGTCACGAAGTGGGAGAGCGGGTCCTGGCCCACCGTGCCCACCACGTCGGCGAGTTCACGCGGCTTGTGGGTGCGGGTGTCACGGCCGGCGACCGTGACCCGGCCGCGCAGCGTGCCGCCGGTGAAGTGCGGCACCAGTCCGCTCACCGCGCCGAGCAGCGAGGACTTGCCGGCCCCCGACGGGCCGACGAGCAGCACGAGTTCGCCTTCCGGAACCTCGAAGTCGACTCCCTGGACTGCGGGTTGGGCGGCCCCGTGGTACGTCACGGAGACATCCTCGAAGCGGATCACGACGGCTCCTTGAAAGTGGGCAACGCGGGGGCCAGGCCCAGCAGTACGACGGCCGCCGGCCAGAGGGGAAGGGTCGGCGCGACCAGTGGAACCACCCCGGGAGCCAGCGCGCCGGGGTCCCGGACGGAGGCCAGCGTCAGCAGCGCGGCGACCGCCGCACCCGAGCCCGCGACCAGCCACGCCCGCGCGCCCCACGGATCGGGGCGGTACCGGGTGCGCAGCGTGCGGCGGCCACCCAGCCGCAGCCCCGCCGCCGCGGCGACCACCCCGGCGAGCAGCAACGGCAGCCCGTAGCCGCCGCCTTCGGCCGTCAGCAGCCCGTACGTCCCCGCGCACACGCCCAGCAGCCCGCCGAGCGTGAGGGCGGTCGTCGTCCGCCGTACGGAGGCGGGCACCTGTGCCGTACGGCCGTAGCCGCGCGCGTCCATCGCGGCGGCGAGGGCGACCGAGCGCTCCAACGCGCCCTCCAGGACCGGGAGTCCGACCTGAAGCAGGCCGCGCAGGCCACGGTCGGGGCGGCCACGGAGGCGGCGGGCGGCGCGCAGGCGCTGGACGTCGGCCACGAGGTTCGGGGCGAAGGTGAGCGCGACGACCACCGCGACGCCGGTCTCGTACAGCGCGCCCGGCAGGGACTTGAGGAGCCGGGCCGGGTTCGCCAGGGCGTTCGCCGCGCCTACGCAGATCAGCAGCGTGGCCAGTTTCAGGCCGTCGTAGAACGCGAAGGCCAGGCCCTCCGCGGTGACCTTGCCGCCGAGGCGGATGCCCTGCGCCCAGTGGGGGAGCGGGACTTCGGGGAGCGTGAGGAGGGTGTGCGTGCCGGGGATGGGGGAGCCGAGAGCGATCGCGAAGAGGAGGCGGATGAGGAGTACGGCGAGGGCGAGTTTCGCGAAGGCCGTGTAGGAGCGGGAGTTGGGGGTGGGGGTGCGGTTCGTTGCCACGACGTAGGCCGTGACTGTGATCAGGAGGGTGAGGAGGAGGGGGTTGGTGGTGCGGGTGGCGGCGGTGGCGAGGCCGAGGGACCAGGTCCACCAGGCGCCGGGGTGGGTGATGGGGGGCGGGGTTGTCGCTTGTCTGCGGCCTGGTCGTGGCTGGGCGCGCCCGCGCGGCGGAGCCGCGTATGTCACAGCCCCGCGCCCCTTCAGGGCGCTGTCGTCACCCATGTTTGCGCCTTCGGGTCTGCCATATCGCTGCCGTGGCCAGGAGCGCGATTGCTGCCGTGCCTGCCAGCACGCCCAGCGAAGAGTCTTTGTGATGTGACGTGGTCTGCTCTCCGCAGCCCCGCTCCGGATAGCCGTTGATCGCGCACAACAGGGCGTTCGTGTCGTAGCGGAGGGGTTTCGCCACCGATGCCAGTGCTTCCGCCGTCGTCGCGTCGGAGGACACCGTGGCGCAGGCGGTGCGGGCGGCGGGTGGGGTTTCGCCGGACGGGGCGTCGGACGCCGTACCGAAGTCGATGACGAGGGCGATGCGCTTCTTGCCTTGCTGGGCAGGGGAGTTGGCGCAGATGGTCGCGAAGTCGGGTGCTGGGCCCCGGGGTTGTTTCGCGTCCGCCGAGTCCTCGCTCACCGCGAAGCGGAAGCCCTGGATGTCGCCGTCGGTGGGGCGGGTGGTGGAGGGGCCCTGGGTGGCGTAGGTCCAGTGGGTGCCGGTGCGGTCCCAGAAGGACCAGTAGCGGTAACCGGCCGCCTGGGCGGGGGAGTTGGCCGCGAGGGTGAGCAGGAGTGCGGTGAGGAGGAGGGTGAGGGAGGGGCGGCGGGTCACTGTTGCCGTCCGCGCCTGCGGTTACGGGCGACCAGGACGAAACCGGCCACCGCGACGGCGAGGAGCGCGCCGCCGACGGTCCAGGCGACGTTCAGGGAACCGTCGTTGTCGTCGGAAGCCGCCTTCTCCTCCGGGCCGGCGGTGACCGGCTCCTCGATGTCCGCGGGGGTCGGGCCGGTCGCGTTCAGCAGGGTGACGAGGTCCTGGCCGCCGAAGTCGTGGACGTCGGCACCCTTCGCGGTGGTCGCGACGAAGACGAGCTGCGCGTAGGCGGCCGGACCGCCTTGCGCGGCCCATGACTTGGCGTGGGTCTCCAGCCAGCGCAGCGGCTTCGCCGCCTGGTCGTGCAGGCCGAGGGAGGACAGGGCGACGATCGCGTCGGCCGTGTTGCCGTAGTCGGGCTGGGGCTCGGCGCCGGGAAGCGCGGAGGTCAGGTGCCCGTCCTTCGCCATGGCCTTGGCGAGCCACGCGGCGCCGTTGATCGCCGACTGCTCGGGATCGGCGCCGGGCTTCTCGCACTTGGCGGGCGAGTCGGCGTCGTCCTGAGGGCTGCCGGCCAACGACTGGCCGGACATCCCGAGCACAGCCGCGGCGGTCGCGTCCGCGTTGGCCACGAGCTCGCCCTTCTTGTCGGGCTGGTAGGCGAAGGCGCCCGCGTCCGCGTCGCTGTCGCAGGGCAGCGCGAGCTTCTGCAGCGCGTCGTAGGGGGACTTCCCGTCCTTCCGGACGTTCGGCACGGTCACTCCGGCGTCGGCGAGCGCGCCTATGACGACGGCGGTGGAGTTCGCGTCACTGGCGCCGCCGGGGGAGTACCCCCAGCCGCCGTCGGTGTTCTCGACGGACTTCAGCCACGTGACGGCCTTGGCGACCCGCGCGTCGTAGGAGACGGTCAGCGTCGAGAGGGCCTGTACGGCTACGGCCGTGCTGTTCGTGTCGACCTTGACCTCGGCGTCGCACGCCGTGCCGGGGTCGGCCCGGAACGCCGCGAAGGCGCCGTCCGCGCACTGCTGCCCGGCCAGCCACGCCACCGCTTCGTCGGCGGGCTGCACGCCCACGGCGTCCTGCGCGAGCAGGGCGAGGGACTGGCGCCAGACGCCGTCGTAGGTGGGGTCGGAGGTGCCGTAGAGCCCGGCGGGTATCGCCACGGACGGGGACGGCGACGGACCGGCGGCGACGGCGGGCGTCGCGGCGATCACGGTCACGGTGATGCCGGCGGCCAGGACCGCGGCGCTGCGGCGGACGTTCATGATCGGCGGATGCCTTTCCCCTACGGGGAGCACGGCAGCACGGGAACACCCCCGGGCGGCTCGGCTCCGTATTCCTCGACGGTGCGTATGAGCCGGTCACGTACCGTACGGGGCGGTCCGGCTCACCGCCCCCGGACGGGGACGGATCACGGTTGCGGGTCAGCGCCGGAATTGCACCGGCTTTCCCCCGTACGGGCGTGATGACGACTCCGCCACTGTACGGCCCGGCTGGGCGTCCGCTGTGAGCAGGGGTTGCGCGGTCCGGCGGACCCGATAGGTTCTGGCCATGCCGACGACGGGGAAGCTGATCGGCTCCGGCCGTACCGCGGACGTGTACGAGATCGACGACGCGTGGGTGCTGCGCCGCAACCGTGAGGACTGGGGGGACGCGGCGGCCGAGGGCGCGGTGATGGAACATGTGCGCGCGTACGGCTATCCCGTGCCCCGGGTACGACCGGGGGCCTCGGTCGACTCGCGTACCTCGCGTACCGACCTGGTGATGGAACGGCTGACCGGGCCCACCATGCTGGAGGCCCTCACCGCCGGCTCGATCGACGTGTGGGAGGCGGGGACCGTACTCGCCGCGCTGCTACGGCAGTTGCACGCGATACCCGGCCGGCGCCCTGGCACCCGCGTCCTGCATCTCGACCTTCACCCGGAGAACGTGATCCTCTCCCCGGCCGGCCCCCGCGTCATCGACTGGGGCACCGCGGAGGACGGCGACCCCGGGCTCGACTGGGGGCTCTCCGCGATCATCCTCGCCCAGGTCGCCGTGGACGATCAGCCGATCTCCGACCCGGCCCGCGCGATGCTCGCCGCACTCCTCGCCGATCCCGCCGACCTCACGGAGGCGGGGCTGGCGGAAGCCCGGCGCAGGCGCGCGGCCAACCCGACGATGACTCCGCACGAGGTCGAACTCCTCGGTGCGGCAGCGGAGTTGATCCGGTCGCTCGCGCACCTCGGGAACCGTGAATCAACGTGAACGCGTCACCGCCGACGAGTGCGTGAGGGGCCGGGGCGCCGGACGGCGTCTTCGGATGGGTTCCGAGGGCTGCGGGGCAGTGTGAGGGAACTTCGGGCACGTGGGGAAGAGAGCGGGCTGCCGGGCGGCGCGGTCTTGTTCCGCCGGCGGCTGCTTGCCGGGGCGGTGGCGTCGCTCGCCGTGCTGGCGCTGACGGTGTCCTGCGCCAACTCGGCTGCACCGCAACGTCGTTCGGCCGTCGAGGTGGGTGCGTCCGCGTCCACCGCCGGCGCTTCCGCGTCAGCGGCGGCCGGCGGGAGCTGCGATCCGTTGCGGTCGTTGAAACCGCCCGCCCACATGCCGACGCCGGGCGGCACGATGCCCAGCGGTACGGCGATGGAGCGGATCGTCGCCCGGGGGCGGCTGATCGTGGGAGTGGACCAGAACACCTATCTCTTCGGCTACCGCAATTCCGACACCGGACAGCTGGACGGGCTCGACATCGACCTCGTGCGGGAGATCTCCCGCGCGCTGTTCGGGCGGCCGGACCGGGTGCAGTTCAAGGCCGTGCCGTCCGCGCAGCGGATCGGGATACTGCAGAGCGGTCAGGTCGACCTCGTCGCCCACTCCATGACGATCACCTGCGAGCGCATGCAACAGGTGCTGTTCAGCAGTGACTACCTCGACTCCGGCCAGCGCGTCCTCGTCACCGACACCTCCCCGGTGAAGACCCTGGCCGACCTCGCCGGACAGAAGGTGTGCACGGCCCGGGGCACCACCTCCCTGACCGAGCTGCAACGCGCCCGCCCGGCAGTGCGGCCGGTGACCGTCTCCGACTGGACCGACTGCCTCCTGCTGCTCCAGCAGGGCGAGGTGGCCGCCGTGTCGACCACCGACAACGTCCTCGCCGGACTGAGCGCCCAGGACCCCGCCACCCGCATCACCGGACCGCGGTTCACCTACGAGCCGCACGGAATCGCCGTACCGAAGACGACACCGGAACTCGTCCGCTTCATCAACGGCGTCCTCGCGCACCTGCGCACCTCGGGCACGCTCCGCGCCCTGCACGAACGGTGGTTGGGCCCCTACGGCGACTTCTACCCGCCCGCGCCGCGCTACCGCGACTGACGGCGCACGAGTCCGGTACGGAGGACGGGCGGAGGCTAACCGGCCGGCACCTCACCGGCCTGGTCGGTGACGCCGACTCCCAGGAGAGCGGCGTCGGTTGTGCCGCGATAGACGAGGCTCGACGCGTCGAAGACCCAGGCGTAGCCCTTCGGGGCGTTCTTGAAGGTGAGGCCGACGCCCTCGCGTCCCGCCGCGTCCTTGACGTGGTCCACGACGCTCACGCCCGGGAGCTCGGCCATGGCCCGGTAGATCGCGGCACTGAGGTCGGGCAGCAGAGTGGCCTCGTCGACGATGGCGCCGAGGTTCTCCACGACGACTTCCGTACGGCGGGCCGCCGATACGTTCGCGGCATCGCCGGCGAACTTCTTCAGCAGGGCGTCGGGGTCGGTGGGCAGGGCCTGGAGCTGACGGAAGGTCAGGTATCCGGTGCCCTTCATGCCCATGGACATCTTCTGGGTCGGATCGGCGACCGCGACGCCCTTCCGCAGACCGTCCGCCTTTCCGTTCACCGAGTCCCACTGCTCCTGCCGGACGGCCCCGTTGTACGGCTTCGGCGTGAAGAGCCCCTTGCGCCCCGCGAGTTCGGCGGCGCTGTTGAACTGGACGCCCAACTCGGCCGCCGATCCTTGGGACTTGGTGTAGATGAACTGGTCGTCGCGTGCCGTGACCGCGGTGCGGTCGGCGGCGGCCAGCGCGATCCGGTCCAGCAGCTGTACGGCCTTCTGGTGGTCGTCGGCGGCCGTGCCGCCCTTGCCGTCCCGCGTGTTGTCGACCGCGACCACGCCCAGGCTCACGGCGGCGGCGAGGGCCAGCGGGGCGGCGACGAGGACGAGGCGTCGGCGGGCGGGGCGCCCGGGTGCGGTGACGGTCGTGGTCGACTGCTCGCGGATGGTGTCGTGTTCGTGGGTGATGTGCTGCATCAGGTGTTCCCTCAGTACGCGGTGGCGGTCCCGCGAGAGCACCGGACGGCCCGGGGCGGGCAGCAACTCGGCCAGTTCCTGGGGGTCGGTGGTCATCGCGCCTTCTCCTGCGTGGACTTGGGTGTGGACCGAGCCGCCTGGAGGCGGCTACCCGGTGACTGTCCGACCGGGGCCGGGCGTTGCGATTCCTGTGCTTTTCTCTGCTTCTGTGCCTGTCCGAGTTCGAGGTCGGTGAGCTTGCGCAGGCGTTTCCTCGCGCGGGAGAGCCGGGACCGTACGGTGCCGACGGCCACGCCCAGGGCCGCGGCCGCCGTGGCCGCGTCCAGCCCCTCCCAGACGCAGAGCGTGAACGCCTCCCGCTCGCCCCGGCGCAGCTTCCTCAACGCCCTTTGCGCGGCGGCCAGTTCCTCGGTGTCGGCCATGCGCCGGGTCACCTCGTCGGCGAAGTCGGGCACGGGATCGGGCGGCGGGATTCTGACGAGCGCGGCCTGATGTCTTCGCGCCGCCCGCGAGGTGTTGCGCGTGACGTTGGTCGCGATGCCGAGCAGCCACGGCCGCAGGCTGTCGTCGCCGGGCAGTACGCGCTCGCGCAGCCGCCATGCCTCCAGGAAGGTCAGCGACACGATGTCGTCGGCCGTGCCCCGGTCGCCGGTCATGCGGACGGCGTGCCGGTGGACCACCGAGGCGTGCTCGTCGAAGAGCTGCCCGAACGCGTCGGGGTCTCCGGCTCGCACGCGGGTCCGTAGTGAGATCTCCACACTGTTCCCTGTCCACCGGGCCGACCGCGCTGCGGTGAGCCGCGTCACACGGTCCTAGGGCCTGACCCTCGGACCGGGAACGGCCGGCGTCCGGGTCGCGGACGCGAGGAGGGCCAGTTTCTCGGCGGCGTCGGTGCCCGGGTCCGGGTGGTAGACGACCAGGGTCTGACCCGGTACGCCGTCGATGCTCAGCCGCTCCCGGTTCAGCTCCAGGCCGCCGACCTGGGGGTGGGCGATGTACTTCGGCGCGGCCTCGCAGGCCTGTACGTCGTGGCGGGCCCAGAGCCGGCTGAACAGCGGGCTGGCCAGGGAGAGTTCACCGACCAGCTCGATGA
>Ga0307518_10003529_pt1 | contig 11256 bp, 12 predicted proteins | sample 25_EM_MG_FD_203889 | JGI IMG/M metagenome (GOLD analysis project Ga0307518, IMG submission 203889) | Populus trichocarpa ectomycorrhiza microbial communities from riparian zone in the Pacific Northwest, United States - 25_EM | ecosystem: Host-associated > Plants > Roots > Unclassified | place... | reverse complement strand
ACATTCTTGTTCTAATCTCGTTATCATCACGAGTTCATACAAGAGTGTCGAACAACAAGTTACACAACTAGTACTTTTGTTATCCTGACCGCATGTGATTTTTTACAACATGACATCCTCATTAGATTAATACCTCATATGAATATTCATACACATCATATCAACTTGTTCATACTTTCATATTCGTGTTCCATTTTAATTTTTCATTACTAGTTTTTACGAAAGGGGTCGGACGACTAATTGAGTGATTAACATGTCCGTTCATGCAGAACTCATATCACCCATAATATGCGAATATATAGTTCTTTTTGAAATGTGTGAGCTATGAAATGAATTTCCTTACGCACCATGTTGGTATGATGTCTCTATTACAACACAAGGTAATTTCAAGCATTATAGGCAATTTCAAAAAGAACTATATATTTGCATATTATGGGTGATGATAGTTTATTAAATCCTTGTTGAATGAGGAAATGACGATGAAGTGTTGGATTAAATTCTTTATGATTGTCGAAACAACTATGAAATGTCGATCGAGTTCTTGATGAATGTTGAAACAATGACGAAAATGTTAGAGTTCTAAAATGACCCATTTAAGGTGGATATATATTATTATGTTGTGACGAATACTAAATCGAATATGAGATGCTGTTTGGGCTATTATGAATTTGGGCTGTTGATGAAAAGTAGTATGAGTATCACGAAGGATCTACTGTTGTATTTTTATTGAATGTATTGTGACGAATGGTTGTATGAGTATTACGAAGGACCTACCATTGTATTATATTGAATGAAATTGTCATGGATGGTTGTATGAGTATTACAAAATATTTACCGTTGTATTATACTGATAGTTAATTACCACGAATGGTGGTGTGAGTATTACGAGGGATCTATTGTTGTGTTATATTGAATGCTAAACTGTTATGGAATATTTGTTTTTGTATTACAAAGGATCTATCATTGTGTTATTGAATGTTAAACTATTATGGAATGCTGGTACGAGTACCATGAAGGGTCTGCTATTGTGTTGCAGTGAATGTCAAATTGTTATGAATTGTTGGATGAACCAATGATTAGCTTCGGCTAATCGCATCTGAATGGATGACCGAGACAAATGATTGATTAGCTTCGGCTAATGGCATCCGAATGGATGACCGGGATAGATGATTGATTAGCTCCGGCTAATGGCATCCAAAACGGATGACCGGGATGAACAAATGATTAGCTCCGGCTAATGGCATCCGAATGGAAGACCGGGACAAATGATTGATTAGCTTCAGCTAATGGCATTCAAATGGATGACCGGGATAAATGATTGATTAACTCCGGCTAATGGCATCCAAAGCGGATGACCGGGATGAACAATGATTAGCTTCGACTAATGGCACTCGAATGGATGACCGAGATAAATGATTGATTAGCTTCAGCTAATGGCATTTGAATGGATGTCTGGGATAGATGATTGATTAGCTCCGGCTAATGGAATCCTAAATGGATAATCGAGATGAATAAATAACTAGCTTCAGCTAATAGCATCCTAGGTGGATGGCCGAGATGAACAAATGATTAACTACAGCTAATGGCACCCTAAATAGATTACCAGAATGAATAAATGATTAGCTACGGTAAACGGCATCCTAAATGGATAATTGGGATGAATAAATGACTAGCTTATGCAAATAGCATCCTAGGTGGATGACCGAGATGAACAAATGATTAACTATAACTAATGGCACCCTAAATGGATTACTAGAATGAATAAATGATTAGCTTCGGTAAATGGCATCCTAAATGGATAATTGAGATGATTAAATGACTAGTTTCGGCTAATAGCATCCTAAGTGGATGACCGAGATGAAAAAATGATTAGCTACTACTAATGGCACCCTAATTGGATGATCAGGATGAGTAAATGACTAGCTTCGACCAATAACATCCTAAGTGGATGACCAGTATGAATAAACGATTGGCTTCGGCTAATGGCATCCTGACAGGATAATCAGATTTGAGTGTTATGAGTTAGTTTTAAGAACTGATGCGTTCATGTATACTACGTTTTGTATATACTAAGTATATGAAAGAACTAAAATGGTTATGCTTTAAACAGAGAATATCATTAGTTCGGCTAACGATATTCGAGATGAATGATCGGGTTAAGTATTGTAATTAGCATCGGTAATTGATGAATTATTAACGGTGGTATTTACATAAGTAAGGAGGAATGAAAGAATTATGCTCTTTTGGTCTATGAATGAAATGTAACGTTAATATTGTTTTATTATGTTTTCTTAAATTACCTATGATGCTTGAAATTACCTTGTGTTGTAACAAGGACATCATACCAACATGGTGCGTAAGGAAATTCATTTCGCGGCTCACACATTTCAAAAAGAACTATATATTCGCATATTATGGGTCATATGAGTTTTGCATGAACAGACATGTTAATCACTCAATTAGTCGTCCGACCCCTTTTGTAAAAACTAGTAATGAAAAATTAAAATGGAACACGGATATGAAAGTATGAACAAGTTGATATGATGTGTATGAATATTCATATGAGGTATTCATCTAATGAGGATGTCATGTTGTAAAAAATCACATGCGGTCAGGATAACAAAAGTACTAGTTGTGTAACTTGTTGTTCGACACTCTTGTATGAACTCGTGATGATAACGAGATTAGAACAAGAATGTGAATTTATGAGTATGTCAATATGATGTAATGTAAACCTAGGAGTATGGAAAAATAATATTATGGGCACATGTATTGAGAATCCGTTCTATAGGAATGTTGATTTACATTATCCTACATAGATTGTGCCTTGTTAATGAACATAATGCAATGATAAATATGAAGAATGATGTGATGAAAAACATCCAGAAACCGAATAAAAAAAAATTCCAGCGATTTGGGCCTTGAAAAAGTCGGGTTGTTACATCAATGTATTTCTCAAGTTCCAATTAGTGCACGCACATAGATTTGTTGTGTAGGCAGGCACACAAATTTTATATTTAAGCATGACACACCTTGTGCATAAAAATTTTCTATATAGAGTAAAAGCACCAATTTATTCACCAATGGCATATCAAGCATCATAAGTCATTAACGAACACCAATCTCTCCATCAATGATATTCATTTTTCTCTACTCACCATAAGATCACTCTCCATCATTGCTCTACTCATTGAGGTACCTACAACATCACTCTTCATGAGGTAAACTGACATGGTTAAAGGTCTATAAATATATGTAGTTACCAAATGAAACATTCAAGCAAACCAGTTAAGTTGAGAATTACATACCAGTTCATTCAACCAACACATTTTTATGTTGCTCCTCACTTTTTTTTGTATATTATTTTCTCGTCCTATATTTACTGATTTAAACGTCGACGAGTTCCTTGTTTTGATAGTATACTTGTATTCCAAGAAACATCAAGTCTAGAAAGAAAAGTCCACTTTCAAACTCAATCACCACAACCTAGATGTAGCCGTGAAAAACCTCTTCATGTATGAAGTTTTCAAGACTTCATCACTAATAAATTATAATTCAATTGTTATCAGCATCTTTTCTTCCTACAAGAGTTCTTGAGTTTAGATTTCTTCATGATAAACTAAGTTTTCTAAATTTTCTAGCTTGTTTTGACAGGCTATATGTTTTTTTTTTTGTAGAAAATAATCCATTAACCATCATTTAGTTTTTAATGTATCACTTACTTGATCATGATGGACCTGAGATCATAAAATCATTAGATGATGATATAAAATTTTAAATTGTTAATTAGCTAGACATTGCCATGTACCAATTTACATAATCTTAAGCACGATTACACTCCGTAAATACAAGACAATATTGATACAAGTAGACTAAAATATTGTTAGTATCTCAAATTGACATGTTTGTCTTTATTGAGGTCATGTTTTTGTCTTTATTTAGGTCATGTTTGGTATTTTGGAAAAAATTTAATTTAATATTTTTTAGTATTTTTCATGTATTAATATTAAAAAGAAAAAATAATTATTTTAATATATATATATTTTTTAAAAAAACTCCTTGCATCCCATCAACAAACAGACATTAAAACAAACAGAAAAAAAAATTGAGTCTATGTTGTAATTTACATCAATATATATAATATATCTGGGCATTGCATTTGTATATCCAGCGAAAAGGAATGACCGAATAAAAGTCTATTTTTTTTATTTTAGAAGTTTTTTTTTAAGTAATTTTTTTTATTTTTTTCTTTACTTCAAATTAATATTTTAATATTTTCAAATTATTTTGATATATTAATATTAAAAATATATTTTTTTTTTTTACTCTCCATTTATTGCTCACAACAACATTTGGTTAGGAGGGCTGAATAAAATAATAAATTGCAAACACCATCAAGTTCTGGACCCTCGTCTACTACACAACAGTTTCAGGAAAACAGGATGCCAATTAGCTCACGCAAATGTACCTGCCTCAGTTCCTATAAACACGAGCATATGCTATCGCCTGGTCATCTCTTTTACATTATCCCACCTATTTTGGGGGGTTTTTTCAATTCTAACTCGCGAGTTTCGTGAATCCCTTTACCTTGTAGAAAGGTTTACTCTCCTGTTAGCTTGAAATGATTTCTTTTTCTTACATAATCTAGCAATTCACTAGAATTAATGCAAATTGTTGCACTTGTACGGTATCGTGAGCAGGGACCAGTCATTTAAAAACAAAAAAAAAATCTTTACATGACAAATGTGTTGGTTTTATATCCATTGAAATCATGTGACGTCACTGGATATAATAATTTTAAACCAATAAAAATTGTAACCTTTGTATTATGCAATAGTAACTTTATTCTTATATAATTATCTCACATAATTCATTTATAAAAAAAATTATTTGGATGATTATCTCGTGCATTAAATAAGTTAATTTTGTTAATAATTCTCATAAATCTAATAGTTGTTTTTTTTTTTTAAGTAGATCCAGCAAAATAATTATATAAAAATAGCATTATTTATTGATAAAGTTCCAAAAAATTAAAGTGGCCTAAAAATAGGGTTTCTGAATTGGATAATCGTTTAATCAATTGGTCCTGACAATCTCATCAATTCTTCTTAGCCAAGATAGTTGATAGCTTATACTTGGTGCTTAGTATGCTAAAGTGGCTTATGATTAGTACCTGCAATTGCACTACTCTAAATAGAGAACACTTTCCGCTGTTTTTTAGGGTTTTTAGGCAGTTTTTGTTTTCTAGTGTAGGATTTTCATTCAATTGCACTACTCTAAATATTTTATGTGGTTGCTTTCTTTTGAGTTTTCTGACGATTTATGCCTGTAACTCATTCTACCAGAGACAAGTGCATGTAGATCTCGAAATAAAGAACACTTTACTCAGGTTACGAAAGGAAGCTCGCGTTAACACCATGGTTGTTGCACGACAACAGACACTTAAGGACCTCACTGCTCCTAACATGGAGAATCAACCATTGTGCATAAACATCGACAACAATGCCAACTTCGAGCTCAAGTCTGGTTTTATACATTTACTGCCAATATTCAATGGACTTGCCGGAGAAGATCCTCATACTCATCTCAAGAAGTTTCACATGGTTTGCGATGGCATGAAACCAAATAGAGTTGACGAAGAAGATGTTAAGTTGAAAGCTTTCCCTTTCTCTTTAAAAGGGGTAGTAAAGACATGACTTTTCTCTATTCTCCTAGGTTCCATTAGAACTTGGAATGGCATGAAGAAGATTTTTCTTGAAAAGTATTTCCCAGCATCTTGAGTTGACAACGTAAGGAAAGAAATATGTGGGATTTAGCAATCTCATGGGGAGACACTTTCTGAGTATTGGGAAAGATTTAAGCAACTATACATTCAATGCCATCATCATCAAATACCTGATCAACTACTCATTCAATATTTCTATGAAGGACTGATGCCTACTGATCGCAGTATCATTGATGCGGCAAGTGGAGAGGCATTGGTAGATAAGACACCCAAGGCTGCACGCCAATTGATCTCAAATATGACAGCCAACGCGAAACAATTTGGCACACGTGGAGACTTCACAAGTAAACAAGTAAATGAGGTAAGTATTTCTAACCTTGAGAATAAAGTTAATGATCTTACTTTTCTTGTGCAATTTTTTAGCTTGTGAAAATATACAACATGTAAAAGTTTGTAACATATGCTCCTTACAAGGACATGCTTCGGATATGTGCCCAACAATGTAAGAAGATTACATTAAACAAAATGCAATTGATGGAACATTCAATGGATAACCCTAGCATAAGTATGATCCCTTTTCCAACATATACAATCTCGGATGGAGAGATCATTTGAACTTACGCTATGGGAACCCGTCTCAACAAGGAAATCAAGGTCGACAGTTCCATGGATTTCAGCCCCAATAGAATTATCAAGCGAGACAGCCCCTGCATTCACAAATTTCAATGTTATAGGGTCATCGAGTGATGATCTTTGTGAGATGATGAAAACCTTGGCTTCTAATGCAGTGACATTGCAACAAAATGTCATGTCTTTTCAACAGGAAATGAGGTCAAGCATTCACAACTTAGAGTAGCAAATGGGGCAAGTAGCTTGAAGTGTACGGAAATTGGAGGCATAAATGAATAGAAAGTTGCCCTCCCAAGCATTGAATCCAAAAGAGAATGTTAGTATGATCATGGTGCGTAGTGGGAAAGAACTTGAAGAGTAAAGGTCAAAACAAATTGAGATGGAGGAAAAAGAAGAGATAAAAACCGAATTGAGTATAAAGAAGAAACATCCTCTTCCTCCATAAATTGAAAAAATGACCAACACTCTAAAGGTAAGTACTAACTCATTGAATTCCAGTTTTAAAACAATTCCACCCCTTCCTTTGAGTTCTTCTAGGTCTAAGGAAGAGGACAAAGAAAAAGAGCTTTTAGAGGTTTTCAAGAAAATGAAACTCAACATTCCTTTAATTGATGATATCAAGAAAATTCCCAAGTATGTCAAATTTGTGAAGGAGTTGTGTACTACCAAGAGAGCCTCCTAGCTAAAAGGCAACAAAATGATAAGTATGGGTGAAGTTGTATCTGCTGTTGTTCAAAAGAATATGCCTTTGAAGCAAAAAGACTCATGTGCGTTTACTATCCCATGTGTTATTGGTAATGCTAGTTTTAAAAGGGTCTTATGCGATTTGGATGCATCAATTAGTGTTATGCCTAAACATGTTTATGATTCTCTTAGTATGGAGCCTTTGAATAAAACTAATATTGTAATACAACTTGCAGATCGTAGTTTTGTTTATCCACTTGGTGTGATAAAAGATGTCCTAGTCAAGATTAGTAGTTTGGTTATTCCATGCGACTTTTATATATTCTTGATATGGAACGTTATTCTTGTGATTCATCAAACAACACTCCTATGTTGTTTGGGAGACCATTCTTCAAAACTGCCAATACAAAAATTAATTGTGGTAAGTATACTTTGTCCATGGAAGTAGGACATGAAAAGATTGAATTTAATTTTCATGATGCAATGAAATATCCGTACAACAATGTTTATTCTATCACATGCTATGACCAAGTTGATAAGTGTGTACACCAAGTTTTTCATTTTGATTATGAGGATGGATTAAGCATGGCTTTAAGCTATGACTATGATTTTACTGAGATAGAAGAGATGGAGAGGCACATATGTGTTCCCCAAAACGTGCATGAATCAGCATTGGCTTTGCAAGCTTTGTAAATCGTTCCCCATGGTAATGTCTTTGTTGATTTAATACTTTCACATAAAAAGCTTTTGCCATCTATTTTATAGGGCCCCAAGTTAGAGTTGAAACCTTTACCTGATAATCTAAAGTATGTATTCATTGGAGACAACAATACACTTCATGTTATCATAGCAAAAGGTTTGAAAAGTGCGCAGGAGGAAAAACTTGTGAAGAAGTTGTGCGATCACAAAACAGCTATTGGATGGACTTTAGCCGACATCAAGGGTAATAGTCCCTCGATGTGTATACAACACATACTATTGGAGGACAATGCGAAACCAATAAGGGAAATGCAAAAAGGTTGAATCTGCCTATGATGAAGGTAGTGAAAGCTGAAAATTTAAAACTATTAGATGCAGGAGCAATTTACCTCATCACAGAGAGTAAATGGGTGGCGCAATCCATGTGATGCCCAAAAAGACAGGAATCATGTTGGTAAAGAACAAAAAGGATGAACTCATTCCTACTTGCATCTCGAGTGGTTGAAGAATGTGTGTTGATTATAGAAAGCTTAATCTTTCTACACATAAAGATCATTTCCCCTTACCATTCATGGACCAAATGCTTGAACGCTTGACATGCATGTCTTTTTATTGCTTTTTTGATAGATATAATGGATATAATCATATTGTTATTAATCCTGAAGATCAAGAAAAGACTACATTTACATGTCCATTTAGTACATATGCATATAGGAGAATGCCCTTTGGTCTCTGTAATACACCTGCAACTTTTCAAAGATGCATGATAAGTATTTTTTCTGACTATGTTGAAAGAAAAAATGAGGTTTTCATGGATGATTTCACGGTGTATGGTGATTCCTTTGATAAGTGTTTAGAAAGTTTATCTTTAGTCTTGAAAAGATGCATTGACACTAACCTTGTCTTGAATTATGAAAAGTGTTATTTTATGGTAAAACAAGGAACCATTCTTGGACATGTTGTGTCTTCGCGTGGATTAGAGGTTGATAAAGCTAAAATCGATGTCATTTCATCATTGCCTTACCCCTCATGCGTGAGGGAAGTTTGTTTTTTCTTTTGCTATACAGGTTTCTATCGACGTTATATCAAAGATTTCTCGAAGATTACAGCACCCTTGTGCAAATTATTAGCCAAAAAAGTGGATTTTGTGTTTGATCAAGCATGTAAAGATGCACATGATGAGCTAAAGAGGCATGTCACATCTGCTCCTATCATCCAACCACCAAACTGGGATGAGCCTTTCGAGATAATGTGTGATGCGAGTGACTATGCGGTAAAAGTTGTACTTGGGCAAAGAATAAGGAAGAATTTGCATGTTATCGCCTATGTTTTCCGCATGTTGGATGGAACGCAATGCAAATACCATACAACTGAAAAGAAACTTTTTGCAGGTGTTCGCTCTTGAAACATTCAGGTCATATCTACTTGGTACAAAAGTTGTTGTTTTTACTGACCATGCAGCTTTGAGGTATGTTTTGAAGAAAAAGGAGTCCAAACCGATATTGATTAGGTGGATCTTGCTTTTACAAGAATTTGATCTTGAGATCGAAGACAAAAAAGGTGCCGAAAACCATGTGGCTTATCACTTGATTCGACTGAGGACCGAAGATATACAAACTGAAACAATAAAAGAGACATCCCCTGATAAGCAGTTGTATGTGTTACATTCCTCTACAAGACCATGATATGCTGATTTGGTGAACTATTTAGTCACTAAAGAATTCTCTCCAGGTTTGTCTAAATCCCAAAAAGACAAGTTACGAGTTGATGCTAAATATTATTTTTGGGACACTCCTTATCTGTGGAAATTTTGTGTGGATCAAGTAGTTAGGAGATGTGTACCACAAGATGAATTTCATTCCATTCTCGTTTTTTGTCATTCTTATTCTTGTGGTGGGCATTTTGGAACAAAAAGAACGGCCCACAAGGTACTTGAAAGTGGTTTTATTGGCCTTCTATTTTTAAGGATGCATATAACTTTTGCAAATCATGTGAAAATGCCAAAGAACAGGTAATATCATTCAGAAGAATCAAATGCCTTTAATGAATATTCTTGTAAGTGAAATTTTTTATGTTTGTGGTATTGATTTTATGGGTTTATTTCCTTCTTCTTTTGGTAATCTTTATATCCTTCTTGTTGTTGATTATGTGTCGAAATGGATTGAGGTGAAAGCCACACGAACTAATGATGCTAAGGTTGTTTTAGATTTTGTCAAGACTCACATATTTGACAGGTTTGGATTCCCTAAAGCTATCATTAGTGATCGTGGCACTCATTTTTGCAATCGTTCAATGGAAGTATTACTTCGCAAATACCATGTGACTCATTAGACTTCCACTGCCTACCACCCTTAAGCGAATGGCCAAGCTGAAATTTCAAATCGAGAAATTAAGTCCATTTTGGAGAAAACAGTGCAACCTAACCGACGAGATTGGAGTCTGCGACTTGGTGATGCACTTTAGGCTTATCAGAGTGCTTACAAATCACCTATAGGAATGTCACCTTATAGGATGATTTATGGGAAAACATGTCATATACCGGTGGAGCTTGAACATAAAGCTTTTTGGGCCATTAAACAATGTAACATGGATTATGATGCTGCTGGGATTGCAAGAAAGTTGCAATTGCAAGAGTTGAAAGAAATACAGAATGATGCTTATGAGAATGCAAGGATTTATAAAGAAAAGACCAAGAGTCTTCATGACCAAATGATTACAAGAAAGGAGTTTCATGTTGGAGACAAAGTCCTTTATCATTCCCATTTGAAACTTTTTCCTGGAAAGTTGTACTCTCGTTGGATTTGACCCTTTGTTGTTTCTAATGTTTTTCCTTATGGTGCAATTGAAATTACAACTTTAGAAACCAACAAAGTGATCAAGGTCAATGTGCATCGCTTGAAACCTTTCTATAAAGGTTGGACGACAGAACTCACTGCTTTTGTGGAGTTAGCTGAACCAATCTATGAAGCATGAGCATGCGATGTATCGAGTCAATAACATAAAATAAAAGCACTTACTAGGAAGCAACCCAGCACAAAAAGAAAAAAAATCCTTTTCTTTTTCCCTTATCTTTTATTTTTCACATTTTACTTTATTTTTGTCCTTCTCTTATATTCTTTTTCTTTTATTTCAACACTGAGGACAATGTTGTGTTAAAGTGTGGGGGTATTGAAAGCATTTTGATTTTCTTTGTTGTTTCTAGAATTTTGGTTTTCTTTGTTGTTTCTTAAAAAAAAATTGAAGTTTTATCTTTTGATCTCCCATTAGTTTATAAGAATATGAGTATTATGTATGAGAATTACTTGAGAGAGATGAAAATATCAATTGAATGAATGAGTGTGCATGCAAGTTTGAAAGTTTAATTCATTTAGGGATTGATTTTGAAAATATATCATGTTGACTTTATAGTGTTATATCAATGCAAGCTTTTGAGCCTTCAACATTATATTCTTTGATTGTGCATTCTTTCAATGATATGTATCTCTAGAACTTGCTTCATATCTTGTTGAGATTACATT
>Ga0307518_10003528_pt1 | contig 11257 bp, 12 predicted proteins | sample 25_EM_MG_FD_203889 | JGI IMG/M metagenome (GOLD analysis project Ga0307518, IMG submission 203889) | Populus trichocarpa ectomycorrhiza microbial communities from riparian zone in the Pacific Northwest, United States - 25_EM | ecosystem: Host-associated > Plants > Roots > Unclassified | place... | reverse complement strand
ACCGGCCAGCAGGCGCTGCGCGAAGCAGGCCTGATCGACCTGTTCTCCGCGATCGCCCGCGGCGAGGGCCAGGACATGCGGCTTCTCGAACCGGACGGCACCCTGCTGCTGCAGGAGGACACACCGGACGACGCGCCGTTCGAGCGGCCCGAGGTCGATCGGGCAGATCTGCGCGACCTGCTGCTGGACTCGCTCCCCGAGCACACGGTGCGCTGGGGCACGCTTTCGAGTCCGCCGGAGACGGCGTCCTGCAGTTTGTCGATGGGCGCAGCGCGACGTACGACCTGCTGGTCGGCGCCGATGGCGCCAACTCCCGCGTCCGCGCCCTGCTCACCGACGCCCGGCCGGCGCACCTCGGCCACAACCTGGTCGAACTCCGCATCCCCGACATCGACCGCACTCATCCCGATCTCGCGGCGATGGTCGGGCGCGGCACCTACTGGGTGCTCGGCGACGGGAAATCCCTCGCGGCGCAGCGCAACGGCGACGGCACCGTTCGCGTCGGCCTCAGCTTCTACGACACCGCCGAAGACTGGTTCGCCACCAACGGGATGCCGCTCGACGACCCGGCCGCCGCCCGAGCCTGGCTGATCGGGCGGCTCGACGGCTGGGACGCGCGGTTCACCGCGCTGATCGCGGCCTGCGACGACGTGATCGTGCCGCGGGCGATCACCACCCTCCCGGTCGGCCTGACCTGGCCGTCGGCGCCGGACGTCACCCTGGTCGGCGATGCCGCGCATCTGATGCCGCCGGTGGGCGAAGGCGCCAACATGGCCCTGCTCGACGGCGCCCTGCTCGGTCTCGCGCTGGCCGCGCGGCCGGACGACTTCCCCGCCGCCGTCAAGGAGTACGAACACGAGATGTTCGAACGCGCCGGTGCCGCGGCCCGGATGTCCGAGCGGGTCCACGAACTCCTGGCGGCTCCGGACGCTTCCCGGAAAATGCTCGCGTTTTTCCAGCCGGGCTGAGGCTAAGGTGGCTATGAACGAAAACTCATTTCGTTCATAGCCGCCCGGGAGCCGAAATTGCCGAGCCCGTTCAGTGCCGAGGACCGCGCCAGGATCACCGAGCGGCTCCTGGACGCCGGACGGGCCCTGTTCGCCGCGCAGGGCCTGCGCAAGACCTCTCTGGACGACCTCGTGGCCCCCGCCGGGATCGCCAAAAGCAGCTTCTACGCCTTCTTCGACTCGAAGGAGGCGCTGTACCTGGAGCTTATGCTGCGTCAAGCCCCCGAGCTGCACGAACAGCTGGCGACGGTGGTGGACGAGACCGAAGACGCACGCGCCGCCCTCGGCGGTTTCCTGCGCGCCACGGTACGGATCCTGGAGGAGAACCCGCTCTACCACCGGCTGATCACGCATCCCGAGGAGATGCGGGCGGTGGCCCGGCGGATGGGTCCCGAGGAGATGGCCAGAGCCGAGCAGGTACTGCCGCTGGCCGGATTCCTGGCATGGGCCCGAGACAAGGGGCGGCTCGTCGACGCCGACGACGACGAGCTGACCGGCGTGCTCCAGGCCGTGTTGCTGCTGCCGATGCACCGGCAGGACATCGGCGAGCAGCGCTACCCCGCCGTACTCGACCGGCTCATCGACATCGTCGCGGCGGGACTGATCAAGGAGTGACCATGCGCGAAGGTGTACTGGCCGGTGGGGCCCCGTACTTCGAGTTCGGCACGGGAAGCCCGCTCGTGGTCTTCCGGACGGTGCTGCCCGACTCGGCCAACCCCACCGGCGTCGCCCGCTGGGCGGAGATGCGGTCCCTCAAACCGCTGGCCGCGCGGTTCACCGTGCTGACGGTCGGCAGGCGGCCGGGGCTCGAACCGGGCGTCACCATGGCCGACCTCGCCGCCCACCACGCCGAGGAACTGCGGGAACGCTTCGACCGTCCTGTCGATGTGCTCGGCGTGTCCACGGCCGGCTGCCTGGCGCTGCAGTTCGCCGCCGACCACCCCGGTCTGGTGCGACGGCTGGTGGTCGGGGCCGCGGGCACCCGCCTCGGCTCGGCAGGCCGCCGCGTCCAGCGCGAGTACGCGGATCTCCTGGCCGCCGGACGGCACCGGGCCGCGGCCATGGCGCTGGCGCCCACGGTGGCGGAATCCCGGCCGGGGCGCGCACTGCTGGCCGGTCTGCTGGCACTGACCTCCGGCCGCCCGGCGGACCCGGACGGCATGGTGGCCATGCTGCGAGCCGAAGACGCCTTCGACATCGAAGACCGGCTCGGCGAGATCACCGCGCCCACCTTGGTGATCGCCGGATCGCATGACGCGCTCTATCCGCTCGAACTCGCCGAGCGAGTGGCCGACAAGACGCGCCGCGGCGATCTCAAGGTCTATCCCGGGCGCCGGCACCACACCGTGATGAGCGATCGCCGCTTCACCAAGGACGTCTTCGAGTTCCTGCTCTAGTCGTGTGACAGGTCCACGAAGCGGCTGTAGTGCAGCTGGTGCGCCACGGTGATCGTCGCCGTCGGCCCGGCACGGTGCTTCGCGATGATCAGGTCCGCCTCGCCGGCCCGCGGGTCGTCCCGCTCCCAGGCGTCGGGGCGGTTGACCAGGATGACGAGGTCGGCGTCCTGCTCCAGCGAGCCGGACTCACGGAGGTCGGACAGCATCGGGCGTTTGTCGGTCCGCTGCTCGGGACCACGGTTCAGCTGGCTGATCGCGATCACCGGGACCTCGATCTCCTTCGCCAGCAGCTTCATCTGCCGCGAGAACTCCGAGACCTCCTGCTGCCGCGACTCGACGCGCTTGCCCGAGGTCATCAGCTGGAGATAGTCGAGGACGACGAGTTTGAGGTCGTTGCGCTGCTTGAGCCGCCGGGCCTTCGCGCGGATCTCCATCATCGTCATGTTCGGCGAGTCGTCGACGAACAGCGGCGCCTCGGAGACTTCGCTCATCCGGCGCGCGAGCCGCGTCCAGTCGTCGTCGGACATCTTGCCACCGCGCATATCCGCCAGGCGGATCCTCGCCTCGGCCGAGAGCATACGCATGACGATCTCGGTCCTGCTCATTTCCAGCGAGAAGATCACGCTGGTCAGACCGTGTTTGATGGACGCCGAACGCGCGAAATCGAGGCCCAAAGTCGAGTTGTGGGTCGGCACCATCGACCGTCCGGCCAGATACAGATGGTCGGGTGCGTCGACTTCCACGCACCGCACCGGGACGGACGCCACGGGGCGGACGTCGACGACGTAGCGGAGGTGGGGCCGGACGCGGACGTTGGTGAGCCGCTCCTTCTGCTCCAGGTGCTTTCGCTGCAGCCAGAACACCCGGTCCTGGGTGGTGAAGCCGAGGATGTACGCCGTCGAGGTCTCTTCGCTGCGTCCCTTGACCTTCTTGGTCGTGAACGCGCAGCGGTAGCCGAGGCTGACGATCAGTTCCCGGGTCTGCTCGGCGAGCACCTTGCTCGTCACGGCGAACTGAACCGCGCCTGAATGAGTGACGGTGCCGTCGGTGTCGAGCAGCCCGGCCAGCAGCGCGCGGCGTTGCTCGACGGACGCCCGCAGATACTCCACCGGGATGTGCTTGTTCCCCAGCACACCCAACGTGCGGAGAATCGCCTGCACACTGCCGTGCTCGTTGCGGCAGGCCTGGCAAAGCCGCATCCCCGACGACGGGCGTCCGCAGTCGGGGCAGGTCGGCGCGGGCACCGGGGGGCTCTGGAAACGCACCTTGCCGCCGCAGGAACGGCCGCATGTCCGCACCTGGGAGGTCTGGGGCAACGGTTCGCCGCATACCTCGCAACGCCGGTATTCCACCGGATCCGGCGGAACCAGGCGCAGGGTGTACGACAGTTCGCCACGGCGTTCCACCAGGAGGCCCGCTTCCCCCTCCAGGTAGCAGATGATCTCCGGATCCGCCGTGGTGAACCGCGCGCTGGCCGAGTGGCCGTCGCCCAGCCAGGCGCCGAGCGCGTAGGGGTGAAGCGGGAGTTCGCGTTCGGGCAGCTGTAGCGGAGCCGTGGTCGCGATCGAGTGGTTGGCACGCCCGTCCGCCGTCTCACAACGCAGAGTGGCGGCCAGCTCCTCCGTCGTCCGCACAGCCGGCGCTGCCCGGCGCGAACGGCGGGACGACCTCGTGTCGGTCAGCCACTGGTGTTCGGCGTCCGCGAGGAGCACCGTGCCGTCCGAGAACTCGACTTCGTAGCAGGGGCGGCCTGTCATGACCTCGGTCGCCGCGACGACGGTCGTGGGACGGCCGTTCGCGCCGATCAGCCTGTCGCCGGGCTGGACCTCGCCCATGGTCGTCCAGCCGTCGGGAGTGGCCAGCGGGGTGTCCAGGGCGAGAGCCTTCCCGACACCGGGCCTCGCCGCGACGATGATCATCTGGCCGGGGTGCAGGCCGTTGGTCAGATCGTCGAAGTCGGCGAACCCGGTCGGGATGCCCTGCGACTGCCCGCCGCGCGACGCGATCGCGTCGATCTCGTCCATGGTCGGCTGCAGCAGCTCTTCCAGCGCGACGTAGTCCTCGCTGGTGCGCCGCTCGGTGACGTCGTAGATCGCGGCCTGCGCGCGGTCGACGACCTCGTCGATGTTCGCGCCGTCGGCCGCGGCCGCGCCGTAGCCGTACTGGACGATCCGCGTGCCCGCCTCGACCAGGCGCCGCAGCACCGCCTTCTCGGAGACGATCTCGGCGTAGTACCCGGCGTTCGCCGCCGTCGGCACCGTCGCGATCAGGGTGTGCAGGTACGGGGCGCCGCCGACGCGGCCCAGCTCGCCGCGGCGTTCCAGCTCGGCGGAGACGGTGATCGGGTCGGCGGGTTCGCCGCGGCCGTAGAGGTCGAGGATGACGTCGTAGATCGCTTGGTGCGCGGGACGGTAGAAGTCGTCGGGGCCGAGGGCTTCGATGACGTCGGCGACGGCGTCCTTCGACAGCAGCATGCCGCCGAGCACGGATTGCTCGGCCGCGATGTCCTGCGGAGGCTGGCGGTCGTATTCGCCGCCACGCGGACCGGGGTCGCTGGGACCCGGGTCGGACTCCGCGTACATCGGATTGCGGTCGTCGGTCAGCGCCACCGCTGCTGCCACCTCCTCAAGACATCGAACACGCGTTCGATTATGCCAGAATTTCCCCGGTCGGTCCGCCCGTGCCCGTCCGCCCCTCCCGCGGCTCCGGACTCTCCCCTGTCTTCCCCTTTTCGGCCGGACGCCCACCACGGTGTGTACCGGCCCGGCGGGCACGCTAGGCCCCCCGAAAGGACGAGCGCAATTTCGCCTGGGGACCGGCCTGTGGATAACCTGGGGATGACTGCGGGCATCCCTTCACAGGTGGCCGAAACCCTGTGTACAACTTGTGGGCAACGCTGGGATGGTCTGACAAATGTGCTGGTCAGGGCCTGTGGAGACACTGTGGAGAACTTAATTCACCTCGGGACGGCGTGTCGGGCAAAACTCGTCGTTCGGCGTGTCGCACGCGGGCGCACAGGGGTGCCCTGTGGATGAATGCTACGGAGGGTAGAGGGGTGACCCGCCGGGCTGAACGGGCCGGAATTCAGGACGCGAACAACCTGCCCTGTGCGCTCCGTAGTCGTTCTCCGAGAACCTGCTGGTCGGCGGGTGTGAAGGCGATCCTCGGCTCGCCACTCCCCGGTACCTCTTCGGTCAGCCACCGGCCCTCGGTCGTATCGATGTAGTTCACCGGGCGTTCGATCCGCTGCCGCGCGCCGCTCCGGCCGCGGGCCGCGACGTAGAGGCTTCCACTCCCCAAACGGCGTAACGCGAGGATGCGGCGAAGCTCGTCGGCCTCCTGGCTCCCGGTGCTCTGCCGTCCGCTCCGAAGCACCTCGAAGCCCTCGTCCTGCGCCGTCGACGACGACCGCGGAGCCTCGACCTGACTCTTCGGGACGGCGATCGGCCGCCCGCGTCCCGGCGCGAGCTTCGGGATCTGGTCGAGGAACTCGGTGAGCAGCTCTTCGGGCCGCACGGAAGCCAGCGCGACGCCGTCGTGCTCGCTGTGCCGGGCGAGCACGAAACCCTCGCCGCCGGCGCTCCCCGCGAGCAGGCTGAAGCTCAGCGCCTTCCCCTCGAACCCGCCGTCGACCCAGCCGTAGTACTCCAGCGACGGCCTGGCGATCGCTTCCAGCGTCGCCTTGAAACCGGGGTGCAGGCCTCGCGCGCCGAAGAGGCCCTGGCTCGCCAGCTCCTCGTTGGTCCGCTCGTCCTCGGCCCGCTGCGCGTCCTCGTCGTACCAAGTGGGGGTTTCCGACAGGATCGTGTGCGGTTCGCCGCCTCGGCGGTGGATCAGCGTGATGAGGGTGCCGGTCGTGATCGTGACCTGTTTGTCCAGCACCGGAACTGCCCCCTAGTCGTTCTGTTCGTCCAGCCCGGGACAAGACAAGCCGGGCGCGGCCCCAATCTTGGCACGCGCCCGGCTTGTCTGTGACGACTAGTCCATCATCGGTGAACCCGCGACCGCGATCGACGTCGGCAGGGCGCGCGTTGGCACTCCCAGTCGCCATTCGCGGTGCAGGCGCCCTGCCACCGCGATAGCGGGGCCTGCGGCCGGGGCGGGTTCACAACTGTGGCCGTTATGCCGCCATAGCCGCAGCTCCGCCCCCAACTCACTCGCCGATCACCGGCGGTGCGGTCAGTTCGTCGGTTCCGAAGATCTCGTTGGGGTCGTCGCCGACGAGGAACTTGGAGCTGCGTTCCTCGTCTTCGCCGCCCTTCCCCTTGGCGCCACCGGCTCCCATACCGCCCATGCCGCCCATCATCCCGCCCGCGCCGCGGCCCGCTCCGGATCCGGCGCCACCGGCGCCGCCACCCATGCCGGCGCCGCCCATCGCACCCGCGTTGCCGGGCAGGGCCGCGCCACTTCCGCCACCTGGGCCGAAGCCACCGCCAGGACCGAATCCGCCGTCCGGGCCGAAACCGCCCGCACCGGGGATGTCGGTGCCGCCGAAGCCGCCACCGGCGCCTCCGCCGCCACCACCCGGGCCGAAGCCACCGGCGCCGGGGATCTTCGGCGGGGTGTAGCCGGACGCGTTCGTCCCGTCGTCCCAGGACGGCGGCTTGTAGTTGCTGCCGGGGATGTTCGGGTTGTACTGCCCGCCGGGCAGGTTCGAACCCGGCATGTTCGATCCGGGCAGATTGCTGCCAGGAAGGTTCGACCCCGGCGTGCCGATGCCCGGCATGTTCGAACCGGGGATGTTCGGGCTGGGGACACTCGGCATCCCGCCGGGCGGCATCGAACCGGGCGGCGTCGAGATGCCCGGCATGCCGTTGTTCCCGTTCCGGTCGCCCTGACCGCCGCCGTCGTCGTCGCCCTTGCCTTTGTCCTTGCCGCCGCCGGTGACGTCGACGTTGGTGTTCTGCCCCTCCATCTTGTTGTAGGTGGGCAGCTTCTTGCCGTTCTCGGAACTGGCCTTGAAGTACTCGTTGAACGCGTCGACGTTCGCTTGACCCTTTTGGTTGTAGTCCCGGATCGCGCGGTCGGTGTCGGTGGTCCACGGGGTGATGGAGTTGAGCAGGTTGTTCTTCGGCGGATCCTTCGGGACCTGCTGCACCTTCGCCTTCACCGTGGTGAAGGCGGTGTTCTGCTCACCGAGGTACTTGTCGGAGTCCACCAGCTTCTTGCCGGAGTCCTCCATCCACGTCCGCAGCGGATGCGCGCCCGACTGCTGCGCGGCCTCGGCGCTCTTACCGGTCCAGGCGGCGTCCATCTCCTTCGACAGGTTGTCGATGGTGGTCAGCCTGTCCTGGTAGCCGGCCTTGAGCCGCGTCGCCGCGGCCTGGCCCTCCTGGATCGACCCGGTACCCGGACCGGTGACGATCTTCTCCCAGATGTTGTAGCAGTCGATCTTGCGATCGCCGCCCGACGCTTCGAAGTCGCCGGATTTCGTGGTCGCCAGGTTGTAGGCCGAGTACCCGGCGATGATCGGCAGCAGGAACACGCGTCAGCCCTCCTTCAACGTCTCGATCATCGCTTCCCCCACTTTGAGCGCGACCGGGCACGGATCACTCGCGCCGGGTCCGTTGTCGTACTGCACCAGGATGTTCACGGACAGCTGGTCGGTCACGCCGACGAAGAGACCGCATTTGCCGTTCTTGCGGTGGTCGAGCGACGCGGCGTACACCGCCGGGTAGCCGGCGACCTCGGTCGGCTCGAAGTACTCGTTGTTGGCCTTCGTGTCGTAGACGTCGCTCAGGCCGTTCTTGTTCGCGAGCACCGGGCTGATCTCGATCTGGTTCAGCTTGTCGTCGGCGGCGAAGATCGAGCAGCCTGGCCCGACGCTCGTGGTCCGACGCTCGCCTTCGCCGAGACCGAGCTCTGTCCGCTTCGCCGCGGAAAGCGCCGCACAGGCGTCGCTCTCGATCGACGAGGTCTTCAACGGGTTCGACACCTTGGGCGCGGAGCCGGACGAGCCGCTCGGGGCGCCGGCCCCGGTCGTGTAGGACGGCTCCGAAGAGGCCGTGCCGTTCTTGGTGCCGGAACAGCCGGCGACCAGCGCGCCCGCGGCCAGGAGGAGAACGAGGGAACGTCGCATCACACGGCCTTGTGCTTGTTGAGCGAAGCCTGCGTTTCGGCCTCGTTCGTGGCGATCTTCTGCTTGGCGGCGGTCAGCTGGTCGATGTAGTTCTTGACGTAGTCCTGCATCTTCTGGTTCTGCTCCAGGAACGCCTTGCCCGACGGGTTGGCCAGCTTCTCCCAGTCGCCGCTGGCGAACTCCTTGCCGGGCGCCTTGACGTTCGCCATCAGGTTCGCGTCGGCGTAGTCCTTCTTGAGCTCGGCCTGCAGGTCCGTCCACTTCTTGATGATGCCGTCGATCTTGTCCTTGTCGAAGGTGAACCCGCCGCCACCCCCGCCCGACTTCGTCGTGTCCGGATTGGCGGGCGCGGACACCGTGACCTTTTCCTGCCGGTTCTGCTCGGCGTTGCTGTCGTAAGCCATGCGTCCAGATCTCCCCGTGCCTCGACGTCGAGTCTCGATAATGCCTTGATCCCCAGTCAAGCTTAAGACGTGGTCCGGCGGGGTGGGGTTCCCCGTAAAACAAAGGGCGGGACACCTCCGAAATGGAGACGTCCCGCCCTGTGCCGAAGCGGTGTTACTTGGCCTTGACCTCGAGCCGCACGTCGACGCGGACGTCGGGGTGCAGCCGGGCGCCGACCGAGTGCTTGCCCACGGTCTTGATGTGGTCCTTCAGCTCGATGACGCGCTTGTCGAGCAGCGGGCCACCCGCGGCCTTGATCGCGTCCACGATCTCGGCGGTGGTGATCGAACCGAAGAGCTTCTTCGAGCCCTCGGCCGCCTTGCCGCTCAGCTGGATGGCGCCGAGGCCCTCCAGGGTCGCCTTGATCTCCTTGGCGTGGTCGAGGTCGCGGATGCGACGGCTCTCCTGCGCCCGCTTGATCGTGCGCACGTTCTTCTCCGCGCCCTTGGTGGCCACGATGGCGTAGCCGCGGGGGAGCAGGTAGTTGCGTGCGTAGCCGTCCTTGACCTCGACGATGTCGCCGGGCCCACCGAGGTTGGCGACGTCGGTGGTGAGAATGATCTTCGCCATTGACGTGCCTCCTTAGCGCGCGGTCGAGGTGTAGGGCAGCAGCGCCATTTCGCGGGAGTTCTTGACCGCGATGGCGATGTCACGCTGGTGCTGGCTGCAGTTGCCGGTCACCCGACGGGCACGGATCTTCCCGCGGTCGGAGATGTACTTCCGAAGCAGGTTGGTGTCCTTGTAGTCGATGTTCTCCGGGCGGCCCTTCTTCTCGGCCTTGCAGAACACGCAGACCTTCTTCTTGGGCTTGCGGATGGGTGGCTTGGCCACGGTATTTCTCCTGGATTTCTACGTAGTGGTTGTCTCGCGGCGTCTCGCGGAGCTCGCGCCCGCGGTGGATCGCCTGATCAGAAGGGCGGCTCGTCGGAGAAACCGCCGCCACCGCCGCCACCGGCGGGCGGGGCGGAACCCCACGGGTCGTCGGCGGGCGGGCCGGACTGGCCACCGCCGCCGCCACCACCGAAGCCGCCGCCACCGCCACCGGTGCCACGGCTGACCTTGTTCACCTTGGCGGTGGCGTAGCGCAGCGACGGGCCGATCTCATCGACCTCGAGCTCGACGACGGTGCGCTTCTCGCCTTCCTTGGTCTCGAAAGACCGCTGCTTGAGGCGCCCCTGCACGACGACCCGCGCGCCACGCGTCAGCGACTCGGCGACGTTCTCGGCCGCCTGACGCCAGATGTTGCAGCGCAGGAACAGGGCCTCGCCGTCCTTCCACTCACCGGACTGACGGTCCAGCGTGCGCGGGGTGGACGCGACGGTGAAGTTCGCGACCGCCGCACCGGAAGGGGTGAAGCGAAGCTCCGGGTCGGACGTGAGGTTGCCGATCACCGTGATGACGGTGTCTCCAGCCATCGGGAAAGTCCTTCGGCTCAGGCCTTGGCGGCGGCGGTCGCGGCGCGCTTGATCTCGCGGCGCATGACCTTGGTGCGGAGCACGGTCTCCTGCAGCGAGAGCTGACGGTCCAGCTCCTTGACCGCTTCCGAAGTCGAGTTCAGGTCGAGGAGCGCGTAGATGCCCTCGGCGTGCTTCTTGATCTCGTAGGACAGCCGGCGACGGCCCCAGACGTCGACCTTCTCGACGCTTCCGCCCGAAGTGCGGATCACGTTGAGGAAGTTGTCCAGGGTCGGGGCCACCGTACGCTCGTCGAGCGTGGGGTCCAGGATGACCATTACCTCGTAATGGCGTGACACAACCACTCACCTCCTATGGGCTCGCGGCCACGGACTGTCCGTGGCAGGAGGGTTTGTCCAGGTAAGCGTACCTGGCGGTCAGGAGACGCGGCGCAGGACCCAGGTGCGGACCAGCGCGGCGGTCACGCCGGCGAGCACGAGCACCGCGAGCAGCATCGGCAGCTGCACGTCGCCGCCGGGCATGCCGTCGGTCGCGAGCGCTTCGGCGTTGCCGGCGTTGCGGACGTCGGGACCCTGCCCGGACTGGCCGTCGGTGCCGTACTGCGGGGCACCCTCGCCGGGGAGCGGGCTGTTGGCCGGGTAGCGGACGCCCGGCGCCACCGCGACACCCGGCTGCGCGACCGGAAGGTTGCCGTAGTCGCGCGGCGGGGCGTAGCCGGTGCCGTTGCTGCCGCCGGGCAGCAGGCTCGGCGAGGCCGGGAGGCCGTTGGTGCCGCCGCCGTTGCCGCCCTGCTGCGGGCCGGTGATGCCCGGCGTCGGCAGGGTGGGCGCGACGTAGTTCGTGGCGACCGTGGTCAGGCCGCAGCTGCCGGCGACCTTGTGCTCGATGGAGTTCAGCGTCTTTTCGGGGTTGAGC
>Ga0307518_10003527_pt1 | contig 11258 bp, 16 predicted proteins | sample 25_EM_MG_FD_203889 | JGI IMG/M metagenome (GOLD analysis project Ga0307518, IMG submission 203889) | Populus trichocarpa ectomycorrhiza microbial communities from riparian zone in the Pacific Northwest, United States - 25_EM | ecosystem: Host-associated > Plants > Roots > Unclassified | place... | reverse complement strand
GGCAGTGCACGGGAACTCTGGGAGAGGCTGTCCTAAGAGCAGGACATAGTGGAGATCTGCAGCAATAGCGGAGAAATGATCCAGAGAAAATACGGACTCCATAGTGACTGATGAGACAAACGTCTGAATTGCAGGGGGAATATCTCCGTGGGAAATGAACGGATCCACGTCGGAACTTGACAGGCAGATAGACCATGCTCCAGGCTCTCTGACGGTATAGTCACGTTCCTGATAGCTTTGGAAACGGTGGAGCTATTCAAAATATCGGAATGCCAGCACTGGGCGCCTAAAAATGACATTTGAGCGCTAACATTGTTTCTTCTCTTCTTTCCTTCGTTTCTCCATCAATTCTTCTGCTTCTTTGCTTGTTCTGGTGTGGGAGCTGGACTGCAGCAGATTGCATTCCTTTCTCATACCATAATGGACGTTATTCCTTCAGTTTCTTCTGCTTCTTGGCGGTTCTTGTGCGATAGATGACTGTCAGCATCGGCAGTTGTCTCTTGCATCAGGATAGTCTTCTTGTGCGATAGATGGCTACGATGAGGCTCCATCATGCTCATCCTTCGCATCAGGATCATTTGATATTGACATTATCTTCCATGTTCACTGTACCAAACCTGTTTGGTGCGTGACACTGGCGAGTCACTCAATGAACGCATGTTGCTGAGATGGATGGATGGATGATTCTTGATGAGGTAAAGGACGCAGAGCCTGGTAAGGATGAGCCAGATAGGCTCCTTCGTGGCTTGGATGTACACCACTGACTGTATTCAAGTGTGTGCCACGAGCTGAATGTAAGCCGGTTTCCTGTGAGCCACCAATGTCGCCTTTAATTGTGAGTGGACGTCCTTCCTCGGCAGCCAGCAACCTTGCAGATGACGGAGCCTCCCTGGATGGATTGTTGGGGAAGACCCAGGCCTGAAGGTTGAATGGTTCACTCTCATTTCCTGACTGACTTTTACCCTGTATGAGACGGGGTTTGGGAAGTTCTCCTTGACTTGCTGTCAACAGGCCGACGCGCATTGGAGGTTCAAGTGAAGGCGGATGTAAGGCAGGTATTACTGGTCAAGTTGCGGTGTCGCTAGTGGGACCAAAGAACTCTGCGCCAGCGCAGGTCGCTAGCCCAACCTGGTCAACAAAGAGATCAGAAGCCGGACGAGTCGCTGGGCTGCTGACAGCCGCTGACGGAAGGGATTGCAAGGCTGGGATTCACGAGCAATCACTAGGGATGCACGTAACGAAATTTACAGCACTTACCTCCATCCTGTTTGTCAGATTTGTTGGATGATTGTACGGCTTCATGTACGGGTGCACCAGGGGACGGACCATGTGCGGGATGAGCAGCGGAAGAGTCCAAAGAGGAAATGCAATCAGAGGTGGTAGGAACAAGGGCTGCTCCGTGATGAGGGTCAGCGGAAATGACAGGGGCATGAGTGCGCGCTGTAGTTCCAGGAACATCAGAGTCAGCAAAGATGCAGGTGCCACTTGGGCCAACAGGAACAACAGGGAGAGCTGGCTTGTCAAAATTAACAGAGGCGACAGTGGTAGAGTCCGGAGTCAGAGTGGAAATGAGGGCCTTCGCCGAATGGGTGGACTCCTTGTGAGCATCTGGTTGAGTAGTGACTGATGGAACTGGAGCGATGAGCACCTTGGCAGGCTCCTGGTGAAGGTTTGAAACCTCGGATCCAGTCTTCTGCATAGAGCTGGCAGTGACAGTGCGAGGGATAGAGTCAGGTGTATCAAGAGGGATGACCACCTTCGCAGCGTTGGCAGACTCCTCATGAGAGCCTGGAACGTTGGAGCGAGTGCTCTTCTGCACAGGACGTTCCACTTTGCTCACGTCACCGTCCAATGAAATATATGTTGGTGAGGATGGAATGCGGCGACCAACCTTGGGACGGACAGCACGGGCTTTTGGAACGTTGAAAGCCACTGTCTTGCTGCATTTGGACGCCAGGCCCTTCCTGTCCAAAGATGGGCCGCTATCCTTTTGCTTGGAGTCACGCACCTGAGACTCCTTCGCTTTGCATTTGTGTGACAACAATTCTTGTTCATATTCCAAGTCAATATCTTCAGCAGCGCTCTTCTCACTGGCGACCTCACCACCTTCCATATCCACGTCAGCGTTGACATCTCGTGATTTTTGATCGGGTTGGTAATCGTCCCTGGATGACTCGGACTCGGGTGTCAGGCTATCTGAAAGGCTGATGACTCAGGATGTTGTTGCAGTCTTTGCCAATCTGAAAGGCTGACTGGGAGGGAATACACCAACGAGCTTCGTTCCAGAGGTGGCAGTAGATTTGGGGTGCTGGTTCTTGGGAACCTCTTCAATGCTGTTGGAATCATTGGTACCCGACTCTTCCCTGTCAACGTCAATTGGAGCAGCCATCTTGCTCTTAGTCTTCTTGACATGGGTAGTGGATAAATTGGGCAACCAGTTGGGTCCAAGATAGTCAACAGCGAGGTTACAGTACATACGCTTGCCCTTTGAAAGTTGAGAGTCATGCGCGGGCGGGGCACTAATGATGACTGGGGTTTTTGAGGTGATGAGAGCCACTAAAACTACATCAGCATCCATTCAATGAGAAAATGTGAATTTACCTTTCATGTTTGGGACGTGCTGAATATGAATCTTGTTGTCACTGGTATCCATCAGAGCAGCCACCAGCTTGACACACTCTGGACGAGTAAGGTCCAAGATACCCTTCCCACTTCCCTTACTGTGGCGTTCTTCGCCTGGAAAGATGACATCCACTGGCCAGTTCATCAAGACCAGCGCGCTACTCGCCAGTTGACTAGGGAGACTTCCAGGGGAACAACTTCTGTGATGCCCATTTCAAGCCAACATTTTCTGAAAGGACCTTTAGATAGTATCACGGGAGATGTGAGGCACTTACCAATAAGCTTTCTAAGTAATTGCTTGGCTTTTTCGGGATCCGGTCACTCAATAATTTCTATGATGTCGTCGTCATCATCAGACTGGCCCTTCTTCTCATTGACAGCGTGTTGCTTTCCTTTTCCTCTGTCGGCGATGGTCTCCTTGGCCGTATCATCAATGCCTTTGAAGGCTTCTGACACGCTCTCTAGAGACACCTTATTACTGAATAAATCATTAGGTACTGAACCATACAAATACATAGCATGGACTTACTATATATGTGCCTTGAAATGACCGATGACCTCATCGGTATCCGCACGACACCTAGCAAGAAAAAACTATGGAGATGAACATGAGGAAAAGGGAGAGATCACATGGCGACGTACCCCTTCAGCACCCGGCGTAGTGAAAGCGTGGCCAAGGCCACCATCTTGGTTGACCACTTTACCAGCCAAAATATAGATACCCTCAATTCCGTGTGCGTTTGATAGTCCCGAAAACTAAAGCAAGAGTGCTCAATACAACTGACCAATCTGATGCACAGGAAATCCTTACCATGTGATCCAAATTCTTTGCTGTTTTGTTGAAGAACTGTTGGTGCTGTGCAACCGTTGCACCTACATCTATGAGCTCCTCAGACTCCTTCCATGTCTCCAGGATGTCGACATATTTGGGATTGTTTTGTTTGAAGAGTGTATAACACTCCTTCCTGATCTCCACAGAGGGAGTTCCCTGAACTTGCTGGTCACCAGGGAGCTGAGCAAGTTCTGCTTGCATGTTCTTCACGAAATATGCTGAATAAACATTCCACAGATTTTGAGCATTCGAGCGTGAGTATTGGTGGTTGTAATGGTCCTTGACCTGTTGCCAGGGCATTCCCCTACTTTCCCCGAGTTTGCTGAATATTTCAGTGACTTGCTGAAAGCCCTCGTTGAACTCATCCATGAGGTGGCCTGGAAGCCTCCCACGAGTATACACAGGGACATTATCGTGCTTGTCATGCGGCATTTGCCCATCGTCAATGTCGAGCATTTGTTCTTGAGAGGACAACTGCGATTTATCATCGCATTCTTGCAATGGACCGAGAGGAGCGGATGATTCTGGCAAGGAAACTGGAATGGTCTTCGCCGAACGCACGGCCTTGTAATGATTATGCAATTAGCAGATATCTGTGATAAAATAAATTGAACACCTACATGGCTAATTGGTATTTGGACACTCTCTGCAGGCTCAAAACCCAAACTATCAAGTGCTGCAGATAAACCAGGAGGTCTTGACATCGCACGCGAAAGGGTATCGAGACGGGTGACTGAGACTCTGGAGTTCTGAACAGCTCGGGCAGATGGCGCACCCGAGATGGTACCAAGAGAGGCCACTGAGGGTCCAGGCTTCTGAGCAGCTGGCGCAGATGGTGCGCCCGAGAGGATTTCAAGAGGGTCAGCTGAGGGTCCAGGCTTCTGAGTAGCTGGGACAGATGGCGTGCCCAAAAGAGTATTGAGAGGGGAAACCGAGGGTCCAGGCTTGCGAATGGCTGGGGCAGATGGCACGCCAGAGAGGGTACCGAGAGGGATGACTGAGGGTCCAGGCTTTCGAGCGGCTCTCTCAGAAGGACGTGGAGTGTCATTGCCGTCAGCGACTGCAATCAGATTAATAACATCAATGCTGTTTACAAACCCAAATGGCGTACCCATCTTTGTAGTCGCTGATATATCTGTCTGAACTTTGGCAGCAGTTTGGATGATAGGTTCTGAGAGGAAGGGGTTATCGTCATTGTCAGCAGTTGGGATATCCTCAGTTGAGGACTTGGTCGGAGTCAAATAGCTGCGACGGAATGATGCATCACGAACTAGACCAGTATCCCGAGTAGTTGCTTTGATCTTCTGACAGAGTCACGTTGGAGTCACCACCGTGGGGGGGGAAGGTTCGTGGCGCCCACCACCGACCTGGACAACAACAAAATCATCTTGAGTGCTTCCAGATAGCTCTGAAAACCCTGTAGCAGTATCCTCGCGTGTCAATAGAGGCAGCGAGCAATTATTTTCTGGCTCGTTGGAACCATGCATTTTTTCCTGAAAAAAAAAAGATTAGACGAAGTGAGGTGTGGGATAGATGGTCCTAACCGTGTCTATGACTTTTTTTAGCTGCGCACGAATTAGTGAGCGGGGAAGAAAGATTGTGACCAACACTGGGGTGCCATTTTTATGTAGGATGACTATCAACGGGGATCTGCCGAGGATCTGAACGTGGATCTGAGGAGAAAGGTGGGCCAAAACTTACAAAGAAGTCGAGGTGACATGGATCTCCCAAGCCGAGGGGATTACCCGAGATGGTGACGGCGAAGTTCGAATTGGGAGGTTGAAGAGGGTGCCGAGAGCCTCTGGGTGTGGGTGTATGCGCGTTTGCCGTATTTCTTGCCTATGGACCAACGATACTCTGTGTCATTGGTTGGACCAAGCCTGCACAAATGTGGTCATCGTAGCTCATCAAGGTGGTCAGCAGGAAAAAGTGGCCTGTAGTGAGCTGGAAATGGGTTTGACAAGTCTGTTGCTGGGTAGCTCCGCCATGACAGCCAATCACAATTCAAATACACTTCCTACTGAAAGTAAAACAAATCTGGTGCCCCAAGCAACAGTGTGTTCATTGACAGAGAGCTCCGAAATGTTCTGTTACTCTCCCCCCTGTCTAATGGTACCAAAATTAGCATGTGTCACACAATATCCTATGTCAATATACAGTTGATAGCGCTATCCAAGCCAAGTTTCATATCGCATCTTGGTCCTTTCCTTTACTTCACATGGGGCGCACCCCTAAATACTTTACTCTCAATGAAAGACAGGCAGCCGTACGCAAACAGAAGGCTCTCTATGCATCTACCAAGTAATCCATATCATATATTCGAAGTTTATCAATCAACTGAAATATATTTCAGAGGAAAGCAGCTGCGGCCTGCTCAGAATTGCCGTGCATATCGCAAGCAGACTGGACGTCACTTAAGTAAAGACGGTATTCATATGCCCACCACCCATCCCAGTGCTCTTTCCTTTGTCCCAGCCCTATCGCCAGCTATTATCGCTCACGCAACCGCACCTCTACCTACATCACCCTTATTTTCAGAGGCCACACAAAGCGTTGATGGTCTCAATGAATCGGAACTCCCTAGATGGGAGGAGGAGCCTCCATACACGGACACCAAGCCGGATTCAACACCACAAGAGGAACAATTCACTTGCAACTTGTTTGATGTCATGCTTGGGCGACATGTAAGGTTAGCAAAGGAAGCAAAGGCACAGCGAAGGAGACATCTGGAAAGTGGTGACCATGTGACGATCCTCACAGAACTGGTGTCTACTATAACGGAGCGGTTGGTGAGGTGGTCTGATGTTTATGATAAGGTCGAGGATTGTTTGTTGGGAGGCCACAAAGATCAAATGGCGATGTGCTGGTTGCAATGGCAGGCTAGAGACATCTACGTCATGGTACGCAAGGCCTTGGAATTGGAGCAAGGTGGGAATCCATACAAAAACAACTCAACATAGTTACATGTCTGGTACTGGTATGCTAAGAATAACAGATTGAAGATAGTGACGGAATCCACACATGTCACCCTCGCACAGATTGGTGATATCATAGCTGCATAACACCACTGCAATCTGAGCTAAGACCCAGAGGCCGCAGTCGTACCCATTTGACTGTAAAGGTTCAAGCTGTAATGACTTCACTGAATGTTTGTTTTCACGTAAATGCTGTTGTACTTACTACGATTGGATGTGCAGACCAGCATCCCAAATCATTTCGAGGTATCCTGAGCCTATTTGAGGCGATCAGAGACAGGCGGGCAATAAGCTGAACGATATCTTGTGAATAGTCAGCAAGCACAGTGGAGAGAAGTATCAAAATACCTTTATGTCACATTTCCAGGGCTTTTGCTCGGCAAGGCTGTCAAAAAGAAGGAGTTGTTTTGAAGAGAATTTGATGATGCAGACGACCCAGTGTCCAACTGGGGACGGACGATGGATGGGTAGTATCCATACACATTTTTCCCAGTAGTGAGTTCACGCAACATTGCGCCACAAAACATTGTCGTCAGCATGGTATCGGACGCGAGGGAGATTGTGAGTTGACAGAATTGCGCATTGCACAGCATTCAAGGACAAAAATTGCGAATAAAGAAGGGCAGAACAATTGTTGATATAAATGTTGTTGAGCCGAGCGGTTGGGGAAGCAAGGCATTCATAATCATCTGCCTCAAACATCAGACGAGGGAATCCATCCTGGGCTTGTCGGATGCACCTTGCGAAGACGTTGCAGATAGCGAACGTGTTGCTGTTGATGGTGATCATATCAATACCGAGAGTCTGGGAAATGGTGTTACGGCACAAAACGTAGTATATTCGAATGGAACTTACAAAGGGGAGCCACCAGATCAGATCTACACTATGTGTATTCTTCTCTTCTTCTTCTTCTGCAGCATTGCACAGGCTGTCATCCTTAGTGCTGGAAGGTGCTTCCGTATCCTCGAGAATATCGGCCAAAGCGATTTGATCCGGATCCAAAACATGGTCTCCTGGATCAATATCTGCCAGCAGTGATCCATTGTCCGATATATCGGAAAGAACCGGAGGGAGCCATCGAAACTCGAGTGGAGCGGGGGAACCAGCGAGGGAAGTGGCAATGGTCACAGCTGTGCATGCCTGACTTGCGTAACAGATGGCTGAGGCCAGTGGAGTTGGCCACCTTTCCTGGAGCTTCATCAACGATTCGCGATGTTGCTGAAGAACCAAAGAATACATAGAATCTAAATAGCATTAGTGGCAGACAGTGATAAATTGTGCTTGGACTGACTTTCTGGCTGACGCATTGCGAGTTCAATGGCGCATAGCTCACAGCCAAACCACCAGCACATGTTGTCAGCCTTGGTGCCAAGATGGTGCTGTTCTTCAAGACACCGATCAGTTTTGAGAACCGCTCTAATACCTTCCCTCACGTCAACGTCTTCGAGCCATTGCAGGATTTCTCCAGCGGAAGGAGAGATCCAAACATCTTTCCGAAGTTCAGCCAGCTTCGTTGGAAGCGGTGAAGGAAGAGGAATGCCGGATGACACGTCATACAGCTCAGCGAGACGTTCACAGTACGAGTTGAATTTGCAGATGGCGGACATAAGAGCGGGCTGGCGCTTTGTGATCGCTTTGCGGGTTTGTTGATGGAGTTTTGTGCCTACATAGAGAAAAAAGCTAGGCTGTTGTAAGAAATTGGAAAATGAATGCACGCACCCAAGGCTTTCTGTTTCCCTCCTACAGCGCAATCGAGCTTGTCCCATTCAAAGAAGCTGCCAATTGCTCGCTTCCAAATGTTGATCTTGAGATCACATGCCAATAAGAGGGTTCGCACAAACTCCAGGCCAACTCCATGGAGTTCCAGAAACCTGTCATGGATATTGAGCGAAGCATACAGTAAATCTACCTTGTTTAAGAGCCGCTCATGGCTGCATTCCAAGCTCCCAAGTGCCTCAAGGGTGTCCTGCATAGCATCCTTCTCAATCAAGGTGCATGCAGCTTGCAGCGCGCTGTTAGAGGATTCTAAGTCCGCCTGTAGCACGAGAACAGTGTCCAGTTCTTTTTTCAAGCGAGCTGGAGCATCTAAAGATGAAAGGTAATAAGGAACTTGAATAAAAAAAGAAGCATCCGAAACTTACGAGCGCGTATGGAAAGCTGTGCGCTACGCTGATGGGACCATTGTTCCCGCAACTCTGGAACCTCAATCCCACACGCATCAACGATGTTCTGTGCATCTGTACCTTGATCGGCAATTCCTTTTTTGAGCCGGTGTCGAATCCAATCTCCGAGGTCACTTCGCATCTCCAGTCCTATCGCACTGGCATGACGGTCAATCAGCCAGATCCAGCGCTGACGTTAAAACAAGTAGTTTAAGTTCTGTGTTAGTGATTACAATGAAACATACATACCGAAGAGGCACACTCAATGCCAATAAGTTTGGTGAAGCGAGACCAAAGATGTTCCGTCCCCTCTCCATCCAAAAGACCCAGTCCTTGAACAATACATGGATTGTATATGAGCTGGCAAGCCCATTCGTGTCCATAAGCGTGCATGGCGGTTGTTGCAAAGCGGATGCAAGAAACAATGTCGTCAGGAAGAATGTCATACTTGGATTAAATCAGCATTGAGAGAATCAAAATACAATTTGACTTACCTTTTGTAAAGATCGTGCGAGAACACAATCGATGTCGTACAATGCAACAACTGTGGCTGTAGATGGCAGGAGGGAGAAGAAGTGTTTGAGAAGTGCAACACTATATTTTTGCTGCTCACCAGGGGTGTCAATGTTTGCAAAAAAATGGGGGATGTCATGGCAGCAGATCAGCGCCATAATGCCAGTGTCGTCAAAGCAGTCCATTGCAGCCTTTTGTTTGTTGCCATCTGCTGCTTCGTACAATGCTTCGCATTGATCAATGGCTTTGTCTGGAACTGTGACATGCCATTGCCTGGGTGCCCGTTTACGTGCTCGTTCGATCCAGCATCCAACCATGTCAACTTGAGCCTTGGAAATGAAATATATGGGGTTGTAGAATGGGGGACAGCTGCCCGCCAAGCGTCAATGACAATGGTGGAAATTGCCATCAGTAGCGACATGAAGATTGCCACCCTTGCTTAATGGCCGCCTGAACATGCTACCTGCAAAGCAGGCAGGGCATCTCTGGACAAGAATTGATGCACACGAACCCAGCGACAGCAGAGACTGGTGGATAGTAGATGGTGAGGGAGGTGATGGTGTTTGCTCAGCAGATCGGGCACAATCGAGACGCTCTGACACCATTTGGCAACAACGTTCAATGATATGTCCTACATGGCACTCAATGTGCACTTGCAAAACATCAAACCATTGTACTGCCTGGCTGATACTGTGATGAAATGGTTCGAGGACAACACCACCCTGTTTACCATACTTGTAAACCGCAGTAGTAAATGGCGAGTCGAATACATACCTCTCGGGTGGTCAATCAGAAACCTCGGCGCTCATAATGGGTATTGAGCACAGAGGCGAGAGTGTTGATGGAATCGCATGAGCGTTCAAATAGCGCGCGATAGAATCTGAGCAGATCAACTGAAATGGCTATGCATGGTTGAGAAGGAGCAGTGGGGAAGAGACCTGAATGCAGGAGTAGCTGGGGAAGTGACTTGCACGTGCAGCTTAGAACTGTAACAGTAGCAAAACCTGGAAAAATATCAATGTCTGCACAGGGATACAAGTGACTGGCACACGGTCAAAATATAGGCAGAGGAGGGAAGAGCGCTTCGGTTCGCAGCATCCATGGCAGTCGGCAAGCGGTGTATCATGACCTATGAGTGGTTTGCCTATGGTTTCTGACATATACTGGAGATACGACTCGACGACGGTAGGAATGACTGCTGTCCAGCTGTCATACAGCCGGCCAACAGCCACGTTTGGCACAGAAGGGTCAGGAACTTGTTCAAAAGAGGGTTCATCAGCAGGGAGTTGGATAGCGGGGACATCGATCAATATGTCTACATCAATGTCTTCTGGGGGAGGGGTGCTCGTAGCGGATGGCAGGGATGAAGATGACTCATGATTCAGAAGCTCATTTAAGTGTTCGAGGAGATGTTGCCATTTGGCAAGTTGACCTGGAATAATGACGTTTGTTTGTGTTTTTTTTTTCTGCCTCCTTTTCTGTGGACTCAAGAAGTGGTGGCCCATGCCAAAGCTTGTGCTGGGCAAAGCACGGCGAGTCCCAGGAGGGGGATGCATGTTACCACAGAGAAAATGAAGAGAAGAAAAACACACCGTAATGCGTGAGATACTCCTGAAAGCACGTCCAAGTGCAGACAGACCCCTAGAAGGATGGTTGTCAGAAGAAACATGGAGGTCCAGTGAAAACAGAAGCAGGAGGGTTGGGAGCACATGCGGCGCTCTCGAGACAGCAGGATGAGGGTTAAGAATGAATGCGACGCTCTCGAAGTGGTGGAATGAGGGTTGCGAGCAAATGTGATGCTCTCAAGACTGACAGGATGAGGGTTGCGGGGAGGTGAGGGGAAGGTGAAGTGGGGGAAGGATGGGAAGGAAGCACACTACGTATGGGAAGGGTTCGCCAAATGATTCGCCAATCTATTCTTAGTAACAGGTGGGAAAAGCCGGCACGGATGGTTTATGTCACAAAATATATATCTGAATGACATTTATTGATGCCGAAAAGTGCTGCCTAAGGTGGTTTTGGCTACGACCCATCATATGGAGGCCCCTGTGCAGAGATGATGATGAGTATTTAGGCACAGCGCTGGCTACAATGCACCAGGGTTTGAGTATGGGGTTAAGAGTGGCTCCCCAGAACTACGGAGGCTGGCAATGT
>Ga0307518_10003526_pt1 | contig 11259 bp, 10 predicted proteins | sample 25_EM_MG_FD_203889 | JGI IMG/M metagenome (GOLD analysis project Ga0307518, IMG submission 203889) | Populus trichocarpa ectomycorrhiza microbial communities from riparian zone in the Pacific Northwest, United States - 25_EM | ecosystem: Host-associated > Plants > Roots > Unclassified | place... | reverse complement strand
TATTTTTTTATTAAAATTTATTTTTATTAAAATTTAATATAATTTGTATGTTTTGAATTGTTTTAATATAATAATATTAAAAATAATTTTTAAAAAATAAAAAAATATCATTTACAACAATTTCAACACAAAAAAAATTATCTCAAAAGCAACCTAACCAAACATACTCAACAATGAGCAATGCAACAATCATCGACGAAAAGTTAATCCCTCTCTCTCCCGATCAAAAATCAAATTGAATCCTTGGAACTCGAAAAAGAAAGCAAAAATGGTGTTGGCACAGTTAGGAGGAAACATATCCCGAGCAATCCAGCAAATGAGCAATGCAACAATCATCGACGAAAAAGCATTGAACGATTGCTTAAACGAGATCACTCGCGCTCTTCTTCAATCTGATGTTCAATTCAAACTTGTTCGCGACATGCTAATATCAATCAAATCGTTGGGTGGAAACCTGTGCTGGTTTGCGCTGATACGTTTAGAGCTGGTGCGTTTGATCAGTTAAAGCAGAATGCAACTAAAGCTAAAATCCCATTCTATGGAAGGTAGTGATTTTAAGCGGAGGAGAATAAATAATGGGTTTTCCATCAATCAATTATTTACTTGTTGTTGTTGATACAGTTATATGGAATCAGATCCTGTGAAAATTGGTGTGGAAAGATTTAAGAAGGAAAATTGTGATCTTATAATTGTTGGTACGAGTGGACAGCATAAACAGGAAGCTGCACTTTTTGAAGAAATCCGTCAAGTTTCTGAAGCAACGGTATGTTATTCTTTTATTATTGGTTTTGCATGCTTCGTTGTTTTTATTATTAATCGTTGATTGTTATTGCAGTAAAATCTGATTCTTTTTCGTTTTGTGTCTTCCAGAAACCCGAACTTGTTATATTTGTTACGGATAGCAGTGTCGGTCAAGTTGCATTTGATCAAGCTCAAGCTTTTAAGCAAATTGTTGCTGTTGGAGCTGTGATTGTTACCAAAATGGATGGTCATGCAAAGGGCGGTGGCACGCTTAGTGCGTTAGTATTCTAGAGGTTGCTCTACTGTACCAAAACTTCCTTTTTTTTAAGCATTTATATTGATTTGTGGTTTACATTCCATGTACAGTGTTGCAGCGACGAAAAATCCTGTCATTTTTTATTGGTACCGGAGAGCATATGGATGAGTTTGAAGTCTTTGATGTTAAACCTTTTGTTTGTCGCCTTCTAGGTATTCTCGCCTTTGTTTTGATGTTGTTCTGACCTCTGAAATTTATGTGGATGTTTTTGATTCTCATAGTGTTTGCATTGTTATGATCTTCCAGCTAGGTATGGGTGACTGGTCTGAATTCATGGACAAAATTCAGGAGGTTGTTCCTATGGATCAACAGCCCGAGCTTCTGCAAAAGCTGTCAGATGGGAGCTTTACCTTAAGGATTATGTAATAGCAATTCCAGAATCTACTAAAAATGGGTCCCATTGGCCAGGTTCTCTACTAACTATCCTGTTTTGTTGGATCTTCGTAAGAGAGTATAGGGAATTTCTTTTTATATCGGAACTCCCTTGTGACTGTGATAGTAAGTGTGCTAGTGTATGGACAGTTGAATAACTTTTGGCCACCGCACTTACTTAGAGAAAATCATCTTAGGAGAGTTTTTGTGATTTGTTGTTAATTCCTCACCCCAGTTTTTCTGTCTTCCTTTTTTAGCTTTTTCATGCTTCAGCATGCAGATAGTTGATAATTATTATGCAAGACTTTGTAGTCAGCTTATTAGTAGAGCAAAACCTTTTTTTCCTTTCATTTGAATTAGAAACTGAAGCTGTTGGCATTTGATACATAACAAAAGTACGAGGCGTTTTATTGGTTCATGCACATTGACACCTGCTGGTACTGTTACATATGGCTTTCAAGAGTATAGAAGTTGTACCCCAGCTAGATACGAGAATCTAACACAAGAAACCAGATTCAGCGACAATAGTGATTCTTATTAGTTTGCCTAGTTTAGATACAGGTCCAATTAATTTGTTCCCAGATTATTTTAACATCTTGTTTAACAAGAATACCTCAACAAGTGAAAGAGATGAAAAATGAGAGAAATTGCAAAGAGGACAATGATGCATACGAGAGTGAGAAGAAGATAATGAAAAAGTACGGTAGACAAGGAGAAGACAAGTGGGAAAGTATGGTAGACAAGGAGAAGACAAGTGGGAAAGTATGGTAGACAAAGATAGCTTACAATACTTCCTAATTAACATTTTTCAGTTTCGTGAATTCTTTATTTGGTGACCTGTTTAATTAAAAAAAGTGGGAAAGGTAGTAAACTGTTGCCCTGTCCTTGGTAATAAAATTTTGAGAGTATGATATTAGTCTTTACATCTTGGCTGAATTTTTTTATATATATTCTCCCTTTACCATTCTTCTCCTTCCCTATTGAGTTGTGACTTTCAGTTTAATAGTGTTCAGGTCACCTTTTTTAGGTATTTTCAATGCTTCCTGGATTTAGTGCTGAATTAATGCCAAAAGGTCATGAAAAGGAAAGCCAGGTGAAGATTAAGCGATACATGACCATGAAGGATTCAATGACCAATGACGGTGAGTAAGTGCTATTTGATATATTCACATTTCACATTTAGCTCATTGCTTTACATCTTGGATATGCATAACACATTTTCTTGAATGAATATATATTGGGTACTTTGGCTGATCACTATTTGTTGCTGATGTGTTGCAGAGTTGGATAGCTTGAATCCAAAGCTCATGAATGAATCACGAATGATGAGGATAGCACGGGGTGCTGGCCGTCCAATTAGAGATGTGATGGAAATGTGGGAAGAGTACACAAGTGACTTGCTAAGGTCTGGAGCGAAATGAAGGGGCTTAAGATTCCAGAGAAGGGTGAGATGAGTTCCCTGTCTAGAAATATGAATGCACAGCACATGAACAAAGTCCTCCCTCCACAGATGCTGAAGCAGCATGGTGGCATGGGTGGCTTGCAAAACTTAATGAAACAAATGGGTTCGGCAAAAGACATGACGGGCATGTTTGGAGGCGGGGACAAGTAAATGCATGATTGCCAACTGCAAGTTGAAATGAATTCCCATGACTATAACCTTGGCCTGTCAGGAGGATGGCAAGGCAGAGTGTTACATATGCAAGCAATGCTTCTAACAGTTTTGCAGGTACTTATTCATGAAGGATAATGCATTTGACTTGGTTTTGTTTTTTCTCCTGCTGATATAGAGAGGTTGTTCTGTAGCACCTTCTTTTCCAGTTTAGTTTACCTGTTTTGTGTATTTATTTTACATTGTTTGATGACCTTTCTAACAGATATGTTACCGAGAATTTTGCATTTGTCACTTCATCTCCAAATCTGCTTGGGATCTTTGCACGAATCTGCAGGCTATTAGATCTTAGTCAGTTTAATGACTAATGGGGTGACTACTGACTAGTAATCTTTCATGGCCTGTAAATAAGGGCCGAATGCTATCTTCCAATATATGTGAAACAGTGTCTAGAAGGCTGGAGAGTCGGTATTTAGAAAAAGAAAAATATTTTTTTAAAAAATATTTTCTTTTCCAAGAAAAAAAACATTTTAAAAAGCAATTATTATTACAAAATCAAGATTGAATTTTTTTTGGTGGTCTTTTGTTTTAGAAGAGACACCTTACTGCATTATGTGAATATCCAAAAAATGGCAAATCACCCCCGCAGTTTAAAACACTATGCCTGCAAGTTATAATTCTTCAATGCTAGAGGTATTAGGTGTGGACGCTATCTACCTCCAGATTGCTTGAGACTTTTTCAGTGACTCTGCTAGCAACCACCCAAAAATTGGTTAGATTGCAACTCTTTTTTTTTTTTTTTTTTTATTGTCAGGCAACGCTCAAAAAGTATAATTTGAGCTCGGAAAAGTTAACCATCAATGTTTAAAATTTCTTGCAAATGTTCCTAAGATGTTTATTTTCATGGAAATCCAATGCCTTTCGGCCTCAATTAGTCAATGTACCATAACGATCGCATGAGAATCTGAACATTTAATGGCAGTGAAAAAACCCTTTATGCAAGAACTGTTATTATTAAATTAAAAACAAATAAGATGCACTAATGTTTTACTGTTGATCAAGACTAATTATACTACGGATTACTAAAATGTAATGTTTTTGTTCTCCATGGAAAAAATCAATGAACGGGGAAAAATGGTTTTTTCACTAAGCTTGTTTGACACTATCAAAATTAATCGGGGTTAAATTGATATTTTTAATTTTTTAACACATTAAAATAATTTAATTATATTTAAAAGTAAATATTTTTAAACTAGAGCCCAAAAATTCTTCAGTCTTTTCATTTTTTTTAAAACAATAAAATTACTAAATTACTTTTAAAAACAAAAACAAAAGTTATGAAACTTGCTTCCATGAGGTTTTTTATATAATTAAATAGATTGAGAGACAAATTGATGTTTTAATACATATAAATATTATTAAAAAAATAATTGACACATGCATTACACGCAATAACACGTGGGTTATGATCACTCACTTGTGGTTGAGCGTGTGGCGTTGCTCGATTGCTAAATACCGACTTCCAGGGTGACATTTGAATCTTTTTGGAGACCCTCTATTCATGGGCGACACGTGTTGGGACAAACCTCTAATTTGGCGTTGATGGCTTTTTCTTTCCCCTTTCTTTTTTTTTCTTCGTCTCAATTCTCATGTCCTCTAATTTTTTAAAGTAGCCCTTCAAATTATTTTTCTTTAGATTAAATTAATGTTTTTTTGATTATTGTTTATTTTATTTTAAATAATTTATAATATTGGATTTTATTTTTAATTTTATCGTCATTCGATTTTTTCATCTATCACATTTGATCCTTATTCTTTTGATTGTTATTTTTTATTTTTTTAATCTTGATCGTTTTCTTAATTTTTTTATTTTCAATTTTGTCCCATATTATTTGATTTCATTTAATTTTTACACTAAATTTGGTCAACATTATTTGATTGCTATTTTTTTATTTTTTTATTTTCTTAATTTATTTTATTTTTCAATTTTATCCCTCATTGTTTCATTTCATTGTTTTTTATACCAGATTTGATCTCCATTCTTTTAATTGCTATTTATTTTGTTTTTTAATTTTGGATAATTGAGAATTTTGCTTCTTGATTTTTTTAGGTTTACCTTTTATGGGGTAATCGGTCTCGTGAATCAAATTACGAGTTTTGAAAATTAGCCCGAATTGATTTCAGTTTTTTTTTTCTAGATTTTTTTTAATTTTATCTTTCGACATTAAGTTATTGGGTCTTTAACTTTTTTGATTTTTTTTATTTTTTCCATGTATCTATCCTGATCTTATATCCTGGATCACAAGTTAGTCGAGTTAACCCGAGTCAACTCAGGTTTTTTGATTTTTTTTCTTTTTAGTTTGGCTTTTCATTATTTAGTTTGCTTTGAGAGTTAACCTCCACTGTTTTATTCAGCTTCTTTTATGCAGGGTTATCCTGACCTCACAAGCAAACTGCGAGTCTAGCATGCTAATTAGAGTTAGGTTTTTTTGTTCTTTTTTAAAATTGATTTTTTTTCAATTTATCATTCAACATTTGATTTGCTGGTAATTAAGCTTTAATTTTTTTTTTCTTTATAAATTTGTCTCGTTTTCATTTAATTTTTGTTTTGTTATCAAATAATATTGTTGATATTTTTTGAGAATATTTAAAAGATATCTTTTTATAATATTAATAAACATTCATTTTTTTATTAGTCATTGTTTATTTTATTTATTTGATTATTGTTGGGTTTTTTTGTTATAATCATATTATTAAAATATTTAAGTTTATTGAATGTATTTAAATTAATGATCCGGCCCCATTTTTTATTTTTTATTTTGCTTTTTAACAAACATTATAGTCCCTTGGAGTAAAAAAATCTGACCTTGTCTTGTCTACGTGCAATCAGTTTTCAAAAAGTGTTGGCCCTTGTTTATGGCTCAAAGTGAGACACCTGAACATGCCGGCATAGTCTCGCGGATGACTAGAGGACAAGTAGCAACACATTTTTGCTGTTAGAAATGATCAAATACACAAACACAGCACCTTGAGTACAAAATATGATGATATCAAGCGATGTTTCTATTTTTCTTAGGAAGATTACAGACATCATGCAAAATTTCTGACAAAACAGCAAACTTCGTAGATACACAAATACAGTATCTTGAGTACAAAACATGATAACAGGGGAGGTTTCTATTCTTCTCAGGAAACAAAATTTCCAAAATTTAGAGAACTGGTGAATCATAAAGACACGGGATGAGAAAAACCAGAGAAGGATAATTGTTAAGACGGTATAACACCATTACCACCGATGAATTCTCCTCTTGCATCCCAGGGACGCTTTTCAAAAGACTTTCCAATGATGCTGCGCTTCTCGTTTATAGACCCATCCTCGCGGCGATATTCTGGAAAGTAATCCAAAAATCCTTTACTGCCTAGTTCATCAAGTCCATTGAAGAGGAAGTTTCTAACCAAGTCCTGCGGAATAGATGTGAAGCGAGCATTGCATCAGTACTTGGTGGCAAACAATGCATAAGAAAGATTTGTTGAGAGTGATTATACCTTTGCAAGCCTTTCTCCAATCAACCTTTTAAGAATTCCATGGCCAGGATCCTGCTTCCAGAATTTGCATTAGCCAAACATGTTGGACCAGAAAAGAGAGAAGTTTGAAACGGTGCCAAGAATCTATCTGCTTAAATACTGTAATTATGGAATTACAGTACTACATAAATGATATATCTATCTGAAGGTACCAGTATGCCTAGTCAGTTCTGAGAGTCCGAGAAAGAGCATGGGTTTGGATAGGGCCTTAATGCTAACAAGTCTAGGTACAAAGTTGATTCTTTCCAGGCGTTTTCTTTCCTAAAACTGGGTAACCAATTGGAATTCATCCTGCCTTGAAGCTAAAATCCCTCTTCAAGATGTTAGTTGCTCGAACAACGTTTTGTGGCAGAAAGCATCTGTTTCTTTTTTTTATTCATTTTATTCCAAATGAATTGCGAACTTAATTAAAATAATATAGAAAGCAAGCATTTTTCTGTCTTTCTTTTACTTCAAGGAACCAAATTTCTTATACAGTTAACCTAGAGATGGCAATTTGGCTCAATTACGACCCTATTATTTTTTAGTATTCAAATGACCATTTCTAATCTATAAAGCTAAAATGCATGGGCTTAAAAAAGCTTATCACTGCCCAGCTGTTTGGCACTCAAATTACAGTCACAGATCTTACTTGAAACATTTTCAAATGAAGAAGAGTAGAGAACTGAAGACATGCCATGATTACTTCCAAGCATCTAAGCTTTTTTAAGTCCTACAGCCAATGAGAAGAGACTGGCAGATATGATGGGCCACATGAAGATGAGATCAAAAGGGGAAAAAGACATTAAATAATCACCTTTTCTTCTCTCCACGTTAGATACTTATGTTGCGCTTCACGATTGAATGTAATATGAGATGCATCTATCTCCTCTGGTGCTTGGTCAATCAGTTCAAGCCATGCCTAAAAGAGAAGAGGAGAATGATAATTGAGCAGCTAAAATTGGAATTCTACATTTTATTTGACACATGAACTGCTAAATCCATGTGGATTCCCATCCCGTTTCCAGTTTATAATTTATATCTCATCATTAGCATATTAGCTTAAATGTAATTTAAAGCAGAAGCTAAAGCCGTTAAGCAACCTTGTAGTACTCTGTGAAAGCAGAATATAAAGCATCATAACTATCCTGACTTGGAGGAAACTTGGTCCATATCACGATCGGTGAGAAAAACTTCAAGGACTCGCTTGTGAGCTTTCCTCCCCAAGGAAAAAGCTGCATGAAATCTGTGTTCAGTCACCATACCATTAATTTTAGACTGGATAAAGAAACAAATAACAAATACCATTGTGTGTAATGTTCCACAAGAGGCATTGAAGTTACCTTGCAATACTTGAGGCCTAAAGGAATTAATCTCTTAAAGTACTTTTCCTTGTAGTCTCTTTGGTCAATGACATTGTGCAAGGGGTTGAGGTCCCTACAATGGGTTAAAAGTTCCAGAAACCTTAGCACGTCAGTAATTAATTCCAGCTTACAGGAATAAAATCTTAAGTTCGATGCCACAAGAAAAAGGACAAAAGATGGCTCCTGGTTGAAACAAACCAACAAAAGGCATGCATGCAAATCAAACTAGAAAGCGACAATTATTTTGTTTGTTTTTACGTTTCAAAAGCGTTTTTGAAAAAAATTATTTATTTATTTATTGCTTTAAATTAATATTTTTTAGTGTTTTTAGATCATTTTGATATATTGATGTCAAAAATAATTCTTAAAAAATAATAAAAATTATTATTTTGATGTACTTTCAAGTGAAAAACACTTTGGAAAGCAACCGCTACTACACTCCCAAACACCCATTGACGAGCTTCATTTCTTTTTCTTATTCCACATCAGATTTGCGCATATAAATTTCCAAGAGAAATTCAAAGCAATAGAATGAAAAAAGGAAGCTGAACAGGAAAACAAAAATCCAAACAGAAGCATAAATAATTTTCCATATAAAGAATAAAACAGGGTTTAGAAAAGCACAGAGAAAGGAAGAGAAGGGAGCTTACAACACAATGATGTTTATGGTGGCAGTGGAGAAAAAGTTGGCACAAAATATGGGTACATCAAATTCAGGTCTGGCAAAAACAGCAAAATCTAAAATCTGCATAAATTTTCAGAGGTCAGTTATTACAGAGGGAGGGAAACAAAAACGTTCTACGCCTCCATCAAGCCAAAGAATTTTTGTGGTGCTAGACAACGTGCATATAACCGTGCTGGATACCTTTTGCACAGGAGGATAAGAATTTAACATGAATAGGATAAGAGCATATTGCACTCATGCTGCCATGAGCCTTGTGAAGAACAAATTAAGCTAAATGAATATGAGTAGCATTCCAAAAAATCTCAATAATTTTCTTAAGCTATAATAATAACACACATGCCAAGGATAATTAATGCCAAGTACAGGAGATACTTCTTATGCTGGCAGACAAATGGACACAAACAAAGTCCAAATAATGGCAGTCAGTAACTTAGCTGTAAAATGTATAATCGCAACAAAGAGCTCAAATTAACGTGATGCACTCATGAGTTTTTCCCTCTAACACTTGAGGGTGCAAAAGTACATAAAAGCAACAAGCTTGCTAGAGAATGGTACCTGCATCGCTTCATTTTCAATGCTCAAACTACGTAGGAGTCTGATTTTGGGAGCTTGGAATGAAAGCATTTGAAGCTCTGTAGTTCCGTCCATCGCAGTCATGGAACTATATTTTTCCTAGACTCAAAAAAAGTTGTTCTTGTGATACATGTATGTAATCATGAAATAACATTTAAAATAATTGATTGTTTTTCAGCTGCCAAAGAGTTCGTTTCATAGAAGCACAAAGAATTTATTTTATTTTATTTTGTTGAAATTCAGTTTGCAATGAGCAATCAATAACAGAAGAACCACATGTTGTTTTTCCTTCTGCAGAAGCAAGAAGGCACAGTCATCTGAAACATAGCACTGAAATAACAAAGGGTTCTTGACTCTAGGGTAATCGAGTCTGTACTGGTGTCCTGATGCTGTATAAACCTTGATAGCAAATTGGAGAGCGAATGAGAAACTATTTTCAACTTTATAACCATCAAAGTCCATATTTGCACAACGACCAACATCGAGTACAATAGCCAAAATATGCAAGCAAATCAAAACGGAATCTTTTGGCTTAGATATTAAGCATTCACTCTGCTATAAGTTGCTGAAGAAAGACGCTCCATCCCTTGCTCAAGTTTAACTCACGTTTTTGAAACAAAATTCGACGATGCATAAAATAAAAGAGGAATTAAGTTTAAAAGAAAAAAAAAAGAAAAAAAAGAAGAAGAGTGTCTAAGCCCTTGGAAACCGAACAAACGAAACGACGAAAACGCACATCTGGCGTAAGAACGATACGAAGATTATACATATAAAAAAGGATTAACATAGACTTTGAAGGATCAAATGGCCCAAACTATGACAAATCACAGAAACATTTCTATGGATCAGTCACCTCAATTCCCAAGTTACAGACCAAAAAAGTTGCGAAAAGCTCTTATATAATTCAAAAGCCAAAACCCAGCTTCATTTTCAACCCTCTGAAACCCAAAACTGAGGATTTAAAAATAAAAACCCGAGGAGAAGGGCTCAATTCAAAAGGCAACCCATTTCTGCTTCCAGGCAATGGAATCCATAAACACAGCAAGCAAGAAAGTGAAGTAATACCTGGAGAGGAGAAGGGACCAAAAGGGCGTGTCGTTTGGTTTCGTTGAGAGCAAAATGAATGAACTTGTGGTAAGAAAAAGAACCTGCAGAGACTTTCAAGACACGATGAGGTTTACACTTCTTGCTTGCGAAATTAGTGGTGATGCTACTAAAGATTAAGCTGCTGGTTAATAATTGAGGTTTTATTAGTGAAGAAGATAAGCGCGCAGTTTGCAAAGAAGAACAGAAGTCCATTGAAGTGAAGCTTTCACTGAAACTCTTAACACATGAGCTCACCATTTTCTTCGACAAAAGTGCTTCGTTTCTGTTGTTTACTGTATTCTAACATCACATGTTGTCCTTGGCAAGTACTTTTTACTCCATTTATTTATTCTGCACCTTTTTTTAGGCATCGAAATCGACGTTTCTTTCACTTACTTGTTGTAATTTGTTTTTTACTCTAAATCGATAAATAAATAGGCATGATTTTAGCATGTATGTTAAAAATAATATATATATATATATATTGTTAAATTTAGATCATTGAATTTATTGATTGTTTATAATTTACTAGGCCTGGCGCTGTACACAAGTTAGAGCAAAAAAAAAATTAAAGCATTAAAAAAAAATAGTAGTGACATGTTTCTAAAAAAATATAAATTTTAACTCTAAATTAAGTAATATTTTTATTTAATATAAAGAAGGAAAAATATTTGGTCTATCTAGGATAACATAGATTGACCTTTGAAATTTACAAGGGTAATATTGAAAAAAATAAAATAAAAAACTCAATACCGAATTAATTTAATATTAAAGAACAAAATTGATAAAAAAATAATATTTAATTAAAAAAAACTAAGTAAACTTGAGTTAACCAAGTAAATTCATGATGCAAATCATGTACATCATCAGATTCAGTAAATTTTTATCCCACATGATATTTTTTTGGTATGAAATTAACAATATATTTTCTAAAAGTGAAAAAAAA
>Ga0307518_10003525_pt1 | contig 11261 bp, 6 predicted proteins | sample 25_EM_MG_FD_203889 | JGI IMG/M metagenome (GOLD analysis project Ga0307518, IMG submission 203889) | Populus trichocarpa ectomycorrhiza microbial communities from riparian zone in the Pacific Northwest, United States - 25_EM | ecosystem: Host-associated > Plants > Roots > Unclassified | place... | reverse complement strand
TATTTTAAGGTGTTTGGACATTTGTATTGTTTATTTCACTTTTATTTTAATTGTGTTATATTATTATTTACTACTTGACTGAAATTGTCAATATATAATTAGTTAAAATATTTTTCTTGCGATTTTACGATTCGAGTTTATGATCCGAGTTTATATTGTATATTTCATGTCGTGTTAAAAAAGCGTTTTTGACAACTTTGCCTTTAAGGATGAAACCTGTAAGAATATGTGCTCTTTATGTTAAAAGGTGTTTGTAGACCCATAGACAACACTCTTGCAGAGGTAGATGTTATATTGCTAGAAATTTATTCCTTTTTAGAGGAGAGCAAAAAGAAAGGGTGCAGGATTTGAGGATACTATAACAGCTGCTCTTGATGGTTAAAAACTCCATTATATGAGGATAAGTTTGGACCTGTGTTTTTATTACCATGGCATGAAATGGACAAGGAAAGCAAGAAAATAAAGAGCGCCTCAAAGGAAAGATTTGTACCATCTATTAAATCTTTTATAACTTTTGGCTTAACATAGGTGATACAAATCAGCTAATGCTCTTAAGGTATTTATAGGATGTGAACCTTGATATAAAAGGCTAAAGGTCAAAGAACCCTACATTTCTTTCTATTAAAGAAATCAAGCCCTCAGTTACTCCAATGATGATTATTCTATCTTTAAGCTAAAGTGTAACTTTGTATTGTTGGTTTATTATTAATAACTTTTTAAAAGTGGTTTTAAAGGGATTTTTTTCGTTTCAAGGTACTTTTAAAGACTAGATTAATCCTTATCTCTTGTTACTATATAGGAGATATCTAATCTAAAGCAAATCTTAAAGATAATCATCAAAGAATACTATGTTAGGGCCTCTAGAGAAATTTTCAAGTTGTTGATGCAAGGAGTGAGCATTCTTAGTGACTAAGTCATCATGGATTGTATTCAATAACTCATAAGCAATATATTGTTTGAAGGTTTTACAAATTGTGTTAGTCGGGTTATATGGGTACCCTTTCACAACTTTAAGATCACATTGGCCCTCTCAGAACAACAAGAATAACTATATTAAAGGTGAAAATATATAATAAGGCAACTCAAAACTCAAAGCTTTTGTAGAAAAATACTTGGGATGGTAAATGCATTATTATTTAGAAAGGTCATTTGGTAGTGAAAAGACTATTAATTAATATAGAGTAATACAAAGCTAAAGTTGTTGAATTGATAAAGAGGCTAGCTCTCGTAGAAATAACACTTTTCTTAGTCTAAAGTTTTTTCAAACCAAATAGAGACAGATGATAAAATTGACGTAGAAATGACCTTATCAATAAAGAAAACTACCCTAGGTAGCCTAAGATAACAACGATCATGGAAAAAAAAAGTTATGATGGATATTTAGAAAATAGCTTCCTCTTTTAAATTGTTTAGGTCTAGGTTAGAATGTAATATGTCTTAGGCTCTTTCTTTTATAATGAACAATCTCGTATACTTGTACATACTAAATTCTAAATTTGAATGAAGTTTTTTTCCTCTTATGAAATTCTATTGTATACAAAATTGTTCTTTGATAATACAAGCAACACTATTCATTACTAATTTTTCACTAATTGCATATTCCAACCTAAATCCTTGTTACAATGAAGACTTAAATTGTGTTCTTGAAAAATAGCTTAACTATTAAGCCTAAAGCATAAACCATAGATCTCTAGAGTAGTGTTATGCTTTTAATATCTAGGTCAATCATTTGACTTCTTCATATATACAATCTTCCACTATTTTTTTTTTATATAGGTAATATATCTTCAAATATTAACCATTAATTGATTAAAAAAAATGTTATAGCCCTCATTGATTTGCTAGATGGTAGGCATCTCTTTTTAAAACTTTAGAAACAATATATGAACACTCTTGGTTTAAGGATTATTTTCTAAATTTTGATATTTATGTCTAATTAATAGTACAACTTTCTAAAACAAATCACTCACTAAATTTTTTTTAATCGAACATGTTTGTTGTTTGTTACATTATTTTCTTCTTGTGTGCCAGTAAATGATCTAACACAACAAGTCTTACCTTATCCAAATCTTTTAACTTTTCCAACATAACATGCTAGTATTCTAAGTTATCCATGTTATACTATGCAACCCTTTTGAGTGATTGTACCGTGAGCTCTTAAAGTAATATAGCATTATGGTCATATGTTAGATGACTGGTAAAGTCCCTTAAGTAGTCTTTTATGAAATCTTATATGTCCATCCATAATGTTTCTGACAAAGCATCATGCTAAACTTTAGGTTTGTTTCTAAACAATTTTTGAATATTAAGAATTAATTTTTTATTGGTCGATTTTATTTGCACATTATCTTAGGCATAATAAGGAGTGGAATGAATTATTTTAAATCAATATTCTTATGTGGATTACTTAACATCTTCTCTAGTGGATATTAATGCTTGGTAATAATGATGGTTTTTGAAAGAACAAATATATGGATGATTTCTTCCTTAATGAATTTAATCATGATTTCTTGATTAATTGATCAATAGGGAATATATTTAACCTATTTAGTGAAGTAATTCATGGTGAAGTAATTTGTGGCTATAAGAATATAATTATGTCTTCTTAATGATGGTGGGTTTATTTTGCCAATAATATCCATTTCTCATCGTCTAAATGGCTATGGTGTGAACACTATATTGATTTTGTTCATTAGTACATGTTAGATTGGACTAAAGTATTAACATGTTTGACACTATTTTGCATAACTAATGCAATCCTTGGTTATTCCTAGCCAATGAAATCTATAGATTGTTGCTACCCAAGTTTTGACCCATCTTTTTGTTAAGTTTTTGAAAAAAATTCAAAAATAGCAAAAAACAACGAAAATCCAAAAAATATGTTTTTAATATATTTGCACCGTTTTTAGCATTTTCAACGTCATCTAAAAAAGAATTTAAATTTTCAAAGGTTTTTGGAACGCGTTCGACTTTTCACGTGTCATTTTTAAAATCATTGATTTTCCTCATTGAGTCGATGTTGGTATTGCTCGTTTTCAAAAAATACAAAAAATTAAGAAAAATCAAAATTTACAAAAATAAAATAAAATCGAGGGACCAATTTTGAGGCTCAAGCAACATTTTGCCTATAAATAGTTGCCTTCAACACCCATCAAGAGGGGGGGGCAATTTTGCAATTAGGGGGGCAATTTTGAAAGAAAAATACAAAAAAAAAGGGGAAACCTAACCCTAAAATCCATCTCCACCCGAAGCAGCCGCGGAGCCCCACTCCTGATTTTTTTCTTCTTCCTCCCCCCGACCATCTTTGCTCCCGATCTTCACTGCCGCCACACCCACATCAACCTCTCTCGGCCACAGCTCCCCCACACGCGGCCAAACCAGCCATCGTCATTCCCCCATTTCCACTCATCTTCAAGTCTCAGCCTACAAAACAGACCCCCTCCCTTTGCCCGACCATCTACTCCCCTCACCTCATCTGATTTCCCTCTCCATACCCACAAACCAGAATCAATCAAAGTCGCAGCATCCCGGCTAACCCAAGAGTCCCATCTCCACCGTTTTCATCTCCTCCTCCCAGTCGTGGTGTCTCCGCCTTAACACAGCCAAAACCCTCTTCATCTCCCTCAACCGACCTCCAGCTGCAACCCACGAACGACAGCGCCCACAGACGTCGTCCCCTTCCTTACCCACCAACTCTCATTTGCACAAACCGGCCTCCTGCCCGCCTCCTCGCTCCAGCAGCGCTCGCAAACCCAACAGCCTCCAGCGGCGCCCGAACACAGCGGCACCTACAGATTAGCAGCCATCCTTCCTCCTTCTGCCAGCTACCCGAAGCGAAAGGGAAGACGAAAAAAACCCATAGAAGAGCCGATCTGCAGTGAAGCAGATCTAAAGGAAAAGAGAGAGAGGCAGACCTGAAAACCGTGAAAGAAGATTAAAACAGTTTGCCTGTTGTGTTTTTTTGGTATTTTGCAGGTCATCGCCGACGAGGAGGGGAAGAAGAGAGGAAGCCGTGACTGGCCCTCCTTCTTGCTTGGGTTGTCTTGCGGCGGCGCGTGGGGAGACACGCCGCCACTGTTCCTGCGGTTGCAGAAGGCCTTCCCTGCAATTTCTGGAGTTTAGGGACTATTTTGTAATTTTTAAATTATGTAATGTGATTTTTGTTTAGTGTTGATTTTTTTTATATAATTTGTAATGTGGATGTACAAAAAAAACAAAACAAAAAAAAAAGAAAAGAAAAAAAGAAAAGTATAGTGAAAGTGAATGTGTGATTTGTATTTTGTTTATGAATGTCTTTTTTTTTTTTGATAAAATTGCAAGAATAAAGAAGAATTTAATATTTTGATTTGCTCACGGATAAAGAATTATGAACTTACACGTAAGTCGTATTTCTAAAATTCGATGAAAGAACAAATTTTTTAAAACTTCTTTAACACATCAAGTCCACGAAGCAGCTTACCTCAGGTAGGGTGCGTTAGGGGTGCTAATACCTTCCCTAACCACAACCATTTCCTTACCCGTGAATCTTTGATGAGACCAATACACCCGGGTTTCCAAGTAGCCCTCAATTAAATACTAGGTGGCGACTCCCAATGAACGAATCAAAGCAAACGAGTAAATGATAAATCGCCAGCTCGATGCCGCGCGGATTTTGACGTGCGATAGAATGGCGACTCCACTGGGGAAGGTACTATTTCTGATAATATTGGACTAAGCTTTGTGTATTTAATGTGTTTAAGTTTTTGCATTCTTATCTTGTTTTATTTTTGTTTTATCCATGCATTTTTAGAATTGTTTCATGCATCACCTGTATTTATTTTTGAAAGAACACACAAGCTTCTAGGTTAGGTGGGGGACTAGCAACTTACCTTATGACTTTTAGTCAAGGTTTAAGTTTGTGTAAACCCCAACTCTTCGTTGAGTGCTTAGACTGGTAACAGTTGGTACACGTGCCATCTCATTGCTTATTGGGCCCCTATATTGCCTTCAAGAGGGTGATCACTGGGACAACGAGAGACCCTTTTTAGAGACCAAGTAGGAAACCTACCCTTTGTCTCACGTAAAAAGATTAGAACCTGTCTATTAGGATGTATGCTCCGTATACATTGTTTTGCATTCGAGCATGCCCTTCTTGAAACATCTTGAACTCAAGACTTGTGGGTGACACAATAACCGTCGCTCATAAAATTTTCATTGTAGAGTTTGTGCAAGAATCAAGATTCTTGTTTCATCATGCAAGAGTTGCGATCATATGTCACCCCTCGAAGGGCGAGTTCCTCATATAGATTACATGTTCATACATTTATCATGCATGTACCGGGAGGAAAAATAGGTTCCCCCATCCGAGGTTTACTACACTGGATGGAAAAAGATGGATAATAAAGAAAGGGGTCAGAGAGCGGCACATTATCAAAATGAAGTTGAGAGCAGCAAAGGTGAAGTAGCTAGACTCAGATCTGCTTGAACAAGTGTTGAGCATTAAATGGAAAGGGAATGTCTGCACAGTCTTTTGTGAGAACACTGCTTGTCCACATCCAATTGAAGTTGCACATCTTCTTTTCAGCCATGAACAACAATAGCAATGCCTTCAGTCATCAACTAAGGACAACCCTTGTTCTTGTTCATATGCACTGTTAATTGTTCATCGCCTATACATTTTCCAATGGCACCCAATAGCTGTTAGCCTTCGGTGCATGGTGCATTAGTCTTCTTTGAAGTTACCCCAACTATGAGCTCAATTCCAGTTCAGCAACACAAGATGTTGGTCTAAAAAAAACATGATTAGACACTGAACTTTAACGTGACAGAGCTCTCTCTACAAAAATTTATTTATGGATCTGCCAGTAGGGAATGCAAGAGGAGATTTATTAGTTGCATATGCTACAAAAATGTCTCTCATCAGTTTCAGCACGAAGACACGGTAGTAGGTTGAAGAGCCAGACCTGGGCTGAAAAACATGAGCAGACATCAAACTTCTATGTGGCAGAGCTCTCTCTGTAGAAATTTGTTAGTGGATCTGCAAGTGGGAAATCCAAGAAGGGATGTAGTAGTTTCATATTGTCTACAATTTTCTCCTACTAGTATCGGCATTAAAACGCAAAAGTAGGGAGAAAAGATAAACATGGACTAAACAACATGAAGATGACTGAAACTTCAACAGAACAGAACTCCCTCAACAGGTGGCTGTTTGCTGCACCGTCAATGAGGAATTAAAGAGGAAATAGAAGAGTTTTAGATTCATCAGGTTCTCTTCCAGTTTTGACAATGTGTGATTCCCTATATTTTTGTTTTTGTACGCTGCCAGGATTACCTAGCTAATGAGAGGTTTCCAACAATCCTAAAACAACAACAACAATAACATTGGAAGATTGACATGAAGTTGTGTAGATTGCCAAAAAAATTGAACAAACTATCAAGATGGTAAAGATTGAAGGTTCTGCCAAGAATTCCAAAATAATGATGAGAGATGCTTCAAAAGACGACTCTGACGGTGGGTAACCTTAATTATGTGGTCTAGCCAAGTCTCGCTGTATCATCGACTACTCCAATGTCTTTGCCAAAGATAGACATTCTTTTGCCATGTGAGTTTATTTATCAGCATCTGCCAGATTCCAGACTTTTACCTGACTCCGACAAATCCCATGTAACAACCGTTTTCTACGTGGTATAATCCAGACAAGATATGTGATGTCATGGTAGGGTCCTCGGCCATTTCAAATGAACAGATGCAAGAATTTCAAGAAGCGAGTCTAGAAGTTGGTGAGCAAGAGACGAGTGGAGTCTGTGAAGAAGGGTGTCATTGGCTATATTGTCCCCCAAACATCTTCAGAATGACATGTGATCGAAAATGCTTGGCAAAACACAGATATTGCTAGAAAAACTTATTCAAGAATGGCGATGAATTATCGATCATATTGTTATGGAATTTTGCATTTTTGTTTTGGGATCACATCTAATCCTTCAATGAAACATGTCTTGTTTTTGTCTCTTTGTTGTTTTGAAATCAACAGATGTTTAGCATTTCATTCTAATAAAATATTTTGATCAAACTCCATCATGTTATAAAAATTAATCAATCCTGAAGATTTAAAAGTGTTTTGATTACAGAAATGATTCGATGCTTGTTGAAATGACATGAGGTGACCAAACAAATTTTGAGTCTTTACATGAAACCAAACTACACATCATATAGAGTTTTTACAGTATGCATAATGACACGTAGTGGATTTGGTGGTTATGGACTCGTGAATCATGATTCTTACAAGTCCAAATCATTACACTGGATGAGGTCAAAATTTATCGGTTCTAACCGACCTTGCTTGAAATGAGAAAAGACCATATTTGATATCCCTTCACTTTTTAAAGATTATATCCCTTGTAGTCCCATTTTGAGCTGGATAAAATATTATTTTCATAAAAACCCTGACTAGGATCAAACCTCACACTGGGGGCAGATGAGAGATATTTTGAAGACATTGATATAATTAATGGATAAAGGGAAGGCTTAGAAACAAAAGTCCAATGATTGAAAGAAGGCTACAAGAAAACATATAGGCTAGGGGCATATAAGAATTTTGAGGAAGGCTATGAGAAAGCAAAAAAAAAAAAAGAATTGAAAAAAAGAAGTTGAAATTGCCTTCACTTAAAGGCAATTCAAAGATAAAGGAAATAGAACACCTATCAAATCTAGGAAGAGCAAAAGAAATTTCAATCAAGGAAAGGCACAACAAAAGTCAATACCAAAAAAGACTAAGTTATAAACGTGACTTTTGGTATCCATTATAAAGCCTCTCGTGTTATCAGATGATTGAGTTTGGTTATCCATCAAGGAAAGGTGGATTTGCATTATGACTTGTGTTAAGAGAAGTCTGATCTTTCAAGTTAACAAGGTTATATGTCGTTTCCTCTACAGAGACAACAATAGAAAAGGAGTTGATGAATAGTTGATGTTGATCCTAGGTCTTTGAAACCCTCAAACACCTTTTGAGCCTGTGAAATTCCTTTCTTTCATAACCATGAACCATAGCCTGCATTACGTGCTTTTAAAAGCCATTTTTAATTAAGCAAACAATTTGAACCCATAAAGGGCACTCTCAAAACTTGAAGAGCTTTTCCATAAGGGTCATGACATCATGAATTAAGCTATTGGTTATTATGCATGCTAATAAAATAAGTGTTAAGAAGAGAAACAACCTTTCTTGATAAAGCCTGAGTTTTGACTTGAGCATCTTGTTTTTTTGAAATTCACAAAAAAGGTCACCTCATCACAGACCAATAAAAGATATACCCAAAATCAGAGTCTAAAATGGATACAAAGATCCATGAAAAAAAAGAAAAGAAAAAAGCCATTTTAGTCTTACAACTGGTCAATTTCTGTTTTCAAAATACATGACAATCAAAGGACTGTATATTTCGAATAACGTGTGTTGGGTCTTTGATAAAAAAAAGCTTGATTTTCAAAAGGTCTTTTCAAAAAAGGACATCTCTGATTTCATTTCAACAAACTAGACTTCGAATAGACATGATCTTTGAAATATGAGAGTTGATTCCAAAACAAGAAAGATTATTGGATACAGAAGAACATCGATTGAGTCTGCGAAATCCTTGATAGAAATGACATTGAAGTCCTCGACACTTCTTGAAAAGTTGAGCAGATGGGGGCAATACAGTGGACCCAGAGAAGGAAAAACAAGCAGTATTCAGATCAGCTATGAGGCAATGAAAGATGATTAAATGATGAATCAGTGAACTGAAGACAATGATGTTCAAAGAAAGATAATCAATGAACGAGCACATTCAGATCATATTGGGGGCAATGTCACTCCAAAATAGTCCATGCTCTAGTGAACCCTGTCAACAATGGAGAAACAAAGATGTACCTGAAGGACACTTTCATATCATCATCTTTTGAAGCATGGCTAGCGATCGATGAGGATACACGAATGAATGGTGAAAAGATGCATACCACCAATACTGACTGTGGAACAATGCTGCACTTGAAGGACAATCTCATATTGTCATCCTTTGAAACATGGTTATCGACAGATGTTATCACACAATTACATTGAATGAATGTTGGAAAGGGCACCCACCACAAAGACTGACTATGGGACAATTTGTTTTGAAGCCAAATATGCACTTCACCGTATGAGTATAGGTGATAAAAGCAACATCATTGATGAAGCTGAGACATTTCTTTTCACAATCTGATTAGAAGAGCTGAGAGGAATCTATTAAGAAGAACACTGAGCATACAACCATGAGCTTTTGTACTGCAAGCTATGAGATGCATGTCTGGATGATTGGATAGTTTCCAAGAAGACTGATGATAACATATACTTGAAGAGTATTGTTTCAATTGGGGGCAAGTCCATGACTGATTGGCAATCTAAAATGAGGTTAAACACTAGAAAACCTCTTGACGGGCGGTGGTAAAACACGCACAACCAATCAAAGGACAATTCTTGAGAGAATCTAGGAGATGGATGATTTGTTCAACTTCTTCATGATGAATCGAGCAACACCACACTTGGAAGCATGGTCAAGCTTGAGAACAACCGAGAGCAGTAATCGTCGTGGAGAGCCCAAGATGGGCACTACACTTATATTTGAGTGGAAGGCTAGCACACGAATGAGCCAGTACATTGAAAGAATAAAGAAAGCTTTGAAAAGCAAACAAAGGCACCCTGTGATGATGGAACATCGAAGAGAGGGGGACCTATATTTCAAATCAGGTAAGGATGCATGCATGTCATCTAACGTCAAAACATTGCATATATTTTTTATTTTGTTGCCGGAAAAATCCTCAATGTAGTCCAGCAAGATTGGGGACAAAAAAAAAAGAATCATTGAGTTGATGAACAACAAAGAATCATGGTTTTGACCCTGGAAACGAGAGGAAGATGAGATAAACCCTAACATTAGGGAAATCTCAAAGAAATAAGAAGATCAACGAAGAAGAGTCTTCAATTCGAACCCTATCATCTTGAAGAATGAACATATTTTTTTGTTAAAGGAGATTGCCAAAAGGAATCTCAGGTTAACCACAACATGAAGATTTTATCTTTGGTTGAAAGGAGTCGCCAGATGGGATTCCATGTTGACCGAGCTACACACATGATTTTGGTGCTAGTTAAAGGGGATCGACGAAGTGGTCTCAGTTTATCTTAACCACACAGGATTATGGTTCTGGTTAAAGGGGATCGGTGAAGGGATCTCAGTTTATCCTAACCACACAAGATTTTTGGTTCTAGTTAAAGGGGATTAGCGAAAGGAATCTTAGTTTATCCTAACCACATAGGATTATGGTTCTGGTTAAAGGGGATCGGCGAAGGGATCTCAGTTTATCCTAACCACACAGGATTTTTGGTTCTGGTGAAAAGGGATTAGCGAAAGGAATCTCAGTTTATCCTAACCACACAGGATTATGGTTCTGGTTAAAGGGGATCGGCAAAGGGATCTCAGTTTATCCTAACCACACATGATTATGGTTCTGGTTAAAGGGGATCGGCAAAGGGATCTCAGTTTAGCCAAACCACACAGATTTTGGTTCTGGTTAAAGGGGATTGGCGAAGGGATCTCAGTTTATCCTAACCACACAGGATTATGGTTCTGGTTAAAGGGGATCGGCGAAGGGATCTCAGTTTATCCTAACCACACAGGATTTTTGGTTCTGGTGAAAGGGGATTGGCGAAAGGAATCTCAGTTTATCCTAACCACACAGGATTATGGTTCTGGTTAAAGGGAATCGGCGAAGGAATCTCAGTTTATCCTAACCACACAGGATTTTTGTTCTAGTGAAAGGGGATTGATGAAAGGAATCTCAGTTTATCCTAACCACACAGGATTATGGTTCTGGTTAAAGGGGATCGACCAAGGGATATTAGTTTATCCTAACCACACAGATTTTGGTTCTGGTTAAAGGGGATTGGCGAAAGGAATCTCAGTTTAGCCTAACCACACAGGATTATGGTTCTGGTTAAAGGGGATCGGCGAAGGGATCTCAGTTTATCCTAACCACACAGGATTTTTGGTTCTGGTTAAAGGGGATTGGCGAAAGGAATCTCAGTTTAGCCTAACCACATAGGATTTTGGTTCTGGTTAAAGGGGATCGGCGAAAGGCATCTCAGTTTAGCGTAACCACACAGGATTATAGTTCTGGTTAAAGGGGATCGGCGAAGGGATCTCAGTTTATCCTAACCACATAGGATTATTGGTTCTGGTTAAAGGGGATCGGCGAAGGGATCTCAGTTTATCCTAAC
>Ga0307518_10003524_pt1 | contig 11262 bp, 3 predicted proteins | sample 25_EM_MG_FD_203889 | JGI IMG/M metagenome (GOLD analysis project Ga0307518, IMG submission 203889) | Populus trichocarpa ectomycorrhiza microbial communities from riparian zone in the Pacific Northwest, United States - 25_EM | ecosystem: Host-associated > Plants > Roots > Unclassified | place... | reverse complement strand
TACTTTTTTGTTTAGGGAATGCAGAGAGCAAAGTTGGCTTAGGGTTAGAAAAAGCATCCTATTTATAGTTGTTTTTTTTTTTAAGTGCTGGTCTGGTTGAACCGGTTCGGTTCGGTTTGGTTCAATTGGTTTCAGACTTTGGAAACCGAAACCGAACCGAACCGGAATTTTTTTGTGATTTTTTAATCGGTTAATTCGGTTTTTTTTTCGGTTCGGTTTTTTCGATTTTTTTTTTCGGTTTAATCGGTTTATCGGTTTTTTTGCTCACTCCTAGTACCATGGTTGCAGCCTAGACGTAATGATCAGTTTAAAGTAAACTTCATCTTTGTCCTTATAGATTTATCAATATTCCACTTCTATCCTTATAGTTTAAAATCTCTCAATTTTATCCTTATATTTTCCAAAAATACTTAATATTACATTAAACCATTAAATAATTAATTTTTCATTAAGTTTTTTGAGTATTTTTATGAGATATTATGAGAGCCATGAGTATTTAAAGAAGTATCGCCTAGCTCAGTGATAATTTAAAAGCCATCCGCGATCTTCAATTGGTATAAAAGTTTTCAATGCCAGCTCATTTGGGAGTTAGTATTATAAAAAAAATATATAATATTCTTTATATATATTTAAAAATATCTATTTTATTTTAAATTAATTATTTTCATGTTGTATATGGCATTAAATTACTTAATCAAGTAAATGCTTCCCATGTATTAATGTATATTTTAGTATGTAATATGCTATATATGTATAGTGTAAACATGTAGTTAAATCATTTTAAAAATATTCAAAATTATTTGTAAAGGAAAACAAGTTTTAATATTCAATCAATAAATTAAATTTCCATATCAAGCAATAAAATATAATAAAACTTATATATATTAATCAAGGTGGATCAAATATATTTAATGTGAATTAATGAAAATATTTAATAAAAAAAGCAACGGTATATATATAATATCAAGATTTGTATTAATATATTTTCAATGTATTAATATATTTTCTTTTTATGACTTTTTATTTGTTTTTACAATATGTAACATGTACAATGTTTCGATGACATTAATCTGTCATGACAACAAAGCTCTTAGACATAGTTTTGAAATCTGGTCCGGCCCGGCGGGACGACCCGGGACCCGACTGATCCGGGGCTAGAACTGGACCGAGTTGAAGAAAAAATAGGGGAAGAAAAGATCCGGCGTGACCCGGTTGACTCGGCAAGTTGACCCGGCAAGACCTAGTAAAAAACCCGGTTGCGACCCGTTGACTTTTGTTTTTACTAAAACGACTTCGTTTTGATTAAAAAAAGAATTGACCCGGACGACCCGGTCAAAACCCGGGACCGAAGCCTTGAACCGGGCCGGATCTAAAAACTATTAATAATGATACTGTGAGGCCTTTTTTAATAATGGGAAACACTATTTAATTACCTCATGGACTCACTTTATTTGGTTGCTTTAATTAGAAATCAATTTCGTATCATAATGTAAACCATAATTAAACATAATTACATTCATGATTATGGTAAGTTTTAGGTTGAAATAGGCTACCCTTTCAAGGGTCAAAGCACTTGCTATCAAGTTTTCAAGATCCACTTCTTAAGCAAATCATTTTCAAATCCAAAATTCTGCAGTACTATTTCATTCTGTCTTGCATTGTTGCATTTTCAATTCCACAAGTGCAATTTAGGTATAATGCTGTGAGCTATAATAAATCAAATTCAAAATTACAATTACAATATCTATAAACCATGCAGCAACTCACTCAAATAAAATTATAAGTTTTATGAGAATCTTAACAATTTTTTTTTCAATTGTTATGTACCTAATATGCAAAATAATAATAATATTAAAAAAAATAAATTTCTCATGAATATTTAATGAAAATAAAATTTAATTCTTAAATCTTTTAATAGATTCTTAATCTTATTTTATTATATTTATTAATTTTTTTTCCTTCTTTCAATCATATACAAAATATTGAAATATTATCTTAATATATTTTTTTAAAACTTGTTTTTGAGATCATGGTATGTTTTTATTTAAAAAATAGTGCTTATAATTGAAAAGCATGCTTTCGTTATAAAAATAAAGATATGCACTAATAAGAAAATAAAATTTCTATTAAAGAAATGCATTTTTTCTATTTATTTTAAATATAATTTTTTAAAAAAAAACCTTTATTTTAATTGTGATTGCCCTTTACTCAAAAAACTGCTCTTGATAAAAAAACATTATCCCATTGTTTTTAGAATAATTTGCTTATTAATATTGAATGAGATAGAATATGTATTCTTAATTTTTTTAATTGTAAAGTTTTATACAATTTTTTGAAATTAGATATTCTAATTTTTTAAGATAGTTGCACAGAGACAATGGATTCATGATTTTTTTATTTTGTTTAATTAAAGCTTTCTTTAATGATTAGGGTGAGTTTTTGCTTTTAAAAGAAATGCTCCTCGTAAAACATGTTTTTGTTAAAAAACAAAAATGCACTAATAAGAAAATAATAGATAGTTTTGATGAAAAATTACAGTTCTTTTTAATAAATTTTTTTATAAATATCTATTTTTATAATTATTTAATTAAATAAAAAGAATTATAGAAAGTATGATGGTTAAACCGGGACCATAACCTAGTTCACATTATGGACTTGATTAACCCGGTTCGACCGGCTCGCTTACAATTTCTGACAAATTCAACTGTGGAAGTTGAAAAGGCGATATTTGTGATCTGTGCTGTAAAGGGTTATATCAGTCACCATTGGCTTTGATTTGACGCACGGGCTATGCCGAACTTATTTTCTGACATTTGGTAGGCTCAGAATCTGCTATGTGAACAAATATTCATCTTCAAGGCAAAGGAAAAACCATGCTAAGCTAGGCCCAGCAAATGAAACGACATAGTATCAAAGATAATAGCATTAATTCTTGTTGTGCCTGTAATTCTTATAAAATTTGATATATATATATATATATATATATATCACTTTTTAGAGTTTATTTATTCGATATCACATATATTCTTTAACACTGCAACCTATTTTGTAGACTCTCTCAAATACACTAGACTATACGATTCTTGCTCAATTATTAGATCTCTAATACCATCTATTATTCGATACCATATATTATTTGTTATGTTCACTAATATAAAATATTCTCATTAACACTCTACTTATTTGGAGCCCAACTTTAAATTTTTCAAGTGATTCTAGATTCCAGTATCTTTACTAAACCCCTGGACCTCTTATTTCAAATAGAATTTGGGTATTGTCACACCATGATGAAAACACAAAGAGAATTAAATGTGGGAAGAAATAACATAATGTATTTGTTACTCGATAATTAAAGGAAACTAAAAATTTTAAAATAGACACCGGTTTTAAAAGATTTAAGTATTGTTTTAGTTTATTTAAGTAAAGGAAAGTACCACCTTTACCATGTCCTTTCAGATGAAAGGTTATATTTGCTTTGTGTTTTTCTAAATTTATTCTAGATATTATTTTATTAAATACCATTTAATTTTTAAATTTATTTTTAAATAAGATTATAACAGTCTTTTTATAATATTAACAAGTTTTTTTTTTTACATCCCATCATTATTTTTTAAAAGTTTTATATGGTTACTTTTCTGACAGCGTATATTTTTATTATCATATAATTAATTATAAATTGTTTTAGAAAAAATATGTTATTAAACTAATTGGATCCATGATCTGAGTTGCGAGCTTGACGAGTTGGCTCGAGTGGATTGAAGATGACAGTCTTAATATTTAAAAAATGATTTACTTTGTATACATAAAATATTGAGTTTATAATCAAAATTTTATTCTAGATATTATTTTATTAAATATCATTCAATTTTTGAATTTGTTTTAAAATAAGATTATAACAATCTTTTTATAATATTAACAAGTTTTTTTTTTTTTTACAACCAATCATTATTTTTTAAAACTTTTATATGGTTACTTTTCTAACAACGTATATTTTTATTATGATATAATTAAATACAAATTGTTTTAGAAAAAAGATGTTATTAAGCTAATTGGAACCATGATCTGAGTTGCGAACTTGATAAGTTGGCTCGAATGGATTGAAGAAGACATAGTCTTAATATTTTAAAAAAGATTTACTTTATATACATCAAATATTAAGTTTATAATCAAAATTTTACTTGTAGATAAAAAAGATATTAGCAATGCAAGCATTTTTTTTATGTAAAAATAAACAATTGGTTTAACCCATAACAAAGCACTATTAGCCACTAAAAAGTAGATATTTTTAGTTTTTAATCCATTCAAATACAAAATAAAACATATAAAAAAATTGAACTCATTTTGAAAAAAAAGTGAATGTCCTGAAATAAATACAATATTCTCTACTGATTCACACATATTCTATGCTTCTCACATTACAAGCCCACTTCCATTTACATTACAAAAGGCACTCAAGTTATAGATTTCTAAATCCTTCATAAAAAATTTATAGATCTTTGCGTCATCTGATTATAGCATAAAACAAACTTCATTTTGCCATCATATTTCATTGATTAATTAAATTAATAACTTAATGATAAGGTCCCAAAAATCCAACTAGCCTAGAAATAAAGCTCCCGGGTTGGAGAATCGATTAATTAATTTGTCCTAGCAATATTATTCATTCTCCTTAGCCAATGTTATTTGTGGCTAGTACATGTAAAATGCCCCTTTTAGTAAACGTGAGGACTCTTCGATGCTAAATAGGTATCTTTTTAGAGAGAGAAAAAAACAATAATATTCTAGAGAGAGATGCTTTGAATATATATATATATATATACAGTAAAGAATGAAGATTGTGAACCTTTGTTTTGAAGGTCTCATAGTCTATTTATAGATAATGAATCTTGTCCTTTTATGAAGAAAAGGGTCTGCAATGTAATTACCATGATAATATTTAATTAGGGATAAATATCATTTATATCTATATTAAGAAGAGGTCCTTTGAGGACTTTTGTACATCTAAAAGGTGTAATCTTACTCTAATAACATTTAATGAGAGATAAATATCTCTTACATCTATACTACTATTCTATGAGAATATGGTGGGTTCTTAGAAGACTTTTATACAACTAAAAAGTATAAGGAGATTAGGATCCAAGACATCAAATGTAATTAAGCCCATGAAGGCTAAGTTTTTCCCCGAGGTTAGACGTAGAGAGATTGGTGATTTCCTTAGGCATGCCAAGGGATGATGGTTGTTACCATAGACTTGGCTAACTACCATGTCCAAGTGCCTTGGGTCTGGCATGTTTGCTAGTCCCAAGTTATCTTGAACTTAAAATACTACAAAGTCCAAGTTCCTTAGGTCTGACATGTTTGTCAGACCCAAGTTTAAGAGCCTTAGATCTAGCATTTTTACCAGACCCACAATACCTCATTTCCTTTAGCAAGCTAAAAAAGGATGATCATTCTCTTAGGTGTTTCAAGGGAGAATGTGTATTCTCATGGGCATGCTAGAGGCTTGGCTTATTACCAAGCCTAGTCCAATCGCAGTTGGGTATGGCTAGCACCAGACCCAGCGTTCCTAAGGCTTGGCACACTATAAAACCCAATCACATCTAGGTCTGGTTAATGCCAGACCCAGCACACTTGGAGTTTGGCAAATTGTCAAGCCCTTACTCGAGACATGCTCATTTCTTTGGGTACCCAAGGGAGGATGGTCATAAAGGTTTTTTAGACCTTTTAAAAATAGGTTTATCAATAGCCCCCAAATCTTTGTGATATTGATACGCAATGACTTGTAAAAATACTCGGTTACCATGAGGAGTTCATTGAATTTTCATCATGTGAAAAAAAGGGGTGGAAACCTTAGGTGATATACTGAAGAGCCCGTGTGGAGGTGTATGAAGAAAATCATACTTCAAAAATTTTCTTGAAGGGTTGGCAAAAAAATAGGGAAGGAGCCTGTATTTAGAAATATTTCTAAGTGGTTTGGGGAACCCATCGGAGGAAATCAACTCACTTTGAAGGAATTCCTATCTCTAAACTCATCGAGTGTGGAGCCCATACTTAGAGAATTTCTAAGTGGCTAGTGAGAACCCAAAAAGGGTGAACCTATGCTTAGAAATTTCTAAGTGATTATAGGTTCTTTGGAGAGCAGAAACTTATAGCTTTCCCAACATTGTCATGGGGCTTAAAAGACCCCCACTAAAAATGGTGATTACATGATGTTGTTATTTGTATTATGGAGACCAAGTCTATCCCTTGAAAAGTGATGAATATAACATTGGGGAGACTACATCCATCCCTTGGAGATTGGATAAGCTTCTATTTGGTAAAACATAAACTTTTCTCCAGAGGGCATGATCCTTTTGCTCCTCTTATTAAAGGCTTCTAAGGCTATTGGCTCAATCAATTCTTCCACCTTGAGCATCTCTGCGTTGGATCTCCTCAAATATACCTGTGTAGACTCACCCTCTTATTGGGTAACAATGAAAAGCTATATGAAGGTTTTCTTGGTGGGTATGCTAGTGCTAAAACGTGCCACTAACTTGGCATATAAGTCACTGAAACCTTTAATGGAGTTTGGTTCCAGGTTGTTATACCAAGCATATTAAGTCATGGTCTTGGATGATCAACTCCAAGTTACTGCGCATATTTTGCACATGTTTCCTTAGGTCGACCAAGCCATCATAGTTTTCCAAACTCATATTCATGGAAAAAAAGTCATAAAGGAGTCGAGTGTTCAATATGTGTTTGGACAAATGAGAAACCCTCCACTGATGGGGACTATAAACATTCTCCTAGGTATGCTCATGCACAGACTGTCTCCTAGCTTTTTGTCTATTGGGCTCTTAGGAGCTCGAAGAGCTTGGCGTAGAATGATGGTTACGGTGACTGGTGTTCATCCTATAGTAACTAGGGGGAGTTCATTCAGAGTATTTCTCTGTACATGGGTGTGACAATGATGGGAATGATCCCTTGAGGAACTTTCATAAATGTTATTATGTTTAGTCTCCTCTAGGTAGTGTAATCGTCTACGAGCTCTTGGTGCAGCTTGTGGCCTTAGCGCTAAGATATTGTGTGTTGTCGAGGGTGTTAAGATTTGTTGAGGTGACAAGGTTTGATTTTGCCATCGGGTTGTCAACATGGTCTAAGTGAAGAGTTACATCTGACTAGTGAGTTGTTGAAGCTCTTGCTAGGTAGGAGTGATCGTGACAACAAGTTGATTTGTCTCGCATCCTAGCCCAGGTTGGGCATTGGTTGTGTGCCATGAAATGCCCTAGAAATGCTAAAAACAAATGGTTTTTTTTTTATCAGTTTCTCATAGATAACGCCACTGTGAGGTTCCAAAAATCCAACTAGCCTAGAAATAAGGCGCCTGGGTTAGTTACTCGGTTAATCAGTTGGTCTTAGCAATCTCATTTATTCTCTTTAACCAAGGTGATTTGCGGTTAGTATTTGCAAAAGGTCCCCTTCGGTAGAGGTGAGGACTCTCTGATGCTTAAATAAGTATATTTTTAGAGAGAGAAAAATACAATAATACTCTAGAGAGAGATGCTCTCAAAATATATATACAGTAGAGAATGAAGATTGTGAACCTTTGTTTTGAAAGTCTCATGGTGTATTTATAGCTCATGAGTCTTGTTTTTTTATGAAGAGAAGAGCCTGCAGTGTAATTACCCTGATAACATTTAATGAGAGATAAATATCTCTTATATCTGTATTAATATTTGATGAGAATATGGTGGATCTTTGGGGAACTTTTATACACCTAAAAGATATAATATTACTTTGATAGCATTTAATGAGGGATAAATATCCCTTACATCTATACTAATATTCTATGGGAATATGGTAGATCCTTAAAGAACTTTTATACACCTAAAAGGTGTATGGAGATTAGGGTCCAAGATGTCAAATGTAGCTAAACCCATGAAGGCTGAGTTCTTACCCGAGGTTAGACCCAAGGGAGGTTGGTCATTCCTTTAGACGTGCCAAGAGAAGATGATCGTTACCTTGGACTTGGCTAACCGTCAAGTTCAAATTTCTTGGGTTTGACATGTTTGCTAGTCTCACATTGTCTTAAACTTGGTTGCCTGCCATGTCCAAATATGTTGGGTTTGACATGTTTGCTAGACCCATGTTTAACCAAATCCACGTGTCTTGGGTCTGGCATGTTTGACAGACCCACGTTACCTTGAACTTGACGGAATGCCAAGTCGAAGCGTCTTAGGTCTGATATTTTTGCCAGACCCACATTACCTCATTCTCTTGGGCGTGCCAATGAAGGATGATTATTATTTTGGGCGTTCCAAGAAAAGATACGCATTCCCATGGGCATGCTAGGGGCTTGGCTTACTGCCAAGCTTAATGTGCCTGAGGCTTAACACACTATTAAACCCAAAAGCATTTGGGTTTTGGTTGGCTCCAAACCCAGCATGCTGGGGCCTGGCACACTAGCAAACCTTCACTTGGAACATACTTATTCCCTTGGGCGTGCCCAAAAATAAATATAGAGGTTTTTAAAACCCATTAAAAATAGATTTATCACTTAAACAACACAATCAATAATAAAACTAATCGAATATATATATTTCAATTTGTTTTGGCAAGAAATCAATAACTGCGCAGACTAAATGAAAATTCTATTTATTATCTGAATCAAGCATTTAAAGATATTCTGTGATTTTTAATTGATACTCATGCCTTACTAGTACCAAAAGTCAATATGTCACAAATATGAAAAGACCAACTAGTAGATTGTTTTCTTTTTTGGACAAAAATATCAAAGTCATAATGCATTATTCTTCATATGAGAATGCATATCGTAAACGAGGGGCACCTTTTAGACTAAAACATATATGTTTTCCATTCATATGTCTAGCAAGAGACCATTTTTTTCCTTTTCCTTCAGTATAAGAAGGCAAATATGGCGCCTTATATTGATTTTTACCTTTTCCTTCAGTATAAGAAGACAAATAGAATTCACAAGGCCGAGCTATAAAATCTAGCAAGAGACCATTTTTTGTTTTTTCATAGACGAGATAATAATTTGTTTTGATTCCTTTATAGTTGTAATCCAATTAATTAGATAAAAAAAAATTACAATTACCAAAAAAAATTCTAAAAGAGACGGAGAAAATATTGTAGCTTCTCTCATAAAATATTATGAATTGCAATAATATTTTATAAATTTTTTTTTTTTTGCTTTGGCTGTCAAACTTTTTTTTTTTAATTTTGTTCTTTGATATTTGATTGATTGGAAATTAAGCTTAATAATTTATTTTGATTTGCTTATGGTATCAAAAAAGCATCCTAATATTGGATTGATGCTTGATTTTACAAAAAAATAAATTCAGTTTTATTGCTTACAAAAATATTGACAATGAGGTAAAAATACAGGTTTTTTATTAAACTATTCATGACATGCACTTTTACAAATTTTGGCCTTTAGAGTTTTTTTGTTTTCACTTTTGGTTCTTTTAATTTGAAACTTTTATGTTTTGGTCTAAAATTTATTTTTGTTTACTTTTTAGTTCTCAAGTTTGAGAGAAGAGAGAGTTGTTGGAACATGACAAAAGAGAGATAAAGTGATTGGCTAGTTAGATTTTGTGAACAATAAAAGGAAATTTTGATGTTGATGTGTTTTTGACCTTCTATATAGCTGGAAAAAAAGGAGATTAATATTGAAAAGGATTTTTTTTAGTTTAATTTGATGTTTTTGAATCGATTTAGGGATGTTTTAAGTTAAGAAATTAGTTTATTGAGATTCTAATGGTGTTATTAGGTTTTTTTTAATGTGAAAATAGACTAAAAATGATCTTTTGAATAAAAAAAACTCTACTTTGATTTTCCAACACTGCTTTAATGGATGAAATTTAGAAAAGCAAACAACGTGTTTTCCACCAAAGCCCATAATAAATAAAATAAAAGAATGAACAAGATATCTTTGAGGAAAAAAAAAAAAAAGACCAAGCGCGTGATCTTGACCTAATATACCTATGCATGCATGCCAAACCTTTTTTCTTTGTTAGAACACATACAAAGACTCATCTCCTAGGCCCAAACACATGGCCACTTTTCATATTTATTTTTTAATTTTGTTTTAGATTTTTATTGAAATGAACTATTAAAAAAAATTACTACTCAATTTCTCATTGTTCTCAAGAAATTCATTGTGTCAATATTCTTGTTGAAACCAATGTTAATTTTAAATTTTTTAAAATCAAATAAAATTTTACCCGGGTTAACCAAATAATAATTGCATCTCCCAAGTTAGTTAAACTACACCGAATCAACTCCCTCGTGAATTATTTTAAAATCTAGCTGGATTTCATAACCAAATTAACTCCCAGCTTGACTGAATTTAATCACATTTTCAAAAACTTTTCTATGTCAGCGCATGCAAGGGGCTAGTATTTTACGAGTCATCAATAACAAATTTGGTTCACTGAAGCACCGACATGCATGGTGATAGGCTTGCATGTTCAAGCCCTTCCTGAGTGCTAAAGGTCCTACATAGAAAACTGTCTTTGAAATGAAGTGCACTCATGCTTTTTGTTAATTTGAGAGTAGTTGTTGACTTTCCTGTACAAAAACAAATTAAATATAATTCAAGATCGAGCTCAAACAAAACCAACTGTTCTATGTTGGACCAAACATGTCCACATGTGACGAATTTGTTTGACAAGATGCTGCAAGCTTAGCTTTCAACCTTCAGCTTGGAGCACAAACAAATTAAGCATTATTGTTTTCTGGGATGTATCTTGCCCTTACAAGCTTCCTCGTCTTTGCTTGTACGCGTGGAGAGAGCCCATTTGTTCAACTGCATTGGTCATGAAGATTAATGAGGTATGGAACTAATAAATTAATTACTATTAACAATAATAGGGCCTTGGCCCTTTTTTCAATAAAAAAGAAGAAGAAATAATAGAGTTTGTGTCTGTGTTGTAATTAAAAAATAAAACTTGGAATTCAAACTTCATCCCTCTTGTACCTTATTTTACCGTAAAAAACCTAGTGGATTGGTAAAGAGCATTGAAGCTTAACTTATGCTAAAATGCATGATAACCTTGTAGTAGTGTGTGCTCACTTCTACCTCAATAGTATATTACTAGGCATGAGCACTCCTACACCGCGGGTTCTTATTAGGGGTGTTCAAAAAAACCGACCAACCGATTAAACCGAAAAAACCGAGAAAACATTAGCCGAAAAAACCGAACCGATAAAAAAAACCGAATAAACCGATTAAAAAATAAAAAAAACCACCCGGTTCGG
>Ga0307518_10003522_pt1 | contig 11268 bp, 7 predicted proteins | sample 25_EM_MG_FD_203889 | JGI IMG/M metagenome (GOLD analysis project Ga0307518, IMG submission 203889) | Populus trichocarpa ectomycorrhiza microbial communities from riparian zone in the Pacific Northwest, United States - 25_EM | ecosystem: Host-associated > Plants > Roots > Unclassified | place... | reverse complement strand
GAACATGAGTAACGGCATAATTGTGAGAAAAGATGCTGAAAAAGAAAAGGCTTAAATTTATTGTCTCTTACATCAATGACAACTCTTGCATATTGCAAGACCTCGTCCTCATTTGGAGCTCCACTATACTCTGCATAGTTGCCAAGCTCTGATGCATAACCCAAATCTCCAACCTTGTTAATGGGAAAAGAATTAGTCTACCAGTAAAATCAGGAAGTATAGACCTTGCTCCAACCAATAAAGGGCAGGTAGACTATAGCATATGGCTATAAAAGCACCTACAGTATCAGCATATATAACACTGGCACCACCTCCAGCAACCATTGTCCAGATACGTCCCTTTGGGTTCAAAACAGTGAATTTCAAAGATGAACTTGTCTGTAAACACAAGAATATTGTTAATGCATCTGAATAATGGACAAAAAGATAATGGCAGTTCCATGCATGAGAGTATAGGCAAGTAAAAGAATGTCAAAACATGCATTCATGTAATTACCTTTTCATCCAAAGAATGAATGAAGCTTTCGGTCGAACTCAGAACTCTTCCAAAAGGCAGAGGAAACTCTACATTACCCCATCTGAATGTACCAAAACATATTGGATGAGAGACAAAATATGTTAGTAATATACCTAAACAACAATCTCATGTCAATTGAAGGTTTCCTCGAAAGAGGATATGAATATATACATACTTCTTGAAGTTCTTGAAAGCAGCAGTGTCGTCCAATTCTCCTCTCATATCCAATGGATATGGTTCCCCATTCACCAATGTAAATGGATTCATTTCTAGAAAACTGAAGTCCAGATCTATGGAGAACAGGAAAAGCAATCAGAAGTGAATTCATTACTAGCATATATAATATTTGGTGTAAGAAATTCGCAAAGAGGTCATATAAAAGGAAATATCAGACCATTCTCAATCCTTTCAAGATTCTCAAGAAAAATTTACTTCCTTTCCACTCTATTATTTCATACAACATGAAAATTAAAAAGATTCAAGTGCATGTGATTAGAATCTTGTTCACAAGTCAAGTAATTTCCTACGTTAAATGAATGTGGCAAGAGCATGCTCACCTTGAAATACAGAAAAGACACTGATGATGAAATCACCGATTTTTCCTCGAATCTGAGATAGTATTGAAGTTGTATCAGCAAATTTCAAATATGTATTAAGCAATTCAGAATGCATGATACCCAAAACTTTCAACTCTGAGATTTTCAGAATAAATCAAAGAGAAACTAAAATCTAAGGGAACTGAGCATGTCCCATCAATTGACAAACCAAGGAACCACTTTTTATTAACAAGAATCAGACTTTTAACCTGTTTAATTATTTTGATCAGTGAAACATACTAGATTGCTCATCACCAGAATTTATTAAATCAAAGATAATGAATATAAAGAAACTCACCTCCAAAGGAAGTGTAGCAATCAATGGAGCACATGCTTCCAGTGTCATTGGTTTTTCAGTTGGGAGGAATATGGTTTTAACCTGCAGAAGTCCAAAAACCAAAACCATGTCGGTAATTTAAATTCCAACGGTTATGAGATTAAACGGTCATAATATGAGAAGAGAAGAAGAAGCACCTATCAAGACTAACAATGTAAACATACCTTATCCCAGTTCTCCTCAATTTCAATACCTCCACATTCTGAGAAGCTAATAGTGCTGCCGAGTCTTTCTGAGACAATTGAGATGTAAAACTCTTGGTCATGTGGAACAAATGGTTCAACAATGAAGGTAGTTATTGGTGCCTTACAGCCACCCATCTCAACCTAAAAAAGCAGATCCAATTTGCACATCAATCTAAAATCTAACCAGACATACAAAAGAACGAACTTTCATGCAATTCAATCCAAAAAATCACCTCAGCACCAAGGCGTGCTTTCACAAATTCAGCAACTTGAGCTAGATCTAAATTCAAAGCTACCAAACCACTCTTCCCACGCTTCCCAAATAGCATGTCAGGCTTCACAACCAATTTTGTAGATGAAAGCCATGGCTCTTTATTTGTTAACTCCGTGAAATCTGTACCTTCTGTCACCTAGACACAACAACAGATTATCTTATTACTTGTAACATCAAATCCAAAATAACGCCACTCCCATTACCAAGCTTGAATTTTTAACAGACCCGGTAAAAAAAAGAGGGCTGCAATTATAGCCAAAACCCAGCTAGAATTTCATCAAAACCAAGCTAATCACCACCTTTACCAAAATATGATACAGCTAATCACTAGCTCCAAACTTGAACTTTCAGAAAACCCAGTTGAAGATTGAGTGCATATCAGAAACCCAGTTTCAATTCCACTAAAATTAAGCTAAGGTCGAAAAATTTAATCAAATAAGATTCAATTTCCAATCCAAAGTAATCAAATCTCAACTTAATAAAAGCATAAAATACCAAATGACCATAACAATCATATGGTCAAATAAAAAAAAAGGGGATCAAATCACACACACATGAGGGGAGATTGAGAGGATGGGGAGATATCAACCTGAGCAGAGCAGATCTGAAGATCAATACCAGAGAGACGTTTCAAGTGCTCTTTCAAAAGTCTCTTAGAATCATACTCTCTTATCTTCTTTCTAGCCATTTCAACAATTCAAATCAAAGATGATCTACAAAACAATGAAACAGTGTACAATTTGCAACTATGTTATTACAACCTCTGCCTTTATATTACCAAAGAAACAGAATTTTGAAAAAAATAATGAAATGAATGGTCTTGTTTTGCTTAAAAGAGAAGATTAGAACTGACCAGACAACAGCAACTCAGCAAGGTTGTGTCTTGTAAGAGAGAGGGGTGGTTTAGCTGGTTAGTTGGTGTCTAATAATGTGGGGCGTGGTGGTAGGCGATTTGCACGAGGAGGGGAAGCTAAAATGGTTAGTCAAAGTTGTTGATCAGCTAACAAATCAATCACCATCATCATGTGTTTTTGTGCCCACAGGTACTTGTATTCGTAAATGAGAATATATGGTTGTTGTTTGTTTCAAAGTTAAAAGGAGTGCCTTTTTTTTAATGTTTTTTAAATAAAAATATTAAATTAATGTTTTATTTAGGTGTTTATTTTTTTTTTAATATGCTGAATAAAAAATTAAAAAAAAATTGTTTCATGTAGTAGCAGTCCTCCTCCTAAATCATAAGAGACAAAAATATTGTCAATTGGACTTTAACTTTGTTTCATGAAGTTATTAGATACATAATTGCTTGGTCAAGCTTGCATGCCTCCACCAAATTAAATCAAGATTGTTTCGTGATTTGACTCCAAGAAGAAGTTAGAGAATTGTTTTTTTTTATGTGAATGCATTTGTTTGAATATAAATATCCTATTTAAAATTAAAATTAAAAAAAATCAATTATTTTTTTATGTATGAAAGTGGATTTATACGTGAAATTATTCTTTTAATTGTCTTGAGTAACTAGATTTGAAGGATTTAAATATTGACTCTCTTGATTTGGTCAAATATTGGCATTAGGTTTTGTTTAGTGGAAGATGTGAAATGATGGATTTATCAGAACGGGATTGGCATAAGAGTAAAAGAAACAGAGGAGTTGACCCGGCTCTTTGGGAGTGAATTTTCAACTACATTTGAGTATTTTTTTTAAAATGTATTTATTTTTTTAAAAAAAATATTTAATTAATATTTTTTAATTATGTTAATATGAAAAATAAACAGAAGAAGCAATTTGAATATGGCAACTGGGCAGTGCTTCATCGTCCTCTCCTTTACTCCCCAATTTGCATTATTTGAAGTCGTTTAATCAAAACACTTTTCAATCTCTTCAACATCGTATGAACTTCATGTTTGATTAAACTCAGCTTATCTTCATGGATTGATAAATAATCTGGTCTAGATTGAGTTTAATAAAAAAAATTTAATCTAGTGAGATTAACAAATTAATTCATGGTCTTATAATTTTTTTAAAAAAAATAATTAAAACAACATTAATTTAATTAACTCAAATTAATCTGAGCAATACATAACTTGATGTATGGGAGCTTGACAGAGTTTCATCAAGTTGGATGACTCTAACCAATTTTAATTTTTTTTTCCCATTCTTTTGTTTTTGAAATTGTAGCACAAACTTAAGGTCAAAATTCATCAATTGAGTCCTTGACCGTTAAATTTTACTTTCTCAGCTCTATATGACAACAAAATTTCTTCATATTTAATAACATGATACATCATCATCAATACACCCTGTCATAAAAGAAAAGAAAAGAAAGAATCCATTTTCATCTTTTTTTTCTTACTTAACAGTAACCCATATTGGACAGCAAATTTAGCAAGATCATCAAGCTGCTTTAACTAAAAAAACCCTCTTTGTCAGACTGGTCAAGAACCTTGTCTGCATATTCAGGAAAGAAAAGACCAAGATGATTGAAGGCTTTCTTCAAGTTTTTCTTGCCAAGGACATTTTTATCTTCAAATTCCTTGAAAACCACCCTTAATTGCTCATCACTCAAAAACATTCCCGTTTCTTCATCAGATTTATGATCAGGCTGCCAAAATACCAGCCAAGCATAACACACTAGCTAGTTCATCCATCTCATAATCACTAGCAATCAATCCATCTCCATTGGGATCCGCAAACACCAGTGCCCTGTCAGCTCTGAAGTCAGGATAACTAGCACCCAACTCAGAGAAGGCAGCCTTCAGCTCATTCCAGCCAAGAACATTATTGTCAAGATCCTTGACGTGTCTCGTGAAAATCTCCCTGATTTGCTTTGCTGTTAAGGGCTTGTCCCTTGTTTTTGTTGCAACATCATAAGGTATGACGCCACGAAGGATATTGTTAACGAACTTTGCTCTCATTTCATGAAGCTTACAATTTGGTGCAAGATCAATCTCCTTGAGGAAACGGCTCCATACATGATCATGATCAAGATCAAGGGAGCGTTTCCGGTGATTCTTATTAGGATTCGCGGTGAATACATAAATTTAATGTTCAGATGTTCCTTTTTAAAATCCTGTCGGGAAATCAGCACGAAAAGAAGGAAATTAAGAACATTTCTAAGCTAAACACAGGCTGTTCTCCAACTCCACATTTGTTTTTTGAGAAGGGACTTGTACATGTTTACTTAAGCTCGGTTTCCTACCACGGTTCAACCTATTATTTAACTTGATAGTTTAGAGGTAGAGGCTAAGTTCAATTCAATCCAGAATTCAAGATAATCTTGGGTCATATCTAGCCTTTAATTTACATCAAAATTTGCATCCTTCTCTAAACTGTCAATGCATTTTGATTTTTACCAGATGAATCTATTCAGTTCATGGATGGAAAATGTATGCTAATTAATCTCTATTATAAATGAAAGATATAAGAGAGTTGACTCCAGGCTCTCGTATCCTGCATGATGTTGTTGGTTCGAGATCTTCGTAAACAGGTCTGGTTTCAATCTGTTGCCTCATTGATGACTGCATTTTAGCCTTAACTTTGTGTAGTCTTGCTATCGAAAGCGTTTTGCTTGTATGCGAAGTTCACTGCTTGATCATGTCTTAAATTGGTAATTGTATGTTGACGATTTTAAGGGTATATTATTATTATTATTATCAAAATTAATTTTTGTCATTTTACTTTAATTACCCATTATAAATAGGTAAAAAAACTCGACAGCATTTGCTTTAAAAAACTAGATGTGTTTACTTAAAAAAAGTTCAGATGGTAGATTATTGTTAAGATTCTTCATTCATGGGTTGATTATTGTTGAATAAAAATAATTCTATATGGACCAAAGAATTATTTTATAACAAATTCTTAAATTTAAGTTCAAAATAAACTGGTAAAAAATATTTTTTTATCATTCAAAAAACTATTTTATAAAAAATTCAAATCCAAGCCTGCGATTTAGCAAACGTATATAACTTAAACTTAAAACTCATTTTATTTAGGTTATCTCTACTCTAAAAACTTTAGTACCTACAAGTCCTTTTAACTTTTCACTTTATATATTATTAAAAAATCTTGTATTTTTTAATATAGATTTAATATAGGGTAAAGAGTTTTGAGTTGCACAAAAAAATATTAATTAAGTGTTTTTTAAAATTAATTTTTTATTCATCCACAAATTATTTTTTTATTTTAATCATGTTAAAAAACTTTTGCTAAAGAATAATTTTTAATAAAATTTTAATTTTAAAAGTAAGTAGAATACATTTTTAATTTAGTCTCGAAAATACCAATTAAATGTGAATAAATTTCTAACATTAAGTTTATTAAAAGGGGCTAGTTTCTTAAGAAGCGTTGGGCTGGTGTGTTATTCAACAAATAATATTTTTGTGCTTTGTTCTGCAGATAAAGGCTAATAATTCCCTAATCCGTACAGGTTTATCAGGAACTGGAACAATTTATTACGAGGTGGTGTGATATCTAAGATTTCTTTCCCTTTTCTTTCTAATCCCTAAGATACTGAGAGTTTTCTTTTTCTTCAACTTTCTTTCTCTTGATGGTAAAAGTATTATTGGATGATCAACTTTCATACATGGAGGCTAATTAAATCCTTCCATTAATGACCCTGAGTCCATTTTAACCTCCCCCATGCACGGATTGGGAGGCAATTTGTTCTTAATTTAATGATTAGAAGCCTTGCTGGTTCCATTTATGTCTTCCTTAAAACACTGTTATTCTTTGAATGGTGTTATCAAATAAATGGCATCGATTTGTTTTCTTGGCGCATTACTTTAAATTGTTTCCATAGTTTCAATTGTGCTTTGTATGGTAACGTAAAGTTGGGCCAGTCTGATGAGGACCAAGGCAGGAGGCTGAAAAATGCCTATATTAATAGAGCAAGGAGGATGAGGATGAGGCAAGGGAAAGTGATGATTTGCCATTGATGAAGAGAAAAGTACCTTGTTATGAGCAGAAAAAATCCTTGAGGGGGAGGAGGATTTGCAACAGCATTAAGTCAGCTACCATCGGCAGATTCCAACAGCAACCAGAGAGGAAGTATTCTATAAGGAGAAGGAATTAAGAAGAGGCTTTATAAATATACACGACAAAGACAACCTTGAAGGCAACATCTTAACTCGGTTAGAACTTGGTTTCTGATGGATGTTGTGAGTTTTGATCTTGGATTAGATTGTAATTATCTCTATTAATTATTTTCCAGCAATTATAACTCTTGCTAATCTCTACTTAAAGGTTATAAACTACCGAGTTTCAAATAAAATATCAAACATATTTCATAAGCTTTTATGGATGATCAGCCAATCACATAATACATTTATAGATACAAATCTATAATTGTTGTCTGGAGATTAAAAAAAAACAGATAAAATAACATATTTTAAAAGAATAAAAACTTATTTTAAAAATATTTATTTTATATTTTTATTTTCATCTCTCATCTCCAAACAAATATATTTTTTCAATCGAACATAAGATCACACACTATAATAATGCGTTAGGTAGCCTAGGATTCAAAAACTGACATCTATAGGTTCAAAAAAAGGCTCTCACCACTTCAAACATGTTTTTATTTGTTGTTTTAGGGAATCACTAGAAATGTATATGTTTGGTAATGCCGCAGTGTGTATTTTAAAAATTATACTTTTAATTAAAAATATATTTAAATAATATTTTTTATAATTATTTTTTATTTTTTACATCGATGTAGTTAAAAAAAACCTAAAAACATTATTTTTTATATTTTTTTTTATATCAATGCAAGGTTAAAGATTTTTCTCTAATTAATTAGCTTGCTTTACTTGATCTAAAGTTTATACAATCTCGAAGCATGCCAACTAATCATTCTTAATAGTGTAATTGTAAACAAATTTCTAAAATTACTCGTAACTTTATTATTAACTAATAAACTACTAATCACAACCCAATTAAAATCAATCACTCAAATTAATTAATCAACCTCTTCCCGCCCCAATTAACACTCACCGACCCGCCCTCCTTCAATTTCCCGCTATTTTTCTTTCCCCGAAACGACACCGTCACTCTCCTCCCTCTAATTCAGCTTTCAAAAACCACACTCCCCAAACTACCCCAATCACCCCCTCCACGTCCACCTTCAGATCAAGGGCACTCAAGTAACTCCGGTTCCCGATGTAAATGGCATAAAATGTAATTGTATAAACCCTCAAGCCTTAATAACAAAGCCAAAAACCCCCAATATATTTTCCCCTTGAAAGCTCGCCGTCTCCATAAAAATTCATACTCTTCTCGCGCTCTCGAAAAATTTCTCAAATTTCTCCATTTCTTCGATCAATTTCTGTAATTTCTTCATCTCCTCTCCTTTTCTCTTCATAATCTCCATTTAAAGCTAATTATTAGGTTTTCTTCTTGGTTTATTTAATAGATTTCTCTGTTTTTTAATCTTCACATTTTATGTTCTTGTGTTTCGTTTCAAAACCTAACCCTAATCTCTCTCTCACAGGGTTTTTGTTACATGAATTATAAGCCGAATTGTCCTCGGATTTTTTCTCTTTATTGATTGAAGATTGCTTGGTTCAAGTACTGCTGCTGCGAGGGATTTAACGAATGTGAGTTTTTTTATTATCTTTTTAGGGTTTGAATTCGATTTTTATTGGACTTGATATGGTTTTGAAGTTGGGAAAGTTGTGGTTTTGGATTTGGATTTTAGTTTGTTTGAGTGGAAATGGAAGTGGGTTAGTGTTATTTTGTGGTTATTGTGTGAAAATGGTAGGTGGTGAAGGAATTTAGGGTTTCAAAGAGAATCGAAGTTGAAATCGGGGATGCTTGGATGTGTTGATTGTTGGGTGTTGATTTTTGAGGATGAAAAATTGGATTTTTGGCTTGTAATTTAATGGGTTTTTTTATAAGTTTGTGCAACCCTAATTTGGGATTGGTTTTGTAATCTAATTATAGTTGGTTGAATATGTTTGTGCTTGATGTTTGAGCTGTTGCCATTTGTGTTGATTATTTGTTATATTTGGTTGTAGAGTTGTTGCAGTTAAAGATGGCTGATAAGAGGAATGGAAGTGGGCAGCCTTCAAATGCAGCAAGAAATGTATATGCTATTGACGTGGAGAAGTTTAAAACACGGCTCAAGGCATTTTATTCGAATTGGAATGAGAACAAGGCTGATTTATGGGGGTCTTCTGATGTTGTTGCTATAGCAACACCTCCTCCGTCTGAGGACTTGCGGTATCTGAAATCGTCAGCTTTGAATATTTGGTTGCTTGGGTGTGAGTTTCCAGATACGGTAATGGTTTTTATGAAGAAGCAGATTCATTTCTTGTGTAGCCAGAAGAAGGCTTCTTTGCTTGAAGTTGTGAAAAAACCTGCTAGTGAAGTTGTGGGTGTTGATGTTGTGATGCATGTGAAGGCGAAGACGGACAATGGGACTGGTCTGATGGAAGCAATATTCCGTGCTATTCGTTCTCAGTCAGGTGCTGATGGACAATTTGCACCTGTTGTTGGACACATTGTGAGAGAGGCTCCTGAAGGAAATCTTTTGGAAACCTGGTCTGAGAAAATGAAGGGTGCAGGTTTTGAGCTTGCTGATGTAACTAATGGGTTGTCTGATTTGTTTGCTGTTAAGGATGCTGATGAGCTCATTAATGTGACGAAAGCTGCTTTTTTGACTTTTAGTGTAATGAACAATATTGTGGTGCCGAAGCTTGAGAATGTTATTGATGAGGAGAAAAATATCATCCATTCTGCTTTGATGGATGAAGCAGAGAAGGCCATTTTAGACCCCACTAGAGCTAAGGCAAAGTTGAAGGCAGATAATGTTGATATATGCTACCCTCCCATATTTCAGAGTGTTTCCACCAATTATCTCTCATCCATTAGTTTAATCCACAGCATGTATGGGATTTGCTCTTTGAAAAAAAATTCATTTTTTTATTTTTGCTAAAATTTAATATGATATGTATGTTTTGAATCGTTTTGATATGTTAATGTTAAAAATAATTTTTAAAAAATAAAAAAACATCATTGTCATGTATTTCGGCACGAAAAGTTATTTGAAAAGCATCCACTACCACATTGATAAACATATTTTAAAGCATAGTGATTTTCACATGTAAAATTGTTTTTTTTTTAAATTTTTGAATTAAAATTTTTTTTTGTTTATGATTTGTTTTGATATTTTAGTATTAAAAATAATTTTTTAAAAAAAATATTATTTTAATATATTTCTAAATAAAAAATATTCTAAAAAATAAATTTTAATATATTCAAATAAACTCTTAGCATAATTGTCAAATCTAATTTAAGATTTGATTTGGATTAAGATTTGAGTTATAGGGTTGTTAAGTTATTTATGTTTATTAAATCAATTTAAATTTATTATTTTCATCCAAACATATTTATTTCAATTTATTTTAATTTTAATTTTGACATGATCAAATTTGAACGAATTAACCAAATCATAGCTTAACTTATTATATTATTTGAATTTAAATAAATTAATATAAAAAATAATTAAAATTAAAATCCATCATGAATCCCATCATCTGCCGAACAAAGTTTAAGTATATTCAAACCTCAAAGATTTTCAAGGGCAATGAAAGGAAGAAAGATTTTCAATTAATATATATATGTGAATAAATTAAACAGTTATTCCTATGTTTTTTAACACAATATAATTAATCTTCCATTTATATATATGAAATCTTTATGGCAAAATTAAGGATATATTTGGACTAATTTAAGCATACTAATATTCAATGCATCTTTCGCATTGAAGATAACAATGGGAGAGGAGTGAAGTGTGATAGAAGGTATAAAAACTTGTCTTAATTTTCAAATTAATAACATACTTTTGAGCACCATAACATAGAACATAGTCGAAACCAAGCAAACCGAGCCAAAACCAGAAAAATCAAGCCAAACTGAAAAAACCGAGCTAAACTGGTTTGAATTGATTTTTTCTTTAAAAACCAAATTGGATCGAAACCGGCCGTTTCGAATCGGTTTCGGTTTTTTTTTTTAAAATTCAATTTAATTATTTTTTTAATAAAAACCAAATTAAACTAAAAATAATCATCTTTAGTCGATACCAAACTAGGGGGTCAAAATGGGGCTGTTGGCATTCGTTGCTAGAAATCAAAGAGGGGGGACAAGTGGCAGGGCAATACGTTTTCTGCTCTCTCTCTCTGATGGATTGGTACTCCAAGTATAGGGGATGTTTGAAAATATAATAGTAATTATAGTTTTTTTTCTTTCAACAAGTCCAGCGAGTCAACAAATACAACTACGTTCGACACTCAAGTACCAGTGTCTGTCAGCTAACATATAGCCACTTTCTAGTCTAAAACAAACTGGAAAGGTTATGTCCATA
>Ga0307518_10003521_pt1 | contig 11272 bp, 12 predicted proteins | sample 25_EM_MG_FD_203889 | JGI IMG/M metagenome (GOLD analysis project Ga0307518, IMG submission 203889) | Populus trichocarpa ectomycorrhiza microbial communities from riparian zone in the Pacific Northwest, United States - 25_EM | ecosystem: Host-associated > Plants > Roots > Unclassified | place... | reverse complement strand
GAAAAGCCCTCGACATGCGCCTCCACTTCACCTCCGGTTACCACCCGGAGGGCGATGGCCAGACAGAGCGATCCAACCAGACACTCGAACAATACCTCCGCATCTACTGCAATTACCAGCAGGACAACTGGGCGGACCTACTCCCATTGGCGGAGTTCGCATACAACAAGGCACCTAGTGCTACCACCGGAGTTTCTCCATTCTTTGCTAACAAGGGCTACCACCCTAACATCTCTGTCTACCCAGAACGCGACATGACTTCCACCAGGGCTCGTGACTACGCAGTCGACCTCGAGTCGCTGCATCAATACCTTCGAGAAGAAATGGCCAACGCGCAACTTCACTACCAAGGTCCGGCTGATGCCAAACGCACTCCAGCACCGGACTTCAAAGTAGGCGATCAAGTATACGTTAAAGCCAAATACTTCCGGTCCACTCGACCATCCAAAAAGCTATCAGAGAAGAACCTAGGGCCCTACTCTATCATTGCGCAAGTAGGCTCCCTCTCTTTTATGCTCTGTCTTCCAGATTCCATGCGCGCCGTTCATCCCATCTTCCATGTTTCCCAACTCGAACCAGCCATACCCAACACCATACCGGACCAGGTACAGCCTCCTCCGCCACCGGTTGAAGTTGACGGTGAACTGGAGTTCGAGATCTCTGAGATCCTCGACTCCAAGGTTGACCGTCGACGCAAATCGTGCAAACTATTGTACTTGGTACGTTGGTCCGGTTACGAAGGAACTGACGAAGAAACATCATGGCTTCTCGCCACTGAACTTGGCAACGCAACGGAACTCCTAGAAAATTACCATGTCCGGTACCCGGACAAACCCAGACCACTCGCGTCCATGTAGTATTACTCTCGCCTCCGTTTCTCTTATCTGTTTCCCCTATCTGTTTCATTTTATCTTGTAATATCACTCACTAAACTCAGGTCACTTTTCTTCATAAACAAAAGTAAAAAACTAATTTACATTCTATTTACAAGACCCGGACCAGACCAACTACTCCGGCACACCGCTGCCAGGGTTCTCCTGCTCCTCATGGAGCCCCTGGACTTCTTGTTCGACCTCCTCCGGGTCAACCTCCACCCCACTGTCCTCCGACTCCTCGTCTTTGTCCCATGGCGCCGTAAAAAAGCGGCACTCCTCGAGAAACGTCTCGAGGCCGGCCGTCAGTCGCTCATTTCCCCTCGCCACCGAGCGAGTGGCATCCACGACCCGGCGCATTTGCCCGGTCATCTCCTCCACGGCCCCGGTCAGCCTGTCCAGCTGCTCCAGGAACGGTCCAGGGTCAAACCCGGACCGCTTCCCAGATGGCCCCGGCACCTCGACGATGTCGTCATCATCGACGACCTTCGCGACCGTCTTCTTCTTCTTGCGCTTCTCGCCTCCGCGTGGTGACGTCGCCACCTCCTTCTCCTTCGCCTTGCCCTTCGCCTTGTCACCACCGGACCCGGACCTGGCGTTCACCACCTCCGGCCACTCACATCGCTCCTTGAGCCCTGTGCACTTCATACACGCGCGCTGCTTGGGCTTCTCTGGGTCCCTTTCACACTTAGCCTTGTGCTTCGTGCAACGGAGGCACCTGCCAGGAAGTTAGTAAAAAGAAAAAGAAGCAAAAAGAAATAAAAGTGTTACTTACCGGACCTCGTCACTCCGGTCGCCACTCGGACCCGCCTCCGGCTCCTCCCTTGCTCGTTTCTTCAACGCCTCTTGCGCCAGTGCCCTCTGCCTCGCTGCAACCTCTGCAGCCCTCTGCTGCACCTCCGCCCTGTCCTTCTCCGCCTGCTCACGTGCCTGGTGCTCCGCCTCCTCTCTCGCCTTCCGCTCCGCTTCCGCCTTAGCGCGCTCTGCCTTCTCACGAGCCCTTGCCTCCGCCTCTTCGCGCGCTCGCCTCTCCGCCTCTTCCCTGTGCTGCTTCTCCTCCCTCTTCACTTGCTTGCGACGATGGCGCTCCTTCGCTTTGGCGTCGAGGACGTTGGACTCGTCCTCGCTACCGGACTGTAGCTCCAGTGTTGAGGCCTTCGTCCAATCCCTGGACTCGGTGGCAGCGGAAGCGATGGGGCTGTTGGACTTAGCAATGGCAGACATTTAGAGATCAAAGGCAGGAAACTGAGGGTACAGGCAAAACCGGTCTGATCTTTATAGGTCCAAAATTCGTACTCAGACACCCCCTCCGGACTCCGCATTGTTCTAGGCGACCACACGTCAGCCTCATTGGGGCCTCATGGGTTCGGCCCCTAAAGGGGGGATACTGTTACGACCATGCCCAACTCCGGGTCTTATCCAGTTACTCCGGTCGCATCGCAGCACTGTAGCTCAACTCCGGACCTCTGCGCATTACTCCGGTCCCGGACACGCACATACCCTTCTGCTAAGTGCGACCCTTTGCATTAGACTCAATCCAGTCGTTACCACACTTCCCTGTCCACCCTGTTGTACCGTGAGTTCTCCGTGCTCCGTTTGTATCTTCTACCTTGTAGTATTTTCTCCGGACCTTACTTATTTTCATTGGACCTGACCTAGTCCCAACTCCGGTCGTCCCTTGTCTGCCTTTTAGGCTGTTTACTTGTCACCGTAAGTACTCGTCCCTAGCTCTTACTTAGTATAAGTACTCTGTAGATTATCCTGTATTCTTCAGTCTGAAATCAACCATAGTCATCTACTCCTGGTCCTGTCCGTCTCCGTCTCTGTCTCTGTCTCCTCTTCTTGACTGGAACCTACGCAAGGGATCAACGCCCGTTGTCCTTAGTCGTTGAATCCAAGCGGTCACCAACTCCGGCCGGACTAATCTCTTGTCCAGCCCTCTGCCCTTGTCCTTCGTCCGTTTCCGTCCGGACTTGACCGGACCCCTTACCGGAGTAGACCCGGACTTGACAGTTTGGCGCTGTCTACATGGTTTGTTTAAACCTCCCTGTCGACTTACGCTATCAACTTGAAAATGTTTACCTTGCTGGGATAATCCCTGGTCCACATGAGCCCTCTTCCTATCACCTCAACCATGTCATCCGGCCGCTTGTTGATGACTTAATTGATGCCTGGTCGCCTGGATTCCAGTTAACCCGCACTGCCGCTCATGCCTTTGGATGCCTGGTACTCTGTGCGGTTATTCCACTTGTTTGCGACTTGCTGGCCGCGCGGAAAACAGCAGGGTTTGCAGGACTTGGTAATCTGGAAGGAAAATATTGTTCATTCTGCTTACAAACAGCTGCAGGTATTGTGAACACAGATGTATCGTCATGGAAGCGTCGCACATGGAAAGAACATGTTGCCATCACAGAGTTGTGGAGAGATGCAGAGTCCAAAGGTATCCGGGAGAAAATATATGCTCAGTTCGGTATCCGATGGTGCGAACTACTGCACTTGACTTACTGGAACCCAACAAGGTTCACAGTGGTAGATTCAATGCACAATTTTTTCGCTGGAGATCTTCAACACCATTGCCACAATGTTCTTGGTATGTCGGCTGACGCCAAACCAATTGATGAGTGTCGGGTGCAACCACATGCTCCTGTGGAACAGGAGCGCGAATTGGATATTGCCATCAATGCCATCAAGCTTGGTTCACTCACAGGTCTGAACCGCGTCAGAAGAGGCTATATCGTTGCCCTCACACAGGCCAACAATGTGCGACCCAAAACGAACGTTAGTCATAATCCTCTGGAACGACTAAGGAAGAAAGATCAAGTCATTGGTAAATCGGCATATGCCAAGGCATTGCTTGATTGGGTGAGTCGTCAGGTTTCATGAACGGTTACATAGTAACCCGGTAATTAGTACCAGGAACATGACAAACCAGAGATACGTCGTCCAGCAATATTTCCTCGGGCCATAGTGGATCTTTCGACAGCCTGGGCAGACGCACCAATTACTGTTGTGCTGGATCACTCCGTTCTATCGGAGGTTTGGGCAGATATGGCGAACACGAGCTTACCATCATGGATTTCCAGGGCTCCCCACAATCTTGGTAGCCGAGGTCATGGAAAACTTAAAGCTGATCAATGGCGCACGGCTTGTCAAGTGAATCTGGTGATCACGCTTTGTAGACTTTGGGGCCATCCAGGTGCGAGTAGCAGAGAGCAGGCTCTACTCCACAACTACCTTTCTCTCGTCATAGCAGTTCATTGGGCAACCACATGCTCTACCTCTGAGCAGCACATAGAACTTGTTGAACAGCATCTGGTATACTATGTCCAAAGTACCCTCGAGCTTTTTGGTTCTCACGCTTTAGTCTTCAATAACTGCGCGTCGTTTCATATTCCGAAATGTTTACGTGCCTTTGGACCTGCTCATGGGTGGTGGGCATTCCCCTTTGAGCGTTACAATGGTATCCTTCAGCGTTTCAATACGAATTCCTGAGTCGGTATGTGTACAAATGTCCGAATAGGCACGAAGACTAATTCCAGCAACAGGTGAAATGGAGCATACACTGGCAAAAGCGTTCTGCCAAACGGGCAACCTGAAAACATTACTAATGCAGGGAAATATGCCAGACTTCGTAAAAGAATTTCAAGTCCTGTTCTCTGCATATTTTGGGTTGGCATTTTCTGGTTCCCAGCATAGTGATATCACAATGCTTAGCTATATGAGTCATGGCAACGGAGATGCCCCAGCCATGATGGAGAAACCTGACCAGCTGGCTGTCCTCTCTACTGAAACCTACCAAGATCTGATTTCTTGCCTTAATGAAGAACTATCTCCGCCCTGCTATTGTTCGCAACCATCACCGCACCCAGATATGTGGATTGTCGACCCTCATGTACAGGACAAGCAAATAGTCACCATGAACAGGGTAACGTTTGCGTGTGTCTCAAAGCACGTCGGGAATAGTTGTATCCTGTTTACCATTGTGGGGGATAATTTGCAGCATGCAGGCGAAATCCAACGAATCTTTATTCATCAACAGCGTGCGATAGGACTCAACACGGAGTTTGTGACGGAAATCTTCTTTGTCATTCAGCAGTTTCAAGCCCTTGACGACATGCAAGCTGCATATGACCCGTACCACCGATTTTCTGGTTTGCCCTGTCGCCTCTTCTCCAGACAATTTATGGGCGACCGTGTTATTTGAGCTCAGAATATCGTAAGCCACTTTGCCGGTTGCCCTTACCAGAGGCCTGAACTCTCTGGACAATTTCTAGTGGTGTTATCATTGAACCGAGTGAGTGTTTTAGGAGTTGTATTGACAGCTGGCTAACAAGAGTACTATAAAATCGTACAGAATTGATGTGTTGTATCATTGCGCATCGTATCTTTGGTGATGCTATTGTATACCTGAGCACGCATGTAATACATATGACAGTTTAGTTTATTTGTCCATTCTTGTAGTGTCAATTTGTTAGTGTTATACATCTTCTGTTTATGTTGACTGCCTGCCTTTCACATCCTTTCTTCCACAGTCAATGAAGTTGTCATTCAATCTGTTCGTTTCAGAACATGTCCTGGAGGATCATACAGAATCGGTTAATGTGCTCGCATTTTCTCCGACCGGGAGCCGCCTCGCTAGTGGCAGCCAAGATGGTAGCCTAGTCATATGGGAGCCAATTACTGGTGTCACGAAATATCGCATCGTTTGTCCGAGTGCGGTTCTCAGTCTCGTTTGGGATCCTCGATACCTCAATTTTGTTTGTTGGCTGCACCCATGGTGTCCTGGCAGTACTTGATAATTTCGAGGTATGTGCTACCTACACTGTCGCTCATTGCAATGCGATTAGACTTTGAGACAGGCTCATGAATTATGCACGTCCGTCCTTACTGGTCTCAAGGCGTCTATATTTGCCCTTGCTATTGATTATTACACTGGTGACGTCGCTGTAGCTGTTGGTTCTGAGGTTCACGTTGCCAAACAAATTGGCCCAAGTTTAGTTGTTTCTGCATCTCATCAATTAATGCACTCACCACATACTTTCGCCAGGGGATTATGCTACAGTGAAAATTTTACCTGCGCCACCTGAGCTCTTCAATGTAACCGAGCTGGCTGACCAAAGAGTTCGCGGTAGAGCAGCATTCAAAGAGAAAGGGAGTGAACTAGTTGTCACTTACTTGAATCATGGGATTGTGTAAGTACTTCCTCTCCTTTTAGAAGGTAATTCAATCACATTTGATTCCAGATGTTGGGACGTATCTACGTTGCAATGCTTATGGCAAGTTCATCCTATCCATGGTCACCGGTTAATGTAAGTATTGCTTGGCTATGCTATCCTTTCTATTCTAATAATTTTAGTGGACATGCTGCCCTTGCCCTCGACGAAAAGAAGGTTATCGTATCTAACCTAGGAGAAGGGGTCGATGTTTATTTTTCAGGGTGCTCTCACCCCGATTTACACCTAAAAAACCGCCCTATTTCTGAAGATAGAAACCTACCCTTACAAGTTTCCTTCGTCTTGAGTGGATCAGCTATTATCTGCAGATCTTCGGATGGTAGAGTTCCCATCTGGGCGGCGTCGTCGGGCGAATGCTTACAGTTATTGGAACACGGAGGTAAGCCGATTTGACAATATTGGGGAATGGTTCTTATTTCTTTCAGGACATGTTGTGCAGGCCATTGCGGTTCGTTCCTTCCATTTTAACGTACAAATGTGTAGCGTTGACTTTGTGACCATAGGCTTTCGACTTCCCTTTTTACACCTTGGTTGCGACAGGGACGTCCCGTACAGGAGAGGGCACCTTTGTTAAGATCTGGAAAACCCAGGGAAACAATAGTAAGTTTTCCTCTGTTCCAGGTGGTCGGTAGTAAGGACACCGCCAAACAGTACTCTCTGCATGTTCCAAAGTGGTATGCTTGTATATCTGGACAAGGCATCTTGAAATCAATACTACACTGTGCTCATTCTTGTCGAAGAGGGTGCCTGTCTTCTTGGTAATTTTCATTGCCTCTGTTCTCCTTACAACAATGGGGTGCGCATATGCTATGCACGGCGTACGTGTGGCAATATTAGCAATATTGGTGCTTTCTTTACTAATATGCCCCAAGTCGATCAGTGCAGCTTCGCGCTTCCAAGACTTCACACATGGTTTCAATCATGTCAATTGGCACCACTTATGGTCGAAGCTCTCCACTGCAGTTTGACGAAGTGCCCTGAATAGTGTGGAATACTTATCGGAGAAATTGCGCGTGGATGAGACTCCTGATGTAATTTATCTTTGAACTACATTGGTAAACTAGTGCCTACTACTAACATTTGCCACGTCTTTTGCGTGATAGAGAAGCCCAACCAAGTAGGACAACACAATGATGACAAAAATATCACTAACAGTCAAAGAACTCAAGCACAGCAGCATGCATGTGAGGCAAGCAACAATGAAATAGTGCTTGGTGAAAATAGTGTTCTCGATCTTCAGTGCAAGTGATTCTACTTCTAGTTTAGGGACAGTGTTGGCTGTGATGCGACATTGAAGACGGGTTTCAAAGGGTAAGATGACCATCTGTTGCAAACATTGTGCCCCCTTTCAGTATAATATCAGAGCTATATCTATGTGACCACAAAGAATGAGCACGAGTACCTCAGGGTTGCTCATGGCCATAGCATTGTAGATGTCGTACAGGTGATCTAGATACCGTGTAGCTTCACTGTTATCCTTAGCAATAAGTTCCATATCGGGGATTTTAATGAGATGACAGTCTGTAAGGGAGGCGAAATCAAGTGCATCCTGCTGGGACATGTAGTGAATCAGTTCCATTGTAAAGAGAAGAAGGGCATTGGTGAACTAACGAGCTTACCGTGCTATGCCAATCATTGCTTTGCTCACTCATTGCCACGGTTTGCTGTTGTATAGTGAGTGAATGGCAATGATGGGTAAAATGAAGGACACGAGCGTGGTTATAAATCCAATTTCAGAAGAGAACCCTACATAGTATCTACCATGCAGCTACTGTGTGCCCTTAACCTTATTTCCTGCAGCTTTGTTCTTGAGATACATTTTAGCAAAGTCCCGGGCAGGCCATAAATCTTGGTAATCGCCGAGTAGCGGGAACTCCTCCTTTGCCTGCGTAAGTCAATGCTATATGCACGCGAAACTATGTAAGAAGCACCCACCGCTTCGAAAAACGCTGCAAGGGATTCAGCCTTCTGATTGTGGTATGGACGGGACAGATCTAGGTATTCATCACATACGCTGTGCAGTCCGTTCTGTGTAACAATCAATTATAATATCAATAGGCTTGTAATTGCTAATGGATTTACCCACCTGAACCTCCTTGTATTTGTGACCATCCCAACCAAGAACATCACGCAACGTGTATCCGCCGTGATTAGGTTTTGACAGTTGTCCTCATGGCGGAGGAACGAGGCAAGGCTTCTCCTGAGCAATCTCTGTCTGGCATGCAGTCGTGGGTGTCTTGTCATGATCGGTTGAATGGCCTACAGCCCACGGCGCGAGGTGTTCTGTGTCGAAATCAAAGATTTGACGGGCAGTCACCATTGAATCACTTGGATTTGGGCTATGATCCCTATCAAAAATCCTCCTGAGAGTAATCGGTGGGTGGTATGGCTGGTAATCCATGAAAAGGACTGGGCATCAATGGCAGCGATATCGGGATCACTTGTTAGTGATTACCTACCCATTTATAACGCCTTTGTCCTCTAGGTCATGTTTGGCCGAATGGGGCAATCACTTAATTATGATGGCATCATTTTGTCGGTGACATTCTGATGTGATTCGGAGTGTGAACGGGTTCTGTGTCAGACCTAATATTATTTGAGACTGAGAAAGAACAAGGTACTTTTGGATGCTCGCCATATCGCAACAATGGAAAGCTGTCCAAACTCCCAAAGCAGTCGATGGACCATCGCGCCTGCACAGGTACAACAGCCAATGGCAATCGCCGGCATTGTGTACATCCTGGTAGATGCGTCCACAAGCATCCAAAGTCAGACAGACGTGTCGATGGCGTGCAATGACGTCCAGAGTGTTGGAATCGAGGCAGAAACAACTGCTAACTGCCAGAGATCATCAGAACGTGTCTGAAAGGCGAGACTCACCTGTTGGAGTTGATGTCAGGGGCGACGGACGGGCATCAGCAATCACGTGTATGCATTAGAACTCGCCAAAACGCACCAGGAATGTGGAATTCACCCAATACCCCCGAAATTCAAAGGCCCAGACGTCCAGATCGATGGAAGAGAGTTGATGAAAATGGTATTGATCTGATAGGTGGCTCGAAAAGGTTATATCCGAAAATGGGTCGGCATTGAAAAGGCAGAAAATCGATAGTTTTATCAAGGAAGCACTCTGTCTCAAAGGCAGTGTAACTAGTATACTTCTATACATTGCAAGAACTTAAATTTAAGTTTCTGGGAGGAACGACTCCTGTGTATCATCATGCACTGACCCGTAGAATCCAAAGACAATTAGTATTTGTGTCTGTACATACGCGCCAGAGTTCAACTATTCAGTATCGACTTCCATGGGGTTTGTTGCATCTGTTAGGTTGTCCGATACCGGGTTAGCAGAGTCATCGCATGACACCTCAATTAGTAGTATGTACCATGATGGATGGATGGACCTGATTGTGGCCCAGATGTATTTGCAGACGTGGGATTGAAATTATAGTCGACATCCTGGACTTTGAGTTGCTTCTGAATGTGGGAGGGGAGGCCCAAGAGCCATTCGGCGTCATAACAATTTCGAGGAAGACCTGGCGGGGCAGGCGTAGTTTCGTTGTATTTGTGGCTATGGGGACGACTCCAGAGCTGAGTACCAGCCTTCTTGCGCTTGCCGATCGGGATGGAGGCGTTTGCTGCTGCTACAGCGTCTGCTTTATACAAAACATTGACTAGTTGCCTACTCCGCCAGCGTGGATAGACACGGGGATAATTGATCGTGCGCCTTGTACCATCTTCTGATTCATCCGAGCTGACACATTGTGTGCTTAGGAAATTGACCAAAGGGATATGCCGCTGAAGGGTAGGGTCGTCAGCCATCGCTGCGAGGCACAGTTTCAGCAGCTGCAAGCTTATGTTAAAGAATGAAGAGTATAGAAAGGTGGTGGTCTGCACAGGGAAGGTCTAGCCTGAAGAGAAGGGAGAAGGAGATCTGTAGTGTAACCTCAGTAGTCTGGCAAGCTACTGAGTATTAGTATGTACCTGTAGTGTAACTACAGGGTATCAGTATGTGTGGTGGTGGTTAGTAGATGGTACTCACCCTCAGTAGTCTGGCAAGCTACTGAGGGAACTATAGTAATAGTAACTCTACTCTAGTGCGATGCATGCTTATGTAAGTAGGTAAATATACCATAACAAACCTGTTTATACTCCAACACTCCCCCATAAACAGAGTGGGGTAATGGAAAGAAAGGTATAGTAAAATCCAAAAGATAGTACTTAGCTATAACCCAATAAAATGTTGTTCCAAATAAATGCGTCCGATTCGAATAGAATTTGGGACTTGTTGATGCGAAGGTTTGCGTGACTTCCGCGTCGTTACCCGATTTGGTAAGTCGCGTCGTGCCTCATATCTCTGCTGATTGCAGCGCGCGGAGGCTTCATCCATGGTCCTCGTAGTCGCGTCGGTGCTCCCCCCAGCATCCTGGACTCGAAGGTAAGTTTATTTAACCTTCTTATATGCTTTTTAGGTCTCCATGTCGACCGCAACGCGTTATCGCGTCCAAGGTGAGTGGTTCCAACCATTTGTGTTCGACTGACGTTTCTAGGTTCGATCTTGATCCTTCCACGTCGACGCCTGGGTCTAACGACTCCATAGGCTCGGTTCGGGTCGTATCCGGGTGGCTGCGTCGCGCTGGTGCGTTCTAGGTAAGTCGTTTTGACTCGTTGCGCTTGGCTGATGTTTATTCACTCGATCCTGAGCCTTCCGCGTCGCCGTCGACGCCTGATGGATCCGTACGGACGCATTTCGTGTTGGACGGGTGGCCTTGACGACACTGGTAAGTCGTTTCGTCGCGATCTTCGGCTTTGACACATATGCTGACTATCTGTAGCCAGCTGCGCTGCATTGACTCGCGTCGAGTCAACGCCGTCGCCGCTAGTCGTGCCGTCTGCGTCGCCATCATCACCGTCACCTCTGTTTCCATCGCCGTCGCCATCGCCAGCCCTCTCGCCCTCGAGACTTGGCGCAATCGCCTCGTCTTCGCTCTCGACTCGTCCAAAGACGAATATTCGGCTTGCGGCCTCGATCGGCGCGCTCTGCGGTACGTAGACGTCAATACCACCTGCGCTGACCTTTTTCCATCGAATGGTAGGCTTGGGCGTCGCGATTTCGCGCGCGTTAGGTGAGTCTTGCGTTTCCTCGTCCGTTTGACGCGTTCTGAC